>ERZ827043.3054-NODE-3054-length-12846-cov-3.718552_pt1 | contig 12846 bp, 10 predicted proteins | sample MGYA00519923_ERZ827043 | MGnify/ENA primary metagenome ERZ827043 (study PRJEB31778, sample SAMEA3449251) | human gut metagenome | biome: human gut; feature: human-associated habitat; material: faeces | place: United Kingdom | collected 2010/2012 ...
GAGCTCTTCCACTTTCTTGTAGAGGTCTTCGCCGCGCAGGTTCTTGGCGACGATCCGGCCCTGGGCGTCGATCAGGAAATTCGACGGGATGCTTTGCACGGCATAGTCTTTCGCCGCGAGGTTGTCAAAGCCGTTGAGGTCGCTGACCTGCACCCAGCCCATGCCGTGCTCGCGGATGGCGCCGAGCCATTTGTCGTTGTCGTTGTCCAGCGATACGCCGTATATTTCGAAGCCCTGGCCGTGGAACTTGTCGTAAGCCTGCTTCAGATGGGGAACCTCCTCCATGCAGGGGCCGCACCACGATGCCCAGAAGTCCACGAGCGTGTATTTGTTGGCCGGGTTGTCGATCACCGAGGTCAGGGTAACGATCTGCCCGTCGGCATCGCCCTGCATGATGTTCATGTAGGGCTGGCCGATGTCGGTCTTGAGGCGTTGCGCCGCAACCGTCCTGAGCGCGGCTAACTCCCGGGACTTTTGCATCCCGGGCGAAAATTCGGCGATCCGGTCGAGCAGCTCCTGGCCCGAAAGCGTGGGGGCCATCCCTTCCAGGGCCATGATTCCGAACGCATTGTCGCGGTTGGCTTCCGCCGTTTTGCGGGGGAGTCCGCCCAGTTCGTCTTCGATCTCCCGGCGACGTCCTTCGGAGGTGCCCTCCCGGTGGTATTCATCCATCAGCGTCATGGCCGACGCCCGGAAAGCGGAGCTCGCATCGTTTGCCGGAGTGCCCGTCACACGCGTTGACCCGGCCGGGGCGTCGGGGTTGTCCTCGATCGAGACTGTCCCCGGTTCGGGGAAAAACATCGTCCCGAACCGCTGTGCATCCCCTTCGCGGGAATCGGTGACGGTGCGCCGGGCGGTGATGTCCGCCGGGCCTTCGAAGCGGAACTTGCCGCCTTCGACGACGGCCGAGTCGATCAGGCTGTCGCCCTCGAACATGTAGACAGTGCCTTCGAGCCCGGCGATGTGCCCTTCAACGACGTATTTGGATCCGGTGCCGCAACCGCATAACAGGACTGCGGCCGATGCGAAAAGGAGTGTTTTTTTCATAGGACGGGGTAGTTTTATCGAAAAGCCCCTCCGGGGCATTTGCGGCTCGGAGGGGCTTTTTATTCGGGACGGGCTACTTTCCGAGGAGCTCTTCCACTTTCTTGTAGAGGTCTTCGCCGCGCAGGTTCTTGGCGACGATCACGCCCTGGGCGTCGATCAGGAAATTCGACGGGATGCCCTGTACCGCATAGTCTTTGGCAGCCTGGTTGTCAAACCGTTGCAGCTCGCTGACATGAATCCACTCCATGCCGTTGTCCTTGACGGCGGCGAGCCACTTGTCGCGGTCGCGGTCGAACGAGACACCGTAGATTTCGAAGCCTTTTTTGTGGAACTTGTCGTAGGTCTCCTTCAGGTGGGGAACCTCACCCATGCAGGGGCCGCACCACGAAGCCCAGAAGTCCACGAGCGTGTACTTGTTGGCCGGGTTGTCGATCACCGACTTGAGCGATACGGGCTGCCCCTCGGCATTGTTCTGCACAATGTCGATGTAGGGCTGGCCGACGTCGGTCTTGAGCTTCTGTTCGGCCGAGGTTTTCAGCTCGGTCAGTTCCTTGGTCTGCTGCATCTCGGGCGAGAACTTGGCGATTTCGTCCAGGGTTTCCTGTCCCGAAAGTTCGTAGGCCCGGTTGGGCATCAGTACCACGCCGAAGAAATTGTCGCGGTTGTTGTCGATTGTCGTAAGAGTCAGTTGCTCGAACTCCTTTTCGATGGCCTCGCGGCGTTCGTCGGTCGTAGCCTGGTCGCGGTATTCCTTGATCAGGGTGCGGCTGGCTACCGAATAGGCGTCGCTGGCGTCGTTGGCCGGCGTTCCGGTGGTATGGCGGACTTGTGCGTCCTCGGCGTCGCTCTTGATCGAAATATTGCCCGGTTCGAGGATGAACTGCATGGCGAATGCCTGCGGCTGTCCCTCGCGCGAGTCGAGCAGGTAATGTACGGCCGGCGCCCCGGCGTTGCCCCGGAACTGGAACTTGCCGGCCTTGACGGCTGCCGAGTCGATCAGGCTGTCGCCCTGGTACAGGTAGACCGTTCCCTCGAGCCCGGCGATGTCGCCGTCGATGATGTATTTGGGCTGGTTGCTGCAACTGCACAGCACGGCTGCGGCTGTTGCGAATAGAAATAATTTTTTCATAATGCGAAGGTATTGGTTATTTTTTTGATGCTGCGAGTTGCTTCTCCAGCTCGTTTACGCGTTTTTCGAGTTCGGGCAGCCGTTTGAAGACCGTCGCCGAACGGTGGTACTGCATGCCGGGCAGCGCCGGGTAGCCGAAACGGATCTCACCGTCGGGCACGTCCTTGTCCAGGCCGCTCTTCGAGCCGATCTTCACGTTGTTGCCGATGTTGACATGGTCGGCAATACCCACCTGCCCCGCGAGGAAGCAGTTGCTGCCCACCTTCGAGGTGCCTGCGATGCCGGTCTGTGCCGACGAGACGGTGTTCTCGCCGACCTGCACGTTGTGGCCGATCTGGATCAGGTTGTCCAGTTTCACGCCCCGCCGGATGACCGTCGAATCGGTTTTGGCGCGGTCGATGCAGGTATTGGCGCCGATCTCCACGTCGTCTTCGATCACGACGTTGCCCAACTGGGGGATCTTGTCGAACCCGCCTGCGGCATTGGGCATGAATCCGAATCCGTCGGCGCCGATCACGGCGCCCGCGTGCAGGATGCAGTTGCGGCCGATAAGGCAGCCTTCGTAGACCTTGACCCCCGGATAGAGGATCGTGCCTTCTCCCACACTTACGCCCGTTCCGAGGTATACCTGCGGATAGATCTGGCATCCGTTGCCGATCTTTACGTCGGCCTCGATTACCGCGAAGTCGCCTATGTAGCACCCTTCGCCCACCTGGGCTTCGGCGCAGACCGAGGCCAGCGGGCTTATGCCGCTGCGGCGGGGTTTTGCGGCATTGTACATTTCGAGGAGTTTCAGGACGCAGGCGCCTGCGTCGTCGACCTTGATGAGCGTCGCCGAAAGCGGCTGCGCGGGTTCGAACGTGCGGTTGACCAGCACGACCGACGCTCCGGTAGTGTAAATATAGGCTTCGTATTTGGGATTGGTAAGATAGCTGAGCGAGCCGGCCTTGCCTTCCTCGATCGAAGATACGGTGTGTACTTTCGCCTCTTTGTTGCCGACGATTTCACCGCCCAGGAATCCGGCGATCATTTCGGCTGTGAATTCCATCATAAAATAATTATAGGTATTTGTTAATATCTACTCCCACGGGCATGAACTCTTCCACCGAACGGCCGAACGAAAGCACTTCGCGTACCGTCGACGACGAAATGTCGGCCACGGGCGCCGGGGTGAACAGCATCACGGTCGTGATGTCGGGGTAGATCCGGTGGTTGGTGGCCTCCATCGTGCGTTCGTATTCGAAGTCGGTTGTGTTCCGCACGCCGCGGATAATGGCGCAGGCTCCCATCTCCTCGGCGAATTCGCCCGTGAGCCCCGTGTAAATCCGGGCTTCGACACGCGTATTCCCGGCATAGAGGTCGTCGATCAGCCGTTTGCGGTTGGCGACGGTCAGCAAACCCTGTTTCGAGGTGTTGTTGCCGATGCCGATGACTACGCGGTCGAAGAGGTTGAGGGCCTCGTCGACCAATGCCGCATGGCCGCGGGTGAACGGGTCGAACGACCCGGGGAAAATAGCAGACCTTTCCATATCGGACAAAGGTAATAATATTTGGGAATACCGGATTAAAAAATGCGAATTAATTTACCGTTCGAACTTTACATAGTCCGAATAAATGATCCGCGTATGCGGATTCGACGATACGATCTCCTGGCGCAGGGCCTTCGTGCCCCAGCGGATGAAGAGGAAGCGCCGCGGGACGCGGTGCACGACCTGCCGCAGGGTGTCGGTGCTCTCCACGCGGCAGGCGACCGAGTCGGTGCGGATACGCCCTTCGACCGTAACCCAGGCGTCGCGCCAGCGGAACAGTTTCAGGGTGTCGCGGATTCGGAGCGTGTCCCGGCGGAGCAGGACGACGGTGTCGCGGACGGGCGTGCGCAGGTCGACGCTCGTGGCGGTGACTGTTTTGGCGACGGCTTCCAGCCTCCGGAGCCTGATGCCGAGGCGGCGGATGGTGTCGGCATCCCCGGCGCGGAGGCGTTCGAATTCGGCGCAGCGCAGACGCAATGCCTGCACCGAGGCTGCCTCCTGTCCCAGCCGGGTGCGGTAGTGTTCGATGCCCGAGGCCAGGGCATTCTGGTTCTGTGTGAGGCGGCGGGTTTCGTGGCGGTAACGGGTATAGCCGTATGCCAGCAGCGCCGTTATGAGGACGGCGTAAAGGAAAAGGTATTTTTTCATGGTTTCCGGGTTTTGCGGCGAAGATAGCGCGTGACCTCCCGGGTGGGTTTCTACATATTCGGAAACAGCCCGCGGAGCGCCCCGGCGATGCGTTCGGCGAAGATGGCCATGTAGGGCTGCCCGTCGCAGCGGGAAAGGGCGGTGACGCCCCGGTGGTCGATGAAGAAAAGTTCGTCCATGCGCGGCAGGTCGTCGCGCCCGACGGGCGAAGCGGCCAGTTCCAGCCCGGCGGCGCGGATGCTCCTGACTGCAAGGCTGCGCCCGATGCTCGCTTCGCCCGGCGGGGCGTAGACCCGCCTGCCCCGGATGGCGAACAGCGCCGCTTCGTCGGCCGCCATGAGAGTCCCGTTGCGGTCGCAGCGTACGGCGACGCTCGCACCCTGCAACCCGGCATATTGCCGTGCCAGCTCTACGGCAGCCTCGCGTGCCGAGGTGGGGGCGTCGAACAGCGGCGGTTCGTATTGCAGCGTCACGGCTTCGGGCATCAGGCTGCGCAGGTCGTAGCCGCGGTAGAGCGAAACGCCTTCGAATTCCAGCCGCAGGGAGCCCGATGCCGGCAGGACGAGCCGCACGAATTTCGAACGGTCGCTGCCGGGGGCTTCCCGTCCGACCACCGCCGCGACGGCCGTCCCGACCTCCCGGGCGTCCTGTGGCCCCGGGCACCCGAAGAGCGTGCGCGACCAGCGGTCGAGTACGGCCAGGTGTTCCCGCAGGCAGAGGCACTCTCCGTCGAGGACATGTACGGTCTGGTATAGGTAGACTTCCCGCATCAGAGCATGAAGATTTTGAGCAGCAGTTCGCGCAGCAGTTCGCCGTCCGATGCACCTCCGGCGTTCATGCCCTTGCTCTTGGCGTCGTATTCGCGCAGCAGGCCGAGGATGTTGAATACCTTGCGGTTGTCCCAGTTGGCGGCGTTCTGCTTGATCTCGCCGATGACATAGACGTTGCTCTTCTTGAGGATGCGCATCAGCTCCGTGTCGGGCGGGAATGCGGTTCCCTTGTGCCGCGAGAGCCAGCGGAGGTAGTTCACGACGAAGAGCTCCTTGAACTGCCCGAAAAGCGCCAGTACGGTGACCAGCAGCGGGTTGTCCTTGGGGTTGCGGGCGAAATGCTCGGCGATCATCAGCGCCCGCGCCATGTCCCGGGTCGCCACGGCCTTGCACAGCTCGAAGTTGTTGTAGTCCTTCGAGATGCCGATGTTGGCCTCGATGTCGGCGTCGGTGATGCGCTTCGTGCCTTCGGGCAGCGAGACGACCAGTTTGCCCAGCTCGTTCGAGATTTTCGAAATGTCGGTGCCCAGGTGGTCGGTCAGCATCGACAGCGCCTTCGTGTCGATGGCCAACCCTTTCCCGGCGATGAATCGCTGGAGCCACGAGGCGATCTCGTAGTCGCGCGGACGCACCGACTCGAGCACCGCGCCGTTGGCGGCGCAACCCTTGTAGAAGGCCGAACGCTTGTCGGCGTTTTTCTCCTTGTGGCAGATTACGAGGATCGTCGTCGGCGACGGCTTCTGGGTGTAGAGCGAGAGCTTGTCCAGCCCGCGCAGCTGCTGCGCCTCCTTGAGGATGACGACCTGGTAGGAGCCCATCATCGGCATCTGGCGGCAGAGGTTGATGACCTGCCCCGCCTCGGAGTCCTTGCCGTAGACGGTGAGCTGGTTGAAAGCCCGTTCGGCTTCGCCCAGCACGGTCGTGGCTATCTGCTCGGCGATGGCGTCGATGAAGTAGCTCTCTTCGCCCATGAGCAGGTAGATGGGGACGAACCGCCGTGCGGCGATCTGGCCGGCGAGTTGTTCGTATGCGGCGACGGAATCCTTGAATTTCAGTGCGCTTTTAGCCATGTCAGACGATTTCTTTGGTGATACGCAGCACGTTCTCCGTGTCGGGCGTCAGGCGGTAGCGGTCGTCGATGCGGCGGCCGACGAGCCATACGATCTCGCCGCCCGACAGCAGTACGAACTGCCGTTGTTTTTCGGCCATCGAGACTTTGGCGTCGATCAAAAAATCGCTCACTTTCTTGCGCCCCGTCATGCCGAACGGCACGAAGGAGTCGCCTTCGCGCCAGCGGCGCAGCGTGAGCGGGAATTGCAAGCGGTCGGCGTCGACCTGGGCGATATGCTCCGGCACGCCGAAATTCTTGATCGTGTCGATGTCCGTATATTCGAAGTAGAGCACCGAATTGCCGCAGTAGCTCCGCTGTGCGCCCCTTTCCACCTGCGTCATGCAGGCGTCGTCGGGGGTGATCGGCGCCACGACGATCTTGCCGCGGTCGACGTAGGCCACCCGTTCGCGCGAGTAGAAGCGTCGCCCCGTCATATCGTGCCGGAGCGAATGGCAGAGCGAGTCGACGACGTCACCCTTGAACCCGTAGGCCGAACTCAGCAGTTCATAAATCACGAACTCCTGCGGGAATGCCGGGTCGATGCGGTCGAGGTGGATCGTGTCGAACCCGTCCGCCGAAGTCACCGCCTCGCCGCGGATACGTTCGATGCCGTGGTTGATGAACAGCTGGGCATCGGTCAGACGTGCCAGGTTGCGGCTCATGAGGCTCGTGAACTTGGGGTTGATCTCCCGGATGCGGGGTATCAGTCCGAGCCGGATCTTGTTGCGCAGGTATTTGGTCGAGCGGTTCGACGAATCCTCGCGGAACGGGATGCGGTTGGCTACGGCATATTCGAGGATCTCCTTGCGCGAGGCGAACATCAGCGGACGGATGATCCTGCCCACCTGCGTCGAGATGCCCGTCAGCCCGCGCAGCCCCGTGCCGCGCAGCAGGTTGATGAAGAACGTCTCGATCGAGTCGTCGGCATGGTGGGCGATCGCCACGGCCGTGTAGCCCTGACCGCGGCTCAGGGTGTCGAACCACGCATAGCGCAGGCGCCGTGCCGCCATTTCCATCGACTCGCCCGTGCGTTCCATTTCGGCCGTGGTTTCGAACCGCTTGTTGTAGAACTCCACGCCGTACTTCTTCGCCTCTTCTTCCACCAGCACTTCGTCCTCGTCGCTCTCGGCGCCCCGCAGTTGGAAATTGCAGTGCGCCACGCCCACCGAATAGCCGCTGCGGGTGAAAAGCGACAGCATGACCATCGAATCCACGCCCCCCGAAACGGTCAGCAGGATGCGGTCGTCGTGCGTCGCCAGGTCATTCTCGGCGACATATCTCTGGAAAGCCTCTAAAAGTGCCATATTACAATATGTTGACTTCGGTGTCTATCTCTATGCCGAACTTTTCGTGTACGCGGGCCTGTACCATACGGGCGAAATCGAGTATCTCGCCGCCCGTGGCGCCTCCCAGGTTCACCAATACCAGTGCCTGCCGTTCATGGATGCCGACCCGTCCGCTTCGGCAGCCTTTCAGCCCCGCCTTGTCGATGAGCCACCCGGCGGCGAGTTTCGCTTTGCCCGAAAGGGCGGCGGGGTAGAGCGGCATGTCGGGCCAGCTGGCCCGCAATTGTTGCGCCACGGATTCATCGACGACCGGGTTTTTGAAGAAGCTCCCCGCATTGCCCGTCACCTTCGGGTCGGGTAGTTTGGCGCGGCGGATGGCGCAGATTGCCTCGCGGATGTTGCGCAGCGTCGTGCCGCCGCGGGCCTCGACCTCGCGCTCCACGTCGCCGTACCCCAGCCGGGGTTGCGGCGTGCGCGAAAGGCGGATGTCGACCGCCGTGATGACGACACGTCCCCGCAGGTCGTGCTTGAAGATGCTTTCGCGGTAACCGAAACAGCAGTGCGCGGCGTCGAGCGTCATGCATTTGCAGTTTTCCACACAGAACATGTGTACCCGCTCGATCGCGTCCTTCGCCTCGCAGCCGTAGGCGCCAATGTTCTGAACGGGCGCCGCCCCGGCCTTGCCCGGGATCAGCGAGAGGTTTTCGATCCCCCACAATCCGCGCTGTACGGCCCACTCCACCAGGTCGTCCCATTCGACCCCGGCGTCGGCGCGCACGTGTACCGTGCCCTCCTCTTCGCCGAGCAGGGCGATCCGCTGCGAGACGGGGGTCAGCAGAAGCCCGTCGTAGTCCCGTGTGAAAAGTATGTTGTTGCCGCCGCTCAGGACGCTCCAGCGGTCGGGGATTCCGCCGCCGAAAATCGCGTGCAGATCCTCCTCGGTCTCGAATTCGGCGAGCCGGGCGGCGTGCTGCTCGACGCCGAAACTGTTGCGTCCGCGCAGGCTGGTTTGGTGAAATTCTCGGATCATGATGTGCAAAGTTAGAAATTATTTCGTTATCTTTGAAGATAATTCCGATCCGACGAAAAACTAAAGACGATAGAACCATGTTTACCGAAAAAGATTTACAGCAGATCGAAAAACACGGGCTGACCCCCGATGCGGTCGAGCGCCAGCTGGAGAATTTCCGCCGCGGGTTCCCCTTCCTGAAGGTTGTGCGCGCCGCATCGCCCGGCGACGGGGTGATGGTCGTGGGCGACGCGGAGGCTGCCGCCGCCGTGGCGCGTTATGAACGGGAGGCCGACCGCCTGGGCATTGTGAAATTCGTGCCAGCCTCGGGTGCCGCGACCCGTATGTTCAAGGAGTTGTTCGAGTTCGTCAACGAGGGTAAGCGCGGCAAGGGCATCGACACGTTGCTGGACAATATCGGGCGCTTCGCCTTCTGGCCGGAACTCAAGGCCGTGCTGCCGCCCGATGCCGACGACAAGGCAACCGTGCGTGCCATCGTAAAGGACGGGCTCGGCTACGGGCAGAAGCCCAAGGGGCTGGTGACCTTCCATGCCTATCCCGAAGGGGCGCGCAAGGCGGTCGAGGAGCACCTGGTGGAGGGCGCGGTCTATGCCGCGGCCAGAGGCGTGGCCCGGATCCATTTCACCGTGTCGCCCGAGCACATCGCGGGCTTCGAAACCCTCCTGGCGGAAAAGGTACCCGTGTACGAACAGCGTTTCGGCATCCGTTACGACATCTCGTTCTCGGTGCAGAAACCTTCGACCGATACGATTGCCGTCAATCCCGACAACACCCCTTTCCGGCAGGACGACGGCACGCTGCTGTTCCGTCCGGCGGGGCACGGCGCGCTGGTCGAGAACCTGAACGAAATCGACGCCGACCTGGTGTTCATCAAGAACATCGACAACGTGACGACCGATGCGCGGCGCGGCGATACGATCCGCTATAAAAAGGTATTGGCCGGCATCCTGCTGGATTTGCAGAATCGGGCTTTCGAGTATCTCAAAGCGCTCGAGGTGGGCGGCGCCGAGCTGGAGCCGATCGTGGAGTTCATTGAACAGCGCTTGTGCGTCAAACTGCCCGCAGACTACGATTCGGCCCTGTTGCGCGCCGTGCTCGACCGTCCGATCCGTGTCTGCGGCATGGTTCGCAACGAAGGCGAACCGGGAGGCGGCCCGTTCTGGGCTTCGAACGCCGACGGCACGCAGTCGCTCCAGATCGCCGAGTCGAGCCAGATCGCACCTGCCGACCAGCCGCTGATGAAGGCCGCGACGCATTTCAATCCCGTAGACCTCGTGTGCGGCGTCCGGGATTCCAAGGGGCGCAAGTTCGACCTGCGGCGTTATACCGACCCTGCGACGGGTTTTATCTCGTCCAAGTCGAGCGGTGGCCGCGAATTGCGTGCCCAGGAATTGCCCGGTTTGTGGAACGGCACGATGTCGCGGTGGAACACCATCTTCGTGGATGTGCCCATCACGACCTTCTCGCCCGTGAAAGTCGTGCAGGATTTGCTGCGTCCCCAGCACCAGTGACCCCTGTGCGAACCCGATAAGGCGGATGCCGCGTGAGCGGCGTCCGTTTTTTGTGGGGCTGCCGCCTTCCCGCGGGGCCGTCCGTTTTTTTACGGCGCCGGTGGGCTTTTACGGGACAGCCTGCGGCGTGCGGCGGTTTTCCCGGCCGTAAGACACTTCATTTCGCTTCGAAACTTCTTCTTTTTGTTCTTGAATTTTGTCAAAAAAGGACAAATTATTGCGGTGTGCCTCAGTTTTCTGATAATCTTTTATATATTTGTGTGCATATTTTGAAAAACGATAATCAAAACTAAATAACACTATGGAAAACAAACTTCAGGAGCTGACCAAAAAGCTCTACGACGAGGGGCTGGAGAAAGGCCGTGCCGAAGCCGACCGTCTGGTCGGGGAGGCTAAGAACGAGGCGGCGAAGATCGTCGCCGAAGCCCGCGCCCAGGCCGAGGAGATCGTCAAGAAGGCCCGTGACAAGGCTGAAGATGTCGAGAAGAACACGATGACCGAGATCGCACTCGCGGGCAAGCAGGCCGCTGCGAAGATCAAGTCGGAGATCGCTTCGATGATCGTGGCCAAGGCCACTGCGGCCGGGGTGAAGGAGGCTGCGCTCGATCCCGCATTCATCAAGGAGATGCTGCTGGCCGTGGCCGGGAACTGGAACGGTGCCGATGCGGGCAAAGTGGAGTTGAAAGCCCTGTTGCCCGAGGCGGAGCGTACTAAACTCGACGCGGCGTTCGGCAAGAGCGCCCAAGAACTGCTCGCCGCCGGTATCGAAGTGGGCTATTCGAATGAGGTGAAGAGCGGGTTCAAGGTAGGTGCCAAGGACGGCGGCTACTACATCTCGTTCTCCGATGCCGATTTCGACGCCTTGCTGGGCGAATACCTGCGCGAGAAAGTATCGGACATGCTTTTTAAGGCGTGACGCTATGTTCACGACGAATTATTATTGTCTGGTAGCCGGGCTGAAGGAGTATTCGCTCGATGCCGACACCAAGGGTTTCGATGCCAAGGCCATCGTCGGGGAGATCCTCGAAGGGGTGGACGGGGCCGATGCCGACGCGGTGCGGCTGTTGTACGGCTATTACGACTGTGAGAATATCGCTTCGCTGCGTGCGGGGCGCTCGGCGCACAATCCGCTGGGTAACTTCACACGCGAGGAGCTGGAAGAGGAGGTGAAGACTCCCCGGCGCCTGCCGGCGCCCGTAGCCCGCGTATTGCGCGCCTTTGCCGACCCCGAAGGCGAGGATGCCGAGGAGGTCGATACGGCCGGGCGCTTCGAGAGTGCGCTCTTCGGAGCCTACTACGAGGCTTGCAGCCGTTCCCGGAGCCGTTTCCTGCGCGCATGGTCGGAGTTCGACCGCAACCTGCGCAATGTGACGGCCGCCGTGACGGCCCGTGCGGCGGGGCGGCCCGTCGAGGAGGTGACCGTCGGCGGGGGCGACGTGGTCGAACAGTTGGAGCGTAGCTCGGCTGCCGATTTCGGGCTGCGGGGCGAGTTGCCCTACATCGACGCCGTGATCGCTGCCGTGAACGACGAGGCCAACCTCGTGGAGAAGGAGCACAAGATCGACCTGATCCGCTGGAACGAAGCCGTGGAACTGGCGACGTTCGACTATTTCGACATTAATTCCATCCTGTCGTACCTGTCGCGTGTCAACATCGTGGCGCGCTGGACGCAGCTCGATGCGGTGCGCGGACGCGAGATGTTCGAGCGTTTGATGGCCGAGCTGGATGGCAAAGGGCTGATAGAAAATAAACAATAGGATAATTCATGAAAACTACAGGACGTGTAAATGGTATCATCTCCAATATCGTAATCGTCAAGGCCGACGGAGCCGTGGGCCAGAACGAGATATGCTACGTGTATACGGGGGATACCAAAATGATGGCCGAGGTCATCAAGGTCGTAGGCGACAGCGCCTATGTCCAGGTTTTTGACAGCACCCGGGGGCTGAAGATCGGCGACAGGGTCGAGTTCGAGGGGCATATGCTCGAAGTGACGCTCGCTCCGGGCCTCTTGTCGCGCAACTACGACGGTCTGCAGAACGACCTCGAAAAGATGGACGGCCTGTTCATCGCGCGCGGTTCGATCACCGACCCGGTCGATTTCTCGGCCGAATGGGAGTTCGCCCCGCTGGCGAAGGCGGGCGACAAGGTTTCGGCCGCATCGTGGCTGGGCGAGGTCAAGGAGCAGTGGGTGAGCCACAAGATCATGGTGCCTTTCACGATGACCGGCAATTATACGGTCAAGAGCATCGTTGCGGCAGGGAAATATAAGGTTACGGACACGGTTGCCGTGGTGACCGACGACGAAGGCCGGGAGCACGGGATCACGATGGTGCAGAAATGGCCGGTCAAGCAGGCCGTGCGCTGCTACGTCGAGAAGCCGCGCCCCTCGCGTGTGATGGTGACGGGCGTCCGTGCCATCGACACCTTCAATCCGATGGCCGAGGGTGGTACGGGTTTTATCCCCGGGCCTTTCGGCGCCGGCAAGACGGTGCTCCAGCACGCTATTTCGAAGCAGGCCGATGCCGATATCATCATCATGGTGGCGTGCGGCGAGCGTGCCAACGAGGTGGTGGAGATTTTCAAGGAGTTCCCCGAGTTGATCGACCCCCGGACGGGGCACAACCTGATGGAGCGTACGATCATCGTCTGCAATACGTCGAACATGCCCGTTGCGGCGCGTGAGGCGTCGGTGTATACGGGTATGGCGATCGGCGAATACTACCGTGCCATGGGGCTCAAGGTGCTCGTGATGGCCGACTCGACGTCGCGCTGGGCGCAGGCG
>ERZ827043.3055-NODE-3055-length-12837-cov-3.256846_pt1 | contig 12837 bp, 9 predicted proteins | sample MGYA00519923_ERZ827043 | MGnify/ENA primary metagenome ERZ827043 (study PRJEB31778, sample SAMEA3449251) | human gut metagenome | biome: human gut; feature: human-associated habitat; material: faeces | place: United Kingdom | collected 2010/2012 ...
CAACAAGATGACGAAGGAGCAGCAGGAGCAGATCATCAAGGTCATCCGGCGGTGCTTTGAATAGTTTGGAAAGGCGGCGTTTCGTTGCGGAGATTCATCTTTAATCTGGTCAGCGTGCTGTTCAGCGCGGTGAAATTCGGGATCATGAAGCTGTTTCATTTCCATCATTTTTTCTATTCCGGCATTCAACGGTTTTCCCCTAACACGGAGGTCGTCATCGCGGAGGGCGGCACCATCCGTCTGGGCAGGCACGTCCGTGCCCACAGAAGATCGAAGCTGCTGGCCATGGACGGCGGTACGCTGGAGATCGGCAGCAATACGGCGCTTGGTAATGGCGTCAGCGTCAACTGCATGGAAAGCATCGTGATCGGCGAGGGCGTGCAGATCGGCCAGGTCGAGGCGCAGGCGGAAACATTCATCGACCGCCACGAGCTGCGGGGCATGATGGAAGAGTGGGGCATGAAGTGGTATTTCTTTCCGATCACCGAATCGTCACGCGTCGATTCTTCTGTCGAGCTGATTTCGTGGGTGCTGATGGCGCTTGCGGCCCTCACGCTTTTCGTTGTGGCGATGAACTACGTACTCATATCTATTTCGACGCTGGTCAGCCGCTCGAAGACCATCGCCATGCTCAAGGTCGGCGGCGCCCGGCGTTCGGACATTTTCCGCATCTTCTGCTCCGAAACCGCCGTGCTGACCCTCGCTTCGGTCGTCGTGGCCGCTTTCCTGCTGTGGGCCCTGCAGGATCAGGTACGGGAGATTACTGGTACGCCGATGGCCGAGCTTTTCGCCCTGAAACGCATCTGGGTGCCGCTGATCGTCATCCTCGCCGCATTCGCCCTCGCGGCGCTCGTCCCGGCGCGGATTTTCACCTCGATTCCCGTGACATTGGCGTTTCGCGGTGCGACGGACAACCGCCGCCGCTGGAAGCAGGTTTTGCTCGTTGTCGAAATTGTCAGTTGTACGTTCACCCTTACGCTCCTGCTGCTTGCCGTGCTGCAGTTCGACAAACTCCGCAACGGCGACTTCGGATTCGTGCACGACCGCATTGTCTATACCCGGCTCAAGACGCCGCTTCCGGGCATGGCCCCCATCTGCGACGCCGTGGCCGCCCTTCCCGAGGTCGAGGCAGCGGGCGCTTCCGAGGATGTGCCCATCTGGGGTTATTCGGGCCAGCCCTGCTACGATGAGAAGAGCAAGGAACTCCTGTTTTCGTGCCGTTATACGCTCTGCAACGAAGCCTATATGCCCGCGATGGGCATGCAGATTGCCGCCGGCCGCAATTTCGTTCCGCAGAGCAACCCGTTCGAGGTCATTGTCAACGAAACCTACGTCCGCCTGCGCGGCTGGACGCCCCGGGAAGCCGTAGGGCGCCAAATCATCGATGAGGACAGCGCCGATGCGCGCCTTTATACCATCGTCGGCGTCGTGAAGGATTTCCGTACGGTTATCGCCACGGGACAGGTTGACCCGATCGTGATACATCCGCTGAATTATTATACTTCGTTTCCCCGGTATACGCCGGAGATCAAACTCAGGTGGTACCTGATGATCCGCCTGCGCGAAATGTCGCCCGAGGCGCTGGCCACCGTGCAGCGCAAGATCGAGGAATACCCTTCGGACAACAACCACGTGCTTACGGTCTACGACGATCTGCTGGGCGATACCCTTTCCGAGATACGCAGTTTCCGCAACATCGTCTTCACGGTCAGCGGCATCACGTTGCTCATCGCCCTGATGGGGCTTGTGGGTTACCTGGGCGACGAGATGCGCCGCCGCAGCAAGGAGATCGCCCTGCGCAAGGTCAACGGGGCTTCGACGGCCGACGTGCTGCGCCTGCTCTCGCGCGACGTGCTGTGGATTGCGGTTCCTTCCGTCATTGTCGGAGCCGCCATAAGCCGCTGGGGCGCTGACCTGCTGGTCAGCAACTTCGTCGAACGCGTGGCGCTCCGCTGGTGGCTCTTCGCCCTGTGCGGGTCGGTGGTGCTGCTGATCGTCTGTGCCGTGCAGCTCGTCCGCACGTGGCGCATCGCCAATGCCAACCCGATCGATATGATTAAAACCGAATAAACGCCATGAAGATCGCATTCCGCAATTTCCTAACGACACTGCGGCGCTATAAGGTTTCGTCGTTGCTGAACGTCATAGGCCTGACGCTGGCATTTACCGCGTTCTACGTCATCATGACGCAGGTCTGGTGGGAGCTGGGTTACAACCGTTCGCTGCACGAAGCCGACCGTATTTATCTCGTGGAGAACGAGGACTGGTACGAGCCCGGGAAATGGTCGTCGTGGCTTAACCGGCCGGTGCCCGAGCGTGTCATCGCTTCGACGGCGGGGGTCGAAGTCGGGGGCTGCATGTGGGGCGGTTTCGGCTCCGGAACCTGTTGGACGAGCAACGAGCCTTCGTTCGGGTATAATAAGTTTTCTGCTTCCTGCGGTTCGGTATCGCTGCCTTTCCTCGATGTTTTCGCTTTCCGTTCGGTCGAGGGCGATGTGCATGACCTCGGAAAACCGAAGAGCGTCATCGTTTCCCGCGAGGCGGCCGAACGGATGCGGGTCGGCGTGGGCAGCCTCATATGGGTCGACACCGACGAACCCCAGCCCGACGGGGCGATGGAAGTCGTGGCGGTTTTCGAAGACTTTCCGGACAATTCGTTGCTGGGAGAGTGCGAGGTGGTGAAAAATCTGGGCGAAACGAACCTTTATACCACTTCGGAGTGGAGTTTCAATTATTTCGTCAAATTCAGGCCCGGTGCCGATCCCGACGAGTTTGCGCGCCAGTGGACGAACGTGAACCAGGAGATGCAGCGCGAGGCGGCCGAGAAACGTGCGGCGGCCGGGGACGCCGCAGATGACGACGACGAATCGGGTATCTACGGCGTGCGCCTTTCTCCGGTATCGGAACTCTATTTCGAGTCGGATTCACAGGCGCCCTGCCGGCAGGGGTCTGTTGTCACGACCTATACTCTGCTGGGTATTGCCGTGTTGGTTATCGTGCTGGCTTTCATCAACTTCGTTAACTTCTTTTTCGCGCTGGTGCCGGTGCGTATCCGTACCGTCAATACGTTCAAGGTCTTCGGCGCTCCCGCGTCGTCGCTGCGCTTCAATTTCGTGTTCGAGGCGTTCGGGCTCGTCCTGATCGCTTTGCTGGCGGCCTGGTACGTTTCCTTTGCCTTGCAGGGCACCGAATTCGCCAGCTACATTTCCGCATCGCTGGCGCTGTCGCAGAATTTGGAAGTCGTGGGGCTGGTAGCCGTTGTAGCTTTCGTCATGGCGCTCGCCGCCAGCCTCTACCCTGCGTGGTATATCACGTCGTTCGCCCCGGCGCTGGTCGTCAAGGGATCCTTCGGCGGAACCCGCAGCGGCCGCCGGCTGCGTACGCTGCTGCTGGGCGTGCAGTTCTTCATCTCCATCGGGCTGATCATCGCGACCAGTTTCATTCGCCTGCAACACGACTACATGATGCACTATGATATGGGTTTCGACAAGGAAAACCTCCTCGCCGTGCGGCTTTCCGAACGTGGGGCGGTAAGTTATGACGCCCTTCGGCAGAAACTTCTATCCGACCCTCAGGTAAAGGATGTTACGGGAGCTACGAGCCGTTTGGTGTCGGTCGGGCGTATGGGCTGGGGCCGGGAGTTCAAGGGCCGTCAGGTCGCTTTCCAGAGTTATATCGTACAACCTGATTTCTTGCGCGTGATGGGTATCCCGATTACCGACGGACGCGATTTCCTGGAGAGCGACTTCGACAAGGAACTCGGAACGATGATTTTCAACGAAGCGGCGCGGCGGGAATTTGAAATGCAGGTCGGCGACCGTATCAACGGTTTCGTGTCGCCCGACGAGCAAATTGTAGGTTTCTGTGCCGATTTCAACTTCAAGCCCCTGCAATACGGTGTATCGCCCTTCTGTTTCTATCTTCTTCCGAAGAAAATCCAGCAGGAAAATTACTGGCACCTGCCTCATGTGGTCTATGTGCGGATGACGCCCGGAGCCGATATTGCGGCTGTTACCGCCCATATCCGCCGCTGTATCGCGGAGGTCGATCCCCGCACGGAGCCGGGCGATATCGTCGTTCGTGTTTTCGACGAGGAGCTGGGCCTCGAGTACGACAACGAACGCAAACTGACGGCCATCGTCGGGCTGTTCGCGCTGTTGGCCGTCGTGATCGCCCTGATGGGCGTCTTCGGGCTGGTGCTGTTCGAGACACAGCACCGCCGCCGCGAAATCGCCGTGCGCCGGGTAATGGGGGCTTCGCGGGGCGAAATCCTCGCCATGTTCAACCGCCGCTACGTCATGCTGGTCGCCGTGTGTTTCGTGCTGGCCGTCCCGGTAAGCATCTGGGCCGTCAGGCACTGGCTCGCAGGCTTCGCCTATGCCGTGCCGCTGTATTGGTGGGTCTTTGCCCTGGCACTGGCGGGGGTGCTGGCCGTCACGGCACTCACCGTCACCGTCCGCTCGTGGCGTGCCGTTAACGAAAACCCGGCCGAATCCGTGAAATCCGAATAAATCAAATCAATATCAACAATAAAAACCTGTTTGTTATGTCAATGCTGAAAGTTGAGAACCTCAAGAAGGTTTTCCGTACCGAAGAGATCGAGACCATCGCACTGAACGGCGTGACGTTCGAAGTGAAGGAGGGTGAATTCGTCGCCATCATGGGTCCCTCGGGCTGCGGCAAGTCCACGCTGCTCAATATCCTGGGGCTTCTGGACAATCCCACCTCGGGCAGCTATACGCTGCTCGACCACGAGGTCGCCGGGTTCAAGGAGAAAGACCGCACGAAATTCCGCAAGGGGAATATCGGGTTTGTCTTCCAGTCGTTCAACCTGATCGACGAACTGAATGTCTTCGAGAACGTCGAGTTGCCGTTGATCTACATGCGCGTCAAGGCGTCCGAGCGCAAGCGTCGTGTCAACGAGATCCTGAGCCGCATGAATATTTCGCACCGCGCCGAACACTTCCCCCAGCAACTCTCGGGCGGACAGCAGCAACGTGTGGCCATCGCCCGTGCCGTGGTGTCGAACCCCAAGCTGATCCTGGCCGACGAGCCCACGGGTAACCTCGACTCGAAGAACGGCCGCGAGGTGATGGAACTGCTTTCGGAGCTGAACCGCGAAGGTACGACCGTCATCATGGTGACCCACTCGCAGCACGATTCGACTTACGCGCACCGGGTGCTGCACCTGTTCGACGGCGAGCTGGTCAAGGATCTCGCCAACAAACTGTGATTCCTGTCCATGGCCGATAAAAAGTTCATTCCATAAGCGGGGAGGCCGGAGTATTCCGGCCTCTTTTGTGTCGTTCCTGTCCGTGTCCTGTGCGGTGTTTGTTCTGTTTCCTGGGAGCAGACGGCCGGCGGCGGTCTTTCCCGGATGCCGTCCGGAGCCGTTCCGGGTCATTTTAGGTATTTTCGCGTATTGATCCATTGCGCCGGAATTACGACTTTTGTGAACCCAAACGACCTTGTTTATGAGAATGATTTTGCCCGTATTGCTGCTGCTCGGTGTGATTGTACCCGTCCGCGCGCAGCAACCCGACACGACCACTGCGACATCTTCGGTTGAGGAGCTTTCGGCGGAAATCGCGGCGCTCAAAGCCAAAACGTCTACATGGGACAAAGTGCTGGCCGCCCTGCCGGAAATTTCGGGATATGTCCAGACCGGTTACGAATGGAGCGACAATTCGTCGACCTTTTTTATCAAACGCGTACGTCTGAACCTGGCGGGCGCCATCGCTCCGAAACTGGATTACCGTGTCCAGATCGAATTCGCTTCGCCGAAAATCGTCGACGCCTACCTGTGTTACAAACCGTTCGATGAGCTCAACGTCCAGCTGGGCGAATACAAGCTGCCTTTTTCGATCGAGAATACCGACTATGTGCCGCTCAGATATGAGTTTATCGAATACCCCCTTTCGTTGCGCAAACTGATGGGTTTCAACGACCTATGCGGGCTTTCGGCCACTGGCCGCGACATGGGCGCGCAGCTGTTCGGAGGATTTTTCAAGCGCGACGGGTACAGTATCCTGAACTATAACTTCGGCGTTTTCAACGGCGAGGGGCTGAACGTCAAGGATAAGAACAAAAGCAAGGACATCGTGGCGCGCCTTACGGTCAAGCCCGTCGCCGGATTGCAGTTCGCGGGATCGTACTACTGGGGCGAGTACGGCGAGGATTACCTGAAGCGCATCCGTTACGGTGCCGGTGCCTGCTACGATTACGGGCGCCTCGTCCTGCGCGGCGAATACATCTGCGGCACGACGGGCGACCTCGACAGCGAGGGATGGTATGCCGTAGCGGGCTGGCGCGTGACCCGGACATTGTTGCCGGCGGTGCGGTACGATACCTTTCTCGAAGACTGCTCCCGCGGTTCGAGCCGCCAGACCAATTATACGGCCGGGCTTACGTGGCAACCTGTGAAATACCTGCGCTGCCAGCTGGATTACACCTACGAAGATTTCGCCGCGCGGGATGTCGCCGGTCGCAATGTGGTGGCACTGATGCTCTCCGGCATATTTTAACCTGAAAAAATGATAAAGATGAAAAAGTGGATGGAACAATTCCGGGTCGAGGACTGGGTGGTGGTCTGGGTGAGCATTCCCCTGCTGGCGCTGGCCGCGGTCGCACCTTCCGCGCTGCCCAAAGTCCCCGCGACGCTGCTGGGCGGCGCTGCGTGGAGCAATATCGCCTGTCTCTTCGCCATCGTGCTGGTGGTGCTCTATGCCGGGTGCCTGATGCTGCGGCGACCGCTCAGGGGGCTGCTTGCGTCGCTCGTGGTCGTCTTCGCCGTCTCGTTGCTGGCGCAGATCGTCGCCAAGATCCCCTCCGTGTCGTATTACGGCTTCGAATCGGTATTCTTCTCGGTGCTCTTCGGGTTACTGATCCGCAACGTGTGGCATGTTCCCGCGTGGCTGAAACCCGCGATCCAGGGTGAATTCTACATCAAGATCGGCGTTGTGTGCCTCGGTGCCACGATTCTCTTCAGCGACGTGATGAAATCGGGTGTCTTCGGTCTGGTGCAGGCGTGCCTGGTGGTCGCCGTCGTGTGGTTCTTTGCCTTCCGGATTTCGCGCCGCATGAAGGTCGACGAACGCTCGGCGATGATCCTTTCGAGCGGCGTGTCGATCTGCGGCGTGTCGGCCTGTATCACGGCGGCCCGCGTGGCGGGCGGCGACGACCGGAAACTTTCGTACATCGTTTCGCTGGTGCTGATCGTCGTCGTGCCGATGATCTATCTGATGCCGTGGTTGGCGCATGCGATCCTGCCGCATATTTTCGACGATCCGCATGTCGTGCAGGAGGTCGCCGGGGCGTGGATCGGCGGTACGATCGACACTACGTCGGGTGTCGCCGCATCGAGCATGATCGTGGGCGAAGTGGCCAACCAGCATGCCGTCATCATCAAGGCTGCGCAGAACGTACTGATCGGCGTGGTGGCGTTCTTCATCGCGCTTTACCTCTCGACGCGCCGCGGCGATAAGGCCGGGCAGGCCCCGTCGCTGGGGATCGTGTGGGAGAAATTCCCGAAATTCATCATCGGCTTCGTTGCCGCATCGCTGGTATTCAGTGTATTGCAGGGAAACGGCCTTTTCACGGCCGATGCCAGGGGCAAACTTGCCGAGCCGGGGGTCGCCAAAATGTTCTCGACGGTATTTTTCTCGCTGGCCTTCGTCTGCGTGGGGCTCGATACGCGCCTCAAGGATATCGTTTCCCGGGAGAACCGCAATCTCCTGTGGGCGTTCCTCGCCGCCCAGGCTTTCAATATCGTCGTTACGCTCCTCATCGCGCTCGTGCTGTTCGGCGTACTGAAACCGATGCTGGGATAATCCCCGGCAGATGCCTTTCCATAGCCCCCGGAACCGAAGTTCCGGGGGCTTTTCATGCTTCCGGCCGGGCTGTAATGCTCGTCTGTCGTTTGCCGTCCGCCAACCCTGCCCCGTCGATCTGTCGATCCGTCCGTCCTTTCCGTGCGTTCGCTGTCCTGTCCGCCGTGTCCTGCCGGCTCCGTTTGTCTGTGGCCTGCTCTGTCCTGCCTGTCCGGTTTGCGGCCTACACGTCTGTCGTGTCCCGTCCGCCGGTGCCTTGTGCTGCGAGGGATTTTCTTGTCCGGAATACCTTGGACGCAATGCCGTTATGGCCGAATAACATATTTTTCAGCCTTTTTAAATTGTCCGATGGTTAGTTTTGCTGCCATGATCCCGCCGGGACATGCATCCGTGCACCTCCGGCGGCGTGGAAAATTCCAATTCTAACCATAAACAACTAAAATGTATGGCAACAGTAAAAGTCAAGCTCAGGGAATCGTCGGTCGGCGGGAAAGCGGGAGTAATATATTACCAGCTTTGCCATCGGCGCAAATCGCAGCAGATAACTACCTCCATGCGTCTCCAGCCCCGGCAGTGGGATGCAAGGCGCGGGTGTGTCATCACGCCCCTTTCGGGCGAAGCCCATGCGTTGTTGTCCGTGCAGCAGCGGATCGACCGTGATTTGTGTCTGTTGCATACGATCATCCGGGATTTCGAATTCCGGCAGGAAGGGTACTCGCTCAGGGATGTTGTCGATCGGTTTCGCAAGTCCCGGCGGAGCACCGTGCTCGCCTATGTCGAAACGCAGGCCGCAAGGCTCGAGGCGAACGGAAAGTTGGGGACGGCGCGCAACTACCGGCGGACACTCGGGAGTTTCTCCGATTTCCTGGGCGGACGGGACATTCCCTTTTCGCTCGTCGATGAACGGCTTGTGGGACAGTATGACGACTGGCTCCGGCGCCGGGGCGTTGTCCGCAATACCGTCTCGTTTTATATGCGGATATTGCGTGCGGTTTATAATAGGGCCGTGAAGGAGGATGTCGTGCCACAGGCCGATCCTTTCCGGCATGTGTACACCGGTGTCGACCAGACCTGCAAGCGTGCCGTCGGCGAGGATGTCGTCGTGCGGCTCCGGCAGCTGGATCTGACGCATTCCCCGTCCCTGGCATTGGCCCGGGATATTTTTATTTTCAGTTATTGCACGCGCGGGATGGCGTTCGTGGACATTGCCTTCCTGAGGAATCAGGATATCGTCGGGGATACGATCCGTTATGTCCGCCGCAAGACCGGGCAGCGCCTCGTTATCCGTATCGAGCCCTGCATCGCGAAGCTTATCGGGCGCTATGCCGGTGCAGGGCGCATATCCGGCTATGTTTTTCCGCTGCTCAGTTCGGACGATCCGGTCAGGGCGTTTTCCCAATACCGTACGGCCCTTGACTATTATAATCGTCGGTTGAAAAAGCTGTCCGGTTTGCTGGGGCTCGAAGTCCCGCTCTCCTCCTATACCTCGCGGCATACGTGGGCGACTGCTGCCCGGAACCATAACATTCCGTTGTCGGTCATCAGTGCGGGAATGGGACATGCTTCGGAAAAAACCACGCAGATTTACCTGGCCTCGCTCGAAAACTCCGTTATCGACCAGGCGAACCGGAGCCTGATAGCATCCTTATACGTGTAAGGTCTCTATATAAGAGATAGTTCTGTCTTGATTACCATCTGATAATCAATTATATAACATATAATAAAAGTTGTTTTTACCGACCTTGTTCGATTATTGTCTGCAAATACCCAAAGTCGGATTAAAAGAGCACTGAATTCATCCACTTGGCGAACAATTCGTGCAGACAATCGGGTCAAAGATGGTAAGTTTTTGATAATCAACTTATTTTCGCATCGACAAGCGATGCCGGGAACAAAAATATGATTTAAAAAATTTGGGCATATGCTTTATTTTTAGTACTTTTGCAAAAGTTATGAAGGTCTCTTATATAGAGACCGCACTTTAAAATACGGAAGTGTTCTTATGGGAGGCGCGCAATTGATTGAAAATCTTGGTTTTACGAGGTTTTCGATGTCCCCATGGAACGCTTTTTTTTCTCAACTATACGCCCTTTTCGGGTGCCGAATACCGACTTAACGGATCGCAATAATGGACTGTCAGGATACAGATACCAAATGGTATGTGCTTCGGGTTACCTATCAGCGCGAACTCTCTACCAAGGAGTATCTCGACAAACTGGATATCGAGAATTTCGTGCCGGTAAGGGTCGTACGCCGCCGGGATTCCAAGGGCCGGTTTTCCCGGGTACGGGAAGTTGCGGTGCACAACTATATTTTCGTCCGTTCCACGCGTGAAGTTATCGACGACCTGAAGACATTCAGGCTGCCGATTCTGCGCTATGTGATGCATCAGCAAAACGGCGAGAACCAGATTATGACCGTGCCCGAGTCCCAGATGCGCAATTTTATTGCCGTGGCCGCCAATATCGACGAACCGGTGATTTTCCTTTCGCCCGAAGAGGTCGCATTGTCGAAAGGCGACAAGGTGAGGATTAAGGACGGCGTATTCATGGGTGTCGAAGGCACGTTCATGCGGGTGAAAAACACCCGGGACAGACGTGTCGTCGTCAAGATCGACGGCATCACGGCGGTCGCTACCGCTTCCATTCCGTCCGCGTTGGTCGAAAAAATATGATCCCTGGCCTGTAAACCTGCAAAAGGAACTATTCCGGTTCCGATAAATTACTGACATGACACCGAATTACCTGAAGAAAATGTTGCCATTGCTGCTGGGTGCCGATCCCGCCCAGGCCACGAATGTGCAGCTCGTGTCGTTGGCAAAGGCTTTTGCCGCGGGCTATGGGTTGGTGTCGTCCGTGGCGCCTGCCGGGGAATTCGGTACGGAGGAAACCTTCCGCAACAGAATTGATAGCTTGTTCTGGGTGCTGTCTGAACGCTCTGAACACGAGCCCGATACAGCGATCCGTAGCCGGATGGTACATGCCATGTATTCGCTTGCCTGCAAAACGGTATTTCCCGCCGATCTGCGGAAGAAGAACTGTTGTTACCGGGCTGCGGACGCTCTTGTACGGGATTTTATGGGTGTCGTCGGTGCCCGACCGGAAAACGGTCTGTTTCAACAGACGGGCGTCTGCATGTGCGCGGCCGACCTGCTCTATCCCGCGCCGGCTGCCGATGACGAATACCTGCTGTTCCTGAAACGGCAGTTGGCCGGCTGGACATCCGCCCTGGATGCTGACGGCTGCTGGCCGGGGGTGTCGTCCGAGGTCGCATTGGAACGTATCGGGGTGATGAACCGGGTTGCCTGGATGTTTCCCGACTTGGGGAACGATACCGCGACAAGGCGGGCGGCGGGGTATTACCGCAGGTGCGTATGCGTCCCTGCCGACCCCCTGAATTTCGACGAGGGGTACCTCTGTACGCTGGGGCGGATGTACGAGGTCGCATTGCAGGGCAATGCCCTCCCTGTCGATAAACCCGCAGCGTGGCGGATCGCCCGGTTCATGTACGATTACAGCCTGACGCTGCCCGTGCGCGGCGACGCATGGTATTATTGCACTTCTTATGTCATACATTGTATTGCCGAAAGTATCGGGGCGCGACTGGAGGCTGAAATGGAACGGCATATCGCATAAATGATAAAGCCTGTTGAATTTTCCATTTGATTGCTGTCGATGTAAAACCTCTTCCTTTTCCGGATAATAAAATGAATCAGTATGACAACGCCTCTTTGCTACACAGTCATCATTCCTTTCTTTATAGCCCTTTTCTTAGTCGGCTGGATCCACCCTAAACTGGTGAAAATCGCGCTGTTGAAAAACATTGTCGATAATCCGGATGCCCGTAAATTGCAACGTACGCCGGTTCCTGTCCTGGGCGGCGTCGCCGTTTTCTTCGGGGTCGTGATCGCGATCGGGTGCATGAGCGCCGTCGTGGACTGCTCCGGACTGCCCGTCGTGATCATGGCCATGATGGCGATGCTCTATACCGGCACGATGGACGATATTCTGAACCTTTCCCCTTCCCTGCGGTTTTTGATCGAGATCGTCGTCGTGCTGCTGCTGGTCTTTGTCGGCGGCTATTGCATAAACGACTTCCGCGGTTTGTGGGGCATCGGGCCGATCTCTCCCTGGTGTGCCGTCCCCCTGACTGTTTTTGCCACCGTTGGCATTATCAACGCCATCAACCTGATGGACGGCGTAAACGGTCTTTCTTCGGGCTATTGTATCATGGCCTGCACCATCTTCGGCATACTTTTCCATCTCGCCGGCGAAGAGGTGATGACGATCCTGGCGGTAGTTTCGGTCGGGGCCCTGATTCCCTTCTTCCTGCACAATGTTTTTGGTAAATCCTCTAAGATGTTCATCGGCGACGGCGGGACGTTGGTCATGGGCACCGTCATGTCCGTCTTCGTAATTGCCATCCTGCAATCCGGTTCGCGGGTCGCAGCCTTTGTCGACCCCAATGTCGGGCTTGTACCGTTCACGCTGGCGGTGTTGTCGGTTCCCGTGTTCGATACGCTGCGCGTGATGTCGACGCGTATGCTGAAGGGCTCGTCGCCATTCCGTCCCGACAAGACCCACCTGCACCATATGTTCATCGACATGGGTTGTTCCCATGTCGCGACGACATTGGCTATCTTGGGATTGAATACGGCGGTCGTATTATGCTGGTGGGCGTTCGAAGCGGCCGGTTTTTCAATCGCCGTTCAACTGTATGCGGTCGTCGGCATGAGCCTTTTGGCCACGTTCGGGTTGTATCATTTCATGCAATGGCATATCCGCCGCGACACGAAATTCATGGGCATTATCCGTCGGCTGGGGTACAAGACCCATATCAGCCGTACCGGAATTTTTTTCTGGTTGCAGCAGGTCATGGATAAGGTTTGATTTTTTGTTCGCGACCCTGTATGTTCGGGACGCATTTCTAAAAATAGATTTAACTTACTGATAAATGAAAGGCATCATCTTGGCGGGTGGCAGCGGAACGCGTTTGTACCCGATCACGA
>ERZ827043.3061-NODE-3061-length-12821-cov-14.988877_pt1 | contig 12821 bp, 8 predicted proteins | sample MGYA00519923_ERZ827043 | MGnify/ENA primary metagenome ERZ827043 (study PRJEB31778, sample SAMEA3449251) | human gut metagenome | biome: human gut; feature: human-associated habitat; material: faeces | place: United Kingdom | collected 2010/2012 ...
CAGCAAGACGCAAGCAAAGCGCTGCGGATGCTGGGTGCCGCAACCCGGGCAGTGGTACGGCAAAGCCGTGACGGAGAGGTTCATCCTCAATTATTAAGGAGCAACCATGAAATCAGAACGCAGCTATCCTATTTATAAAGTAAACAAAAAAGCCGAGGCCAGCCTCGTGGGCGGACATCCGTGGGTGTACGAGAACGACATCCTCGAGTTCCCGGAGACAGAGCCTGAGAACGGAACCCTCGCCGACGTGGTGAGCCCGAAGGGCGCTTACCTCGGCACCGGCTTCGTCTCTCTCAAGAGCAAGATCCGCGTCCGCCTCATCTCCCGCAACGCCAACGACACCTTCGACGCCAGCTTCTGGCGCCGCCGCGTCGAGTACGCCTGGGCCTACCGCAAGACCGTCCTCGAGCCTGCCGACCTCTCGGCCTGCCGGGTCATCTTCGGCGAGGCCGACCAGTTCCCCGGCCTGACCGTGGACCGCTTCAACAACATCCTCGTCACCCAGACCCTCAGCGTCGGCATGGAGATGCTGAAGCCCGTCCTCTTCCCCCTCCTCGCCGAAGTCCTGCGGGCCGACGGCCAGACCATCGACGGCATCTACGAGCGGAACGACGAGGCCCTGCGTGCCAAAGAGGGCCTCGAGCAGAGCAAGGGCTGGTTCGAGCTGCCGGGTGAGAGCCACCCCGCCTCCACCCAGACCGAGATCTGCGAGAACGGCGTCTACTACCACGTCGATTTCGAGAACGGCCAGAAGACCGGCTTCTTCCTCGACCAGAAGTACAACCGCCGGGCGGTCGCCCGCCTCGCCGCCGGCCACACCGTGCTGGACTGCTTTACCCACACCGGCAGCTTTGCCCTCAACGCAGCCAGCGGCGGCGCAGCCCGGGTCACAGCAGCGGACATCAGCGCCGACGCCATCGCCATGGCCCAGCGGAACGCGGAGCGCAACGGCCTGACCAACATGGACTTCCTCTGCGAGGATACCTTCGAACTTCTGCCCCGCCTCGAAAAAGAAGGCCATCCCTACGATTTCATCATCCTCGACCCGCCTGCTTTCACCAAAGCCCGCCGCACGGTGGAAAACGCCATGCGGGGCTACAAGGAGATCAACTACCGGGCCATGAAGCTCCTGCCCCGGGGCGGCTACCTCGCCACGGCAAGCTGCTCTCATTTTGCCACCGAGGAGCTGTTCATCAAGATGCTGCGCTCCGCCGCAAAGGACGCTCACCGCCAGCTGCGCCAAATCGAAGTGCGCCAGCAGGCCCCCGACCACCCCATCCTCTGGGGCGTGCCGGAGACGAACTATCTGAAGTTTTTCCTGTTTCAGGTCATCTAATAGTCATACCATCCGCGCAATACTCCAAAAAATCAGGAGTCAGTTTGTGCAGAATCGTCAAATCTGTCTATTGCGTTTTTCGCCCCGTTCGGCTATAATCATCGCATAGACAGCAACGACGCTGTGAGTCACCTCCTGACTCGCAGCGTCGTTTCGTTTAACCCGATATTTCGCGGGAGAGCCCGCCTCTTTCCGCGTGAAAATCCGCGACCAGCTGAAGTATTTCAATTCAAGTAAGGAGTAGGATTTATGGCAGCAAATGTTATGGAGATCTACGGCAGCAAGGTGTTCAACGAGCACGTCATGAAGGAGCGCCTCCCCAGCGCTACCTACAAGAGCCTCGAGAAGACCCTGCACAAGGGCGCACCTCTGGACATCGAGGTGGCAAACGTCGTGGCCAGCGTCATGAAGCGCTGGGCCATGGAGCTGGGTGCCACCCACTACACCCACTGGTTCCAGCCGCTGACCGGCATTACCAGCGAGAAGCATGACGGCTTCGTCTCCCCCGTGGGCGACGGCACCGCCATCATGGAGTTCAACGGCAAGGAGCTGGTGCGCGGCGAGCCCGACGCCTCTTCCTTCCCCTCCGGCGGCCTGCGCGCCACCTGTGAGGCCCGCGGCTACACCGCATGGGACCCCACCAGCTTCGCTTTTGTGAAGGACGACGTCCTCTGCATCCCCACTGCATTCGTCAGCTACACCGGCGAGGCGCTGGACAAGAAGACTCCCCTGCTGCGCTCCATGAACGCGCTGTCCAATCAGGCCATCCGCGTCCTGAAGCTCTTCGGCAAGGATGTGGACTATGTCTCCACCACCGTCGGCCCCGAGCAGGAGTACTTCCTTATTAAGAAGGAAGACTACGAGGCCCGTCAGGACCTCATCCTCACCGGCCGCACCCTCTTCGGCGCACCGTCCGCCAAGGGTCAGGAGCTGGAAGAGCACTACTTCGGCGTCATCCGCCCCGAGGTCTCCGCTTTCATGAAGGAGCTGGACGAAGAGCTGTGGAAGCTGGGCATCCCCGCCAAGACCAAGCACAACGAAGTAGCTCCCTGCCAGCATGAGCTGGCCCCCATCTTCGACACCACCAACGTCGCCATCGACCACAACCTGCTGACGATGGAGATGATGAAGAAGCTGGCCCCCAAGTACGGTCTCGTCTGCCTGCAGCACGAGAAGCCTTTCGAGGGCGTCAACGGCAGCGGCAAGCACAACAACTGGTCCATGTCCACCACCCACGAGAATCTGCTGGACCCGGGCGACACCCCCATGGAGAACCTGCAGTTCCTGGTCTTCCTCGCCGCCGTCATCAAGGCTGTCGATGAGTACGCCGACCTGCTCCGTACCTCCGTCGCCACCCCCGGCAACGACCACCGTCTGGGCGCCAACGAGGCACCTCCGGCCATCATCTCCATCTTCGTGGGCGAAGAGCTGGAAGCCGTCATCGACGCCATCGCTTCCGATTCTCCCTACGCCGGCCCCGTCAAGATGAAGATGGACCTCGGCGTCGATGTCCTGCCCAAGTTCAGCAAGGACACCACCGACCGCAACCGTACTTCTCCCTTTGCCTTCACCGGCAACAAGTTTGAGTTCCGTATGCCCGGCTCCGCCGAGAACCTGAGCGACTGCAACACCATCCTGAACACCGCCGTCGCCAAGGAGCTGAAGGGCTACGCTGACGAGCTGGAGAAGGCCGACGACTTCACCAGCGCCGCCATCGCCCTCGTCAAGCGCACCATCCGCGACCATCGCCGCGTCATCTTCAACGGCAACGGCTACACTGCCGAGTGGGAAGAGGAAGCAGCAAAGCGCGGTCTGCCCAACAAGAAGAACACCCCCGCCGCTCTGCCCGCCCTCATCGAGCCGAAGAACATCGCCCTGATGGAGGACTTCGGCGTCCTGACCAAGGTCGAGATGGAGAGCCGCTACGAAGTTGAGATGGAGCACTACTCCAAGATCATCAACATCGAGGCCCTGACCATGCTGGAGATGGCCCGCAAGCAGCTGCTGCCCGCCGTCAACGCCTACATGAGTGAGGTCGCCAACACCGCCGCCTCCAAGCTGGCCGTCAGCGAGAACCTGAGCGTCCGAAGCGAGACGAAGGCACTGACCCGCCTGTCCGCTGACGCCGACGCCATGAGCGACGCTGTGGACGAGCTGCAGGCCGCCGTCGATGCCGCAAAGGCCCTCTCCGACGAGAGCGCAAAGGCCGTCGCCTTCCACGACGACGTTCTGCCCAAGATGGACGCCCTCCGCGCCGCCGCCGACGACGCCGAGACCATCTGCGGCGAGGACTACTGGCCTCTGCCCAGCTACAGCAAGATGCTCTACTACGTCTGATCTTCACATACCAGCGTAGAATAAAGCACCGCAGGCTGAGGCGCTTATCTGAGCCATTCTCCTTTTCCTATTTCTTACACCAGCCTGAAGACCTGCCTCTGTACAGAGGCAGGCCTTTGGGCGTTTTTTAAGAAGACATACTTTTCAGAGGACACACACCTATGAGTTATACGACACAGCAGGACATCCTCGATTTCGTCGAGGACAACAACGTAAAATTTGTCCGCTTCGCGTTCTGTGACATCTTCGGCTTTCAGAAGAACATCGCCGTGCTGGCAAGCGACCTTCCCAAGGCGCTGGAAGATGGCGTCTGCTTCGACGGCAGCGCCATCGCGGGCTTCATGCACGTGGAGGAGAGCGACCTGGTGCTCCGGCCCGACCTGTCCACCATGACCATCCTGCCCTGGCGCACGGCTGAGGGCCGGGTGATGCAGTTCTTCTGCGACGTGGAAAAGCCGGACAATACCCCCTTCGGCGGCAACTGCCGCGGCTTCCTGCGGGACATCAACCGCCGGTTCAAGCAGCTGGGCCTGCGCTGCAACGTCGGCACCGAGTGCGAGTTCTATCTCTTCGAGAACGACGACCGGGGCCGTCCCACCCGCATCCCCATCGACGCAGGCGGCTATTTCGACGTAGCGCCGCTGGACGCAGGCGAGAACATCCGCCGGGACATCTGCCTGACCATGGAGCAGATGGGCCTTGCCCCCCAGCACAGCCACCACGAGAACGGCCACGGCCAGAATGAGATCGATTTCCACTACGCCGGCCCCCTCAAGACCGCCGACAACATCTTCCTGTTCAAGCAGATCGTCCGGGCCGTGGCGGCCAGCAACGGCTTCCACTCCAGCTTCCTGCCGAAGCCGCTGCCCGACCAGGCCGGCAGCGGCCTCCACATCAACCTCTCGCTGACCATGGACGGCAAGAACCTCTTTGAGGGCGACATCGCCCCCGACAGCATCCCCGGCAGCTTCATGGCGGGCATCCTCCGCCACAGCCGGGAGCTGACGGCCTTCACGAATCCCCTGCCCAACAGCTACCTCCGCTTCGGCTGCGACGAGGCTCCCCGCTACGTGAGCTGGAGCCGCCAGAACCGCAGCCAGCTGGTCCGCATCCCGCAGGTGAAGGGCGACAACTGCCGCATGGAGCTGCGCAGCCCCGACCCCGCCTGCAACCCCTACCTCGCCATCGGCCTCGTGCTGGCAGCAGGCCTCGACGGCATCGAGAACCGGATGGAGCTGTCTGCCCCTGTCAACCGCAACCTCTTCATCCCGGGCGAAGCCGCCGGTCTCGGCCTCGAGACCCTGCCTGCCTCGCTGGAAGAGGCCGTCGAGGTGGCCCAGAACAGCGAGTTCCTTCACAAATTCCTGCCCGACGAGCTGAGCCGCCGCTACTATGCCGAGGCTCTGCGCCGCTGCGAGGCGCTCAAGAACGCCTCCGACCCCGCCGAATATGAGCGCGTCCACTACTTCAATGCCATCTGATGCAGAATGACATAGGAAAGGAGTGAGCCGAATGGGACGTGCCCTGATCGTAAGCGCGGGCGCAAGCTCCAACGAATATATCTCCGCACGCCTGACGGAGCTGGGCTATGCGCGGCCTATCATCGTACCAAGTGCGGCGGAGGCGCGGCGGAGGATGCTGGAATCCGACTTTGAGCTCATCGTGGTCAACTCTCCGCTTCCGGATGAGTTCGGCCACGAGCTGTGCGCCGACGCCGTGGAGAAAACGGATGCCGGTGTGATATTTCTGGCCAAGGCCGCAGCCGCCGAGCAGCTTCTGACCCCGCTGAGCGAAGAAGGCGTTCTGCTGGTCACAAAGCCCTTCTCCAACACCTTCTTTTTACAGGCCATCCATATGGCCGCCGCCAGCAACCACCGCCTCCTGCTTTTGCGGCAGGAGAATCAGCGGATGCAGGAAAAGCTGGCGCAGGTGCGGCTGGTGAGCCGCGCCAAGTGCTGCCTCATCGAGCTGGGCCGCATGACCGAGGCCGAGGCGCACCGCTACATCGAGAAAAAAGCGATGGACACCCGGCGCGACCGCGCCGAGGTCGCGCAGGAGATACTGGACTCCTACGACCCCGCGCAATAATTCGTATTGCGCCCCCACTGAGGGAAAATATTTGCTTATCGTGATATTCACGGAAAAGAATATCTGTAAATTAGAGGAGAACCATTATGGCAAAGTTTATTTTCGTGACCGGCGGCGTCGTCTCCGGTCTGGGCAAAGGCATCACCGCCGCCTCTCTGGGCCGACTGCTGAAGTGCCGCGGCCTCAAGGTGGCCAGTCAGAAGCTGGACCCCTATGTGAACGTGGACCCGGGTACCATGAGCCCCCTGCAGCACGGCGAGGTCTTCGTCACCGACGACGGCACCGAGACCGACCTGGACCTGGGCCATTACGAGCGCTTCATCGACGAGAATCTGAATAAGTATTCGAACCTCACCACCGGCAAGGTCTACTGGAACGTGCTGAACAAGGAGCGTCAGGGCGCTTACCTCGGCCAGACCGTCCAGATCATCCCCCACATCACCAACGAGATCAAGAGCTATATCTACAATCTGGCCTCTTCCACCGAGGCCGATGTGGTCATTACCGAGATCGGCGGCACCACCGGCGACATCGAGAGCCAGCCCTTCCTCGAGGCCATCCGTCAGGTGGGCCTCGAGCAGGGCAAGGAGAACTGCTGCTTCATCCATGTGGTGCTGGTGCCTTACATCTCCGGCTCCGATGAGTACAAGTCCAAGCCCGCACAGCACTCCGTCAAGGAGCTGCAGGGCATGGGCGTCAGCCCCGACATCATCATCCTCCGCGCCGACGGCAGCGTGGGCAGCGACATCCGCCGGAAGATCAGCACCTTCTGCAACGTCAAGCCGGAGTGCGTCATCGAGAACCTGACCATGCCCAGCCTCTACCAGTGTCCGCTGATGCTCCACACCGGCGGCCTCGACGACGTGGTGGTCAAGCAGCTGCATCTGGATGTTCCCCCCGCCGACCTCACCGAGTGGAAAGAGATGCTGGCCCGGATCGCCACCCGCAGCAAGACCTGCACCATCGCCCTCGTGGGCAAGTACGTCAAGCTGCATGACGCCTATCTCTCCGTCATGGAAAGCCTCTACCACGCCGGCTTCGAGAACGACAGTCAGGTGGAGATCAAGTGGGTCGAGAGCGAGGACCTGCCCGACCAGGCAGCCTGCAAGGAAGCCTTTGCGGACGTAGACGGCATCATCGTCCCCGGCGGCTTCGGCGACCGCGGCATCGAAGGCATGATACAGGCCGCACAGTACGCCCGCGAGAACGATGTCCCCTACTTCGGCATCTGCCTCGGTATGCAGATCATGGTCATGGAGTTCGCCCGCCACGTTCTGGGCTACGCCGACGCCAACTCCAGCGAGTTCACCCCCGAGGGTCATCACAACGTCATCGACCTGATGGCCGACCAGCAGGGCAACATCCCCAAGGGCGGCACCATGCGTCTGGGCAAGTACCCCTGCACCGTCCTGCCCGGCACCAAGATGGCCGAGTGCTACGGCCAGAGCGAGATCTGGGAGCGCCACCGCCACCGCTACGAGTTCAACAACGACTACCGTCAGGAGATGCAGGACGCCGGTCTGGTCATCTCCGGCACTAGCCCCGATGGCCGCCTTGTGGAGACCGTGGAGCTGCCGGGCCGTGACTTCCACCTCGGCGCACAGTTCCACCCCGAGTTCAAGAGCCGCCCCAACCGCGCACATCCCCTGTTCAAGGGCTTCATCGCAGCGGCGCTGAAGTTCAAGAAGGGCAAGATGGGGCACTGAGAGGTTGTACGAAGGCAAACCTGACCCTAAACCCAAAAGCACCCGCTTTCCACATCACTGTGGAGAGCGGGTGCTCTTTTTGCTATGATGCTATGTAGCCGTGCTTACTTGCTGGCCTTCGTGGTCTTCTTACGGGTAGCGGTCTTGCGGGCAGGCTTTGCAGCAGGAGCGGCCTCGGCGGGCTTTTCCTCGGGCTTGGCGGGTGCGGCTTCAGCCTTTGCCGCAGCGGACTTCGCAGCAGTCTTGGCGGCGATCTTCTTTGCCGCAGGCTTTCTGGTGGTCTTCTTCACAGCAGGTGCAGCCTTTTCCTCAGCCGGCTTTTCCTCGGCGGGAGCAGCGGCCTCGGCCTTGACCTCAGCGGGCTTTTCCTCCGCCTTGGGGGCGTGCTTTGCGCGGTCCTTCACCTCGGAGATGGTCCACAGCTGGTCCTCGCCGGCAGTCTCCTGCCAGATCTGGAGCACAGCGCCGTCCGCAGTACCCATGCCCACGGTGTCGATGCACTTGCCGGCAGCCCACATGGAGCGCAGGCGGACGGTGCCGGCCGGGGTGGGCTCTATCTTCCACATCTGGGAAGTGCCGCCCACGTCCTCCCACAGGTGGAGCCAGGTGCCGTTTGCGGTGCCGGTCATCATCAGGTCGATGAGCTTGCCGGACGCGCGGTTGCGGATACGGTAAACGCCGTCGCCCTCGCGGACGAAAGCCCACTCCTGCTCGGGCTTGCGCTCGTACTTGCCCAGACGGATGTTGCCGCCGTCCTTGACGCTCTCCACAGCTTGAATGACGCTGCCGGTCTTGGCGGCGATGGTGTAGAAGCGGTCTGCTTCAATGATAGTCTGTGCCACAGATTTCATAAGATTTCCCTCCTTATCCCGGGGCAGGATCTCCCCGGAACTCTTCTCTGCGCTGTTTTTTGTCTTCGCGCTTTTGTTTCTTTCTATAAATTATACCACTTGACGTGATTTTCTACAAGCAATTCGACCTTTCTTTGGCAAATTTGCCAAAAGGCATTCCATTTTCTCCTGCTTTTACACTCAATACCCTAACTTTTTGCAACGGAGCCGACCGCCGCTGGTGCAGTGCCATCATCTCGACATTTCCCCCGATCTGCGCTATACTTATTATATATTTGCATTTTACCCGTTCTTTGCGCAAAGAGCGGTATTTTCTTTGATTTCCGAAAGTGAGGTATCACTTCATGCCGTCTTCCCCCCGCACCGCATCCGACGCCGCCGAGCTGGAGCGCAGCAGGCTCCAGTTCGAGAAAATGACCCAGACCCCCGTGCCGAAGCTCATTCTCGGCCTCGCGGCCCCCACCATCCTGAGTATGCTCATCACCAGCATCTACAATCTGGCCGACACCTTCTTTGTGGGCCAGCTGTCCACCAGCGCGTCGGGCGCGGTGGGCGTCGTGTCGAGCCTGATGGCCATTATTCAGGCCCTCGGCTTCATGCTGGGCCACGGCGCGGGCGGCATCATCAGCCGCAGCCTCGGCAGTCAGGACACCCACGCGGCCACAAAGTTCGCCTCCACCAGCTTCTTCACGGCGCTGACCTTCGGCGCAGTGCTGGCCGTTCTCGGTCTCGCCGCCCTGCCCGACTTCATGATGCTGCTGGGCAGCACCGACACCATCCTGCCCCACGCCTGCGCCTACGCGCGGCCCATCCTCATCGCGGCCCCGCTCATGATGTCGAGCCTCGTGATGAACAACATCCTCCGCTACGAGGGCAAGGCCAGCTTCGCCATGATCGGCCTCGTCACCGGCGGTGTGCTCAACATCGTGCTGGACCCCGTCTTCATCTTCGGCCTCGGCATGGGGACCGGCGGCGCAGGCACGGCCACCGCTCTGAGCCAGAGCATCAGCTTCTGCATCCTGCTTTCCATGTTCCTGCGGGGCAAGACCGTCAGCCGATTCCGCATCACCCAGGTCACCCGCAGCGCCCGGGACTTCGGGCAGATCTTCTTCAACGGTGCGCCCAGCTTCGGCCGTCAGGGCCTGAACAGCATCGGCAGCATGCTGCTGAACGTCGCCGCCCGCAACTACGGCGACGCTGCCGTGGCCGGCATGAGCATCGTGTCCCGCATCTTCCAGTTCGTGCTGTCGGTGGCTATCGGCGTCGGACAGGGCCTGCAGCCTGTAGCGGCCTTCAACTACGGCGCCCGCCGCTTTGCCCGGGTGCGGAAAGCGGCCATCTTCACCATCTCGACGGCTTTCGTCTTTATGGCGGTGCTCAACTCCCTCTGCTGGTTCAACGCCGAGCCCCTCATCCGCCTCTTCCGCGATGACCCCGAGGTCACCGCCGTGGCTCTGCCCGCCCTGCGGTATCAGTGCGTCGCCATGTTCTTACAGCCCGTCATCATCGTGACGAATATGCTGTTCCAGTCCATCGGCAAGTCGGGCCGGGCCACCTTCCTCGCCTGCTGCCGTCAGGGCGTCTGCTTCATCCCGCTCATCCTCACCCTGCCCCGCATCGGGGGCCTGAGCGGCATCGAGCTGTGCCAGCCCATCGCCGATGGCCTCACCTTCTGCATCTCGGTGCCTTTCCTGCTGCCCTTCCTGAAGGAATTGAAGGAACAGGGAGACGAAGAATAAGCTTGTCATAAAACTGTAACCAGGCCCGGCCACATTTCTGCAATGAAATGTCCGGGTCTTTCGTATATACTATAGATGGGAAAGTCAAATTCTGGGAGACTGTGAGGTGTTTCTATGAAGACCACTCTGCTTCGACTCAGCCGCCGCGCCGCCTGCCTCGTGCTGGCGGGCGGGCTGCTGACGAGCTGTTCGCTGCTGCCTGCGGCGTCGCCCCGGCACGAGGGGACGGCGTCCTCGCAGGCTCCGCAGTATTACAGCGACGCATGGCTCAGCGATGACTCGCTCCACTACCTCTACTCTTACACCGGGAACGGCGGCGGCACCATTCTCCGGGGCGGCAGGGTGCTCTACAAAGCCAGCAGCTCCGACAGCATCCAGCTGCTGAAGGACACCCTCACCGGCGAGACGGGCCACTACCTCGTGGCCCACTCCACCCCCGGCACGGAGGAGCGCACTTCCACCCTTTACGACGCCGACGGCAATGCCGTCATGACCTTTCCCTATGCGGTGAACGCCACCCTCTCGGGCGGGCTGCTCATCCTGCGGGACGATGCCGACGTCTGGGCTTTCGAGAGCGGCACCACCGGCGGCACTCGGGTGTACGACCTCGCCACAGGCGCCCAGCTTCCCGTACCCGAAACAGCGCTCGACTGTCTCGTGGTGGACGAGGACGGCCAGCGCCTCATCTTCAACTGCTACGACCTGCCCGAGGGCCTTACTTACGCCTACGACGACCCCGACCAGCCGCTCCACCAGTACGTCCTCATCACCGACCGGGAGGGCAATGTGCTGATGCGGGAGGACGGCTGCACAGCCAGCTCCCTCGCATCGTATCGCGGCGGCTTTGCCGACTGGCTCGATTTGAGCTGGTTCCGCGGCTCAGACTGGGGCATCGCCCGCGAAGCCCTCTACAACGTCACCACCGGCGAACTGCTCACCGGCGAAGAGGACAGCGCCGTCTCGGCCTGCGGCGTGGGCGTTGCCTGCCTCCAGAGCCGTCAGGACAGCCGCTCCGTCCTCTACGATCTGAACGGCGGCGAGGCCGTGGAGCTGGGCCGCTTCGACCGGGGCGTGAATACTTACACCCCCGGCTGCGTCGTTCTCTCCGGCAGCGATGACCCGGACAGCCCCTACACCCTCATCGACCTCGCCAGCGGTGAGAGCATCGGCGTCCAGCGAAGAGACACGGACTACCGCTCTGGCAACGTCGCTGTGCTGACGACGGACAACATCCTCAAGGTCTACGACGGCACCACCGGCGCGCTGCTGACCGACGTGGAGGCAGCGCCCGTGGAAGAAGCACAGTACATCAGCGTGACGGCCCTGCCCGACGGCTACGCCCTGCTGCAGTACGACGACGAAAACCACGACACCATCGCCGCCCAGACCTACGGCGGAGAGGGTCTGCTCTGGTCGTCCGCCGGTGAGGCCCAGCAGTACACCTACGCTTCCTACCTCACCAGCACCGCCAGCGGCCCTCTGCTCACAGCCTGCCGGGACAACCGTGACGGCAGCAGCCTCTACGATGTGCTGGACATGGAGGGCAATCTGCTTCTCCGCCGCCTCGGCAGCTGTTACAGCCCGGACGACCTTCCCGACGACTGCTTTGTTGCGCGGCAGGGCTTCGACTACGGCCTGATGGACTCCACCGGCCAGTGGCTCTACCGCGAAAGCATCTTCTCCTCCCCCAGCGACGACGCTGGCGGGGGCTACCTGTACTGACACGGAGGATTTTGATATGAAAGAGATGATCTCCCGCCGCAGCTTCCTGCGCGTGATGGGCCTCGGCTTCGGGGCGGCGATGCTCACCGCCTGTAAGACCGGTACTACGGACTCCCCCGCCGACTCTCCGGCAGCGTCCGTCCCCGATGCGGACACGCCCGTCCCCTTCCTGACCGAGGACGAGTTCCCCCGCCTCGACGGCTCCACGGCCTGCATCCCCCTGATGGCCCAGATGAAGGCCGACGTCACCGGCATGGACCTTCTCGAGGCCCAGACCAGCATCACCGTCAGCACCACGGCCTATGCGTGGGAGAACTTCGGCCTCTGGTCCCGCAGCGACAGCGAGGACTACGGCGCACAGCTGCTCATCGTCTACGAGGCCCCCGAGTACGTCAAGGAAGAGCTGGCCGAGGCCGACGCAAAGCTCGAGCAGAAAGCCATTGGCCGGGACGCGCTGGTGTTCATCGTCAACGAAGAGAATCCCGTCCAGAGCCTGACCCAGCAGCAGCTGCGGGATATTTATGCGGGCCGCATCACCAGCTGGAAGGACGTGGGCGGCGAGGACTCCCCCATCGTGGCGTTCCAGCGGGGCGTGGACTCGGGCAGTCAGACCCTCTTCAAAAAGCTGCTCATCGACAAGGGCGACGGCCAGCTGATGGCCGCGCCCACCGAGCTTGCCCCCGCCGACATGGGCGGCCTCGTGGACAGCATCGCCGAGTACAACAACTCCGCCAACGCCATCGGCTTTTCGGTCTACTACTACATCGACCAGATGTACTCGAAGCCCGGCCTCCGCCTGCTGGCCGTGGATGGCGTGACCCCCGGCAATGACACCATCGCCGATGAGAGCTACCCGCTCTGCAACGAGTTCTACGCAGTCGTCCACGCGGACGCTGCCCCCGACAGCCCCCAGCGGAAGGTCTACGACTGGCTGGACACCGATGAGGGACGCAGGTGCATCGAGAAGGCGGGGTATGTAGCAGTGGATTAAACCTCTCCGTCATCGCTGCGCGATGCCACCTCCCCTACCGAGGGGAGGCCT
>ERZ827043.3068-NODE-3068-length-12813-cov-3.529550_pt1 | contig 12813 bp, 11 predicted proteins | sample MGYA00519923_ERZ827043 | MGnify/ENA primary metagenome ERZ827043 (study PRJEB31778, sample SAMEA3449251) | human gut metagenome | biome: human gut; feature: human-associated habitat; material: faeces | place: United Kingdom | collected 2010/2012 ...
CGGCGGGGTCAAGATCAGCTATTTCGATGGCTATTACAGCAGCACCTATGTGGGTGCGGTGCGGATCCTGGCCGACTGACAACGATTTACTCTCTCATCCCCCCTTTGCTTCTCCGCGCAGCGGTCCCACGCTGCGCGGAGAACTATTTTTTCTGCCGGGTTTCACCGAATCCGTTTGCCGTATTTTCGCTTTTGTGCACGATTCAAAGACAAAAACACTTATTTTGGCGATGAAGGGTTGACCTTTCCGCATTTTCCCCCTATAATGAAGGAACTGACGATTTCTTTACATAAGGAGGCGATGCGGCGTGGCCGCCATCAACCGCAGCACCGATATGACCACCGGCTCCATCTGGAAGCGCATGGTCAGCTTTGCAGTGCCGGTCTTTTTGGGCAATCTCTGCCAGCAGCTGTACAACACGGTGGACAGTGTCATCGTGGGCAAATTTGTGGGCAAGCAGGCTCTGGCCGCTGTGGCCAGCAGCGGCAACCTCATTTTTATGATGACAGGCTTTTTTATGGGTCTGTTCATCGGCGCGGGCATCGTCATTGCCCAGTATTTCGGGGCCAAGAACTATGAAAAGGTCCGCGCCGCCGTCCTTCGCCCTGTGCTGCGGCGTATTGCTGACGCTTCTGGGCGTATTCTTCACCCCCACCATCCTTACCTGGATGCGCACACCGGCGGACGTGCTGGACACCTCCATTCTGTATTTCCGGCTGTACTTCCTGGGAAGCCTGGCCACCATCCTGTATAACGCAGGCATGGGCATTCTGCAGGCGGTGGGCGACAGCCGCAGCCCCCTGTACTATCTGGTTATCTCGTCGGCAACGTGGCCCTGGACCTGCTGTTTGTGGGGGCCATGGATATGGGCGTGGCAGGCGCCGCCGTAGCCACCGTGATCAGCCAGGTGGTCAGCGCCGTTCTGTGCATCATCAAGCTGACCCGGTCCGACGGGCCGTACCGGCTGGAGATCAAGCGCATCGGCTTTGATCTGCCTCTGCTGAAGAAAATCACTTCCCAGGGCGTTCCCTCCGGCGTGCAGAACTCCATCATCGCCATCGCCAACGTGGTGGTGCAGTCCAACATCAACACCTTCGGCTCCGACGCCATGGCGGGCTGCGGCTCGTATTCCAAGGTGGAGGGCTTCGTGTTCCTGCCCATCACCGCCTTCGCCATGGCTCTGACCACCTTCATCGGCCAGAACCTGGGAGCGGGGCAGTTTGACCGGGCCAAGCAGGGCGCGCGGATCGGCATCCTGTGCTCCATGGCCATGGCGGAGCTCATCGGCGTGGCGCTGTTTTTCCTGGCCCCCTATGCCATGCGGCTGTTCAACGACGACCCGGCCGTGGTGGCCATCGGTGTGCGTCAGTCCCACATCGAGGCACTGTTCTTCTGCTTCCTGGCCTTTGCCCACGGTGTGTCCGCCGTGCTGCGGGGCGCGGGCCGGGCCCAGGTGCCTATGTACACCATGCTGGGCTGCTGGTGCATCCTGCGGGTCAGCTATATCACCCTGGCCCTGAAGGTCTGGCCGGATATTGCCACCATCTTCTGGGCCTATCCCATCACCTGGAGCGTCAGCTGCGTGGTGTTCCTGCTGTACTATCTGAAGGCCGACTGGGTCCATGCCCTGGAAAAGAGCCTGTAGGATTTCCTGAATAAGCCCCCATGCGAAATTTTTCGCATGGGGGTTGACTTTTGCCTCCGGCAGGAATATACTACCAACACACCATATTGGTAGTAGTTTTCGAGAACCGAGGTCATTCCCGTGGAAGCATATCTGGTTTTCCGATGTTGTAAAATGTGAGTTTCCTGCCAGACCAGGGAAAAAACACATCTTATAACAAGAAGGAGCAATTGCCATGTCTCATATCTATACCTCCGCCGATCAGCTGATCGGCCGCACCCCCCTGCTGGAGCTGACCCACCTGGAAAAGAAGCACGGCCTGAAGGCCCGCATTCTGGCGAAGCTGGAGTATCTGAACCCCGCCGGATCCGTGAAGGACCGCATCGCCCGGGCCATGATCGACGACGCCGAGACCAAGGGCCTGCTGCATGAGGGCAGCGTCATCATCGAGCCCACCTCCGGCAACACCGGCATCGGCCTGGCCTCCGTGGCCGCCGCCCGGGGCTATCGGGTGATCATCGTCATGCCCGAGACCATGAGCGTGGAGCGCCGCCAGCTGATGAAGGCCTACGGCGCGGAGCTGGTGCTGACCGAGGGCGCCAAGGGCATGAAGGGCGCCATTGCCAAGGCCGACGAGCTGGCCAAGGAGATCCCCGACAGCTTCGTGCCCGGCCAGTTCGTGAACCCCGCCAACCCCAAGGCCCATTTTGAGACCACCGGCCCCGAGATCTGGGCCGATACCGACGGCAAGGTGGACTACTTCGTGGCCGGCGTCGGCACCGGCGGCACCGTCACCGGCGTGGGCCAGTACCTGAAGTCCCGGAACCCCGCCGTAAAGGTGGTGGCGGTGGAGCCCAAGTCCTCCGCCGTGCTGTCCACCGGCGTGGCCGGTTCCCACAAGATCCAGGGCATCGGCGCCGGCTTCGTGCCCGACGTGCTGGATACCAAGGTGTATGACGAGATCATCCCTGTGGACAACGACGACGCCTTCAAGCTGGGTAAGGAGGTAGGTCACAGCGAGGGCGTGCTGGTGGGCATCTCCTCCGGCGCGGCGCTGTGGGCGGCCATCGAGCTGGCCAAGCGCCCCGAGAACGAGGGTAAGACCATCGTGGCCCTGCTGCCGGATACCGGCGACCGCTACCTGTCCACGCCGCTGTTCGCGGACTGATAACGCAGCGATATAGAAAGGCGGAGTGCTTCGGCACTCCGCCTTTTGCGGCGCAAAAAACCTCCCACGGCCCCGCCGTGGGAGGTTTTTTCAGATGACGTAGTTGTCGCCCTGAGGCGTGTTCATCAGGTCTGCCAGCGTGATGTCGGAGAAGTACTGCCGCGTCATGTCGTAGTATCCCCGCCACACCGGCAGGGTGCGGCACTCCGCCGCCTGCCGGCAGGGTGCGGCGTTCCGCTGGAGACAGGACACCGGCGCCAGGTCGCCCTCCGCCAGCGTCAGAATTTCCCAGAGGCTGTACTCCTCCGGCGGGCGGGTCAGGCGGTAGCCGCCGCCTGCGCCGTGGACGCTGTCGATGAGCCCTGCCGATTTCAGGGCGGGCATCAGGCGCTCAATGTATTTCAGGGAGATGTCCTGCCGCGCGGCCACCTCCTTCATGGGAATATAGCCGCCGTTGTGGTGCTCCGCCAGATCCAGCAGGATGCGGACGGAGTAGCGGCCCTTGGTGGAGATCATGGGAACGCCCCCTTATCATAAGATACCCCTATTATATACCGATATGGTAGGAAATGCAAGGGCAGTTGACAGCGGCGGAACGGCGGGCTATGATGCAGGGAGAACGAGACGGGAGGGACCGAGATGGAGCAGTATTTTTCCGCACCCGGACGGGTGGAGCTGGGCGGCAACCACACCGACCACCAGCACGGCTGCGTGCTGGCCGCCGCCGTGGATCTGGAGATGCGGGCGGCGGTGACGCCCAACCATGACGGTGTGATCCGCGTCTTTTCCCAGGGCTTTGCACCGGTGGAGGTGGCGCTGGGGGACTGGACGCCCCGGCCGGAGGAGCGGAACACCACGGCGGCGCTGGTGCGGGGCATGGCGGCCCAGTTCATCCGGCGGGGCGCGGCCCTGACGGGGCTGGACATGCGCGTCACGTCTCAGGTACCGGTGGGATCGGGGCTCTCCAGCTCCGCCGCCTTCGAGGTGCTGCTGGGCAGGGTGTTCAGCGGCCTGTGCTGCGGCGGGAGCGTATCACCGGAGGACATCGCCCGCATGGGCCAGACGGCGGAGAGAGACTATTTCGGCAAGCCCTGCGGCCTGATGGACCAGATGGCCTCCAGCGTGGGCGGGTTGGTGTATATGGACTTTGCGGACCCTGTCCATCCGGCGACGGAGCGTATCGACTGCGATCTCGGCGCCAGCGGATACGGCCTGTTCATCGTGGACAGCGGCGCAGACCATGCGGACCTGACGGCGGACTACGCCGCCATTCCCGCGGAGCTGGAGCAGGTGTGCCGCGTCTTTGGCGCGGAGGTGCTGCGGCAGGTAGACGAGACGGAATTTTACCGCCGCCTGCCGGCGGTGCGGGCCGCCGCGGGAGACCGGGCGGCGCTGCGTGCCATCCACGTATTTGACGAGAACCGCCGCGCCGCCGCAGAGGCGGAGGCACTGCGAAAACGGGATTTTCCGGCGTTTCTGGCGCTGGTCAACGCCTCCGGCGCGTCGTCATGGCAGTATCTCCAGAACGTGACATCGGGGGACCCGCGGCAGCAGGCGCTGGCGGTGACGCTGGCCGTGTGCCGCCGTGCCCTGGGCGGACAGGGCGCCGTCCGTGTACACGGCGGCGGCTTCGCCGGTACGGCGCTGGCCTTCGTGCCGGATGACCGCCGCGAGATGTTCCGCCGGACGGTGGAGCAGACGCTGGGGGTGGACAAATGTCGCCTTTTGTCCGTCAGGAATCCTCTTGCCCACAGCGGCAGATACTGTTAAAATAGGCAGCAGAAAAAAGAGAATGGGAACGATCACATGACCAAACGCTTTCCCGCGTTGGAAAGGAGCACATAAAACATGAGAAAGACCAAGATCGTATGTACGCTGGGTCCGGCCACGGACAGGGAGGGCGTGCTGCGGGAGATGATGCTGGCCGGTATGAACGTGGCCCGCTTCAACTTCTCCCACGGCACCCACCCCGAGCACAAGGTGCGGCTGGACGCCGTCAAGGCCCTGCGGGAGGAGCTGGACCTGCCGGTGGCGGCCATGCTGGACACCAAGGGGCCGGAGGTGCGGCTGCGCAACTTCAAAAACGGCTCCGTGGAGCTGACGGCGGGGCAGGAGTTCACCCTGACCACCGATGAGGACGTGGAGGGCGACGAGACCCGCTGCGCCATCAGCTACGCCGCGCTGCCCCAGGATGTCACCGTAGGCGACACCATCCTGCTGGACGATGGACTGGTGCGGCTGACGGTGCTGGAGACCACCAGTAAGACCATCCGCTGCCGCGTGGAGAACGACGGCACCATGAAGAACCACAAGGGCGTCAACGTGCCCGGTGTGTCGCTGTCCATGCCCTACATGAGCCAGCAGGACAGGGACGACATCCTGTTCGGCGTGGAGCAGGGCTTCGACTTCATCGCCGCCAGCTTCGTCCGCTGCGCCGCGGACATCCGCGAGATCCGGCGGGTGCTGGACAGCGTACACTCTCACATCCGCATCATCGCCAAGATCGAGAATCAGGAGGGCGTCAGCAACCTGCGGGAGATCCTGGCGGAGGCGGATGGCGTCATGGTGGCCCGCGGCGACATGGGCGTGGAGATCGACTTTACGGAGATCCCCGCCATCCAGAAGGATATGATCGCCCAGTGCGTGGCCTGCGGCAAGCCGGTCATCACCGCCACCCAGATGCTGGACTCCATGATCGAAAATCCCCGTCCCACCCGTGCCGAGATCACCGACGTGGCCAACGCCATCTATGACGGCACCAGCGCTATCATGCTCTCCGGCGAGACGGCGGCGGGCAGGTATCCGGTGGAGGCCGTCAAGACCATGGACGCCATCGCCCGCAAGACCGAGAGCAGCATCGACTGTTCCCGCGTGGCGGTGCTGCCCGCCCATACCCACCTGTCTGTGACGGCGGCCACGGCCCATGCCGCCTGTACCACGGCGGAGGACATCGGCGCCGATGCCATCCTCACCGTCAGCCAGGGGGGCATCACGGCCCAGATGGTCAGCCGGTTCCGTCCGGAGGCCACGGTGGTGGCCCTGCTGCTGGACCCCCAGATCCGGCGTCAGATGGCGTTGTACTGGGGCCTGGTGCCCATCATGATGAAGCGGGCCGAGAACAGCGATGAGCTGGTACACTCCGCCGTGGAGACGGCGCAGCGGGCCGGCCTTGTGAAGCACGGTGATCTGGTGGTCATCACCGCCGGCGTGCCGGTGGGCGTGTCCGGCACCACCAATATGATCCGTATCGAGCAGGTGGGCGGTGCGCTGGTCAACGGCACCGGTATCGGCGACGGTACGGTGTCCGGCCCCCTGTGCGTCTGCCGCACGCCGGAGGAGGTGCCCCACAAGTTCCGCACCGGTGACGTGCTGGTGGTGCCCTATACCAACAACGACCTGCTGCCCTATATGAAGGAGGCGGCGGCCGTCATCAGCGAGGAGATCAGCCCCGAGGGCCACACGGCCACGGTGGGCCTGCTGCTGCACAAGCCGGTGATCATCGGCGCGGTACACGCTACCCGCCGTCTCAGCGATGGTGTGCAGGTGTCCGTGGACTGCGCACGGGGCATCGTGCAGGTCATGCCGCAGTAAGGAGGGAACGCATATGGTCATCGGATTTATCGGTCTTGGCAACATGGCGTCCGCCATGGTGCGGGGCATCGCGGCGGCGCAGCTGGAGGGCGTGGCCCTCTGCGGCCACAACCCCCATCCCGAAAAGGCAAAGGCGCTGGCGGAGAGCTGCGGCCTGCGGCTGTGCGCGTCCAACCGGGAGGTGCTGGAGCGCAGCGACGTGGTGGTGCTGGCGGTGAAGCCTCAGATATTGGAGGGGGTGCTGGAGGAGATCGCGCCGCTGGCGGCAGGGAAGCTGTTCCTGTCCGTGGCGGCGGGGAAGGAGCTGGCATGGCTGTCGGCCCGGCTGGGCCATGGGTGCATCGTCCGCGCCATGCCCAACATCAACGCCGTGGTAGGCGCATCCGTCACCGGCTGGTGCGCCGGCGAACAGGTGACGGAGGAGCAGAAGGCTCTGGCGGCGCGGCTGCTGGGCACCTTCGGCACGGCGGTGGAGGTGCCGGAGAAGTTTATGGGCATCGTGGGCGCCATCGGCGGCGCCGCGCCGGCCTATACATACCTCTATATCAACGCACTGGCGGAGGCGGCGGTGCGGGCCGGTATGCCCAAGGGCATGGCGGTGGAGATCGCCGCGGCCATGGCGGAGGGCAGCGGCCGCATGGTGCGTCTGTCCGGCCAGCAGCCCTGGGTGCTGATCGATCAGGTCACGTCCCCGGGCGGCACCACGGTAGAGGGTCTGCTGGCGCTCCAGCAGGGCGGCTTTGAGTCCGCCGTTCACGGGGCGGTGCAGGCTGTGCTGGACAAGGACAAGCGCATGTGAAAAAATGCCCCGCGGCGCGTTTTTCCCTCGCCGCAGGGCATACTGTGAAAAAAGCAAAGGAGGCGGCGCCATGTGTACGGCAGCCACATATCAGACAAAGGATTTTTACTTCGGGCGGAACCTGGACTATGAGCGCTCCTACGGCGAGAGCGTGGTCATCACGCCCCGGAACCGGCCCCTGCCCCTGCGGCACGGCGCGGCGCTGAATACCCACTACGCCATGATCGGCATGGCCCACATGCAGGATGGCTTCCCGCTGTACTACGATGCGGTGAACGAGAAGGGTCTGTGCATCGCGGGACTGAACTTCGTGGGCAACGCGGTGTACCATCCGCCCATGGCGGAGCGGGAGAATGTGGCCCAGTTCGAGCTGATCCCGTGGCTGCTGGGGCGCTGCGCCACGCTGGCGGAGGCGCGGCAGCTGCTGGAGCGGGTGAACATCACCGACACGCCCTTCTGCGCCGGACTGCCTGCCGCCCAGCTCCACTGGATGGTGGCGGACCGGACCGGCTGCCTCGTGGTGGAGTCGGTGGCCGACGGCGTCCGTGTCTACGACGATCCGGCGGGGGTGCTGACCAACAACCCGCCGTTTCCCATGCAGCTGTTCGCCCTGAACAACTACGCACAGCTGTCGCCGGAGCCGCCGGTGAACCGCTTCGCGCCGGACCTGCCGCTGGAGACATACAGCCGCGGCATGGGGGCCATGGGCCTGCCCGGAGATCTGTCCTCCCAGTCCCGTTTTGTGCGGGCTGCCTTCGTGCGGGCCAATTCCGTCTCCGGCGACGGTGAGGCGGAGAGCCTGAGCCAGCTGTTTCACATCCTGGGCTCGGTGGAGCAGCAGCGGGGCTGCTGCCGCCTGAGCGATGGGGCCTGCGAGCTGACGCTGTACACCGGCTGCTGCAACGCCGACCGCGGCGTGTACTACTACACCACCTACGACAACGGGCAGATCACCGCCGTGGACATGCACCGCGCCGATCTGGACGGCGACGCACCGGTGAGCTATCCGCTGGTGACGGAGATGCAGGTGCGCTGGGAGAACTGAAAAGAGCGAAAAACAGGACCTCCGGCAGTGCCGGAGGTCCTGTTTTACGTGCGTGTCAGCTGGGCGCACAGCAGGCGGCTGACAGCGTCGGCCAGCCATCCGGCGGTGGGAATGCGCTCCACCGCCGCGCCGTAGATCCGGCGGGCACTGTCCAGCTCCTGATCGGAGCCGGTGAAGATGCAGACAGGGCGGATGCCCTGCCGCCGCAGCACCGCCGCCTCGCCGGCGGTGTCCTCCACACCCCGCTTGCCGCTGTAACTGTACCCGCCCAGCGGCAGGGCGCCCATGGGGATGCGCTGGTCATCGTTGGGGCTGGCATCGGACAGCAGCAGAAGCAGCCGGTTTTCCACGGTGCTGCGCCGCATGAGCCATCCCATGGCCCGCAGGGCCAGTCCGTCGCGGTTCCATCCGGCGGCGGTGTAGTCGAAGCAGGCGTCGTTCTCCTCGGGATGCCCGAAGTCCCGCAGGATACGCAGCACGGTGCAGCCGCTGACGGAGCAGAAAAAGCTGACCCGCACGGGGATATGGCATCGCGTCAGGCTCTCCGCGATGAGGTATGCCTGGGTGGCCAGCTTCTCCTGCTGGAGATTCTGGGACGCGGAGGCGTCCAGCAGGATGTCCACTGACAGCTCGTCCGGCTGGTCCGGTTGGCGGCGCAGGAACACCTGCTCATCGTCCAGCGCCGCGGCCCGCCACGTCAGCTCCGGCCGCAGGCGGCCGCTGCGGGCGGCTGCGCCATCCTCGTCCTGCCGCAGCAGCAGGACGTTCTGGAGCTTCTGAGTCAGCTGGTGCAGCGTCATCTGATTCTGAGCCAGATGGGCCTGGTAGTAGGCGCGGTTTTTGGCCCGCTGCTGCCGGAAGTGCTCCGCGTCCCACGCGGCGGCGGGGCTGGGGGGACGGTCCGGCGGCGTGCCCCGGGTGAAGTGCAGGCGGCAGTTCCGGTGGGGACCGGTACACAATAGGCGCTCCGCCTCCGCCAGCTCCGATGGCGTCAGCATGGACACGCCGAAGCAGTCCTCCACGTAGCGCCGCAGGATAGGTTCCGGCGTGCGGCCCTGCAGAAACGACAGGATGCGGGGCGTCTGGACGCCGCCTGTGCCGCCGCCCTCGGTATGGGACAGGGCCCGCAGGGCGTTGGGCTTCACGAACCGGATGCCGCCGCCCTTGGTCAGGGAGCGGCCTGCAAATGCCGCCCACTGGCGGTCGGCGACGCTGCGCCGCGCCCGATGGAAGTATTGGTACAGCAGCTCCTCCGTTCGGCGGGTCACGGCCTGCTCATCCCAGTCGGGGGAGAAGGCCAGTCCGTCCAGCAGGGCGCGAAGCGACGCGTCTCCGTCCTGGGGCAGACCCAGCACCCGCTGGGCCCAGCCGCGGCGCATCGCCTCCGGCGATAGGGGAGGCCCGCCCTCGCCGATCTCCGCCAGCAGGGCGCGGGCGTACTCCTGCCGCAGGGCCGTCAGCACGGGGCGTCGGGGCGCTTCCTTTTCGTACAGCGCGTTTTCCAGCCCCATCCAGAACACATCGGCGTACACGCCGCCCTGCGGCTGCTGTTCAAAGGTGTGGAGCATGGGCTGGAAACGGGTGAAGTCGTAGTCACGGCTGGCAAGGCCGATGATGGTGTTCATATACAGGCGGGGGTCGCCGTCGGCGTCGAAGGCGGCCTGCTCCGGCGGCACATCGTAGCGGCCCGCACCGTTCCAGATCTGGTTGGCGGCGCGGCGGCTCTGCAATTCCTGCCGGTCCATATCAGACTCCGAACAGCTGGCTGCGTCCGGCGTCCTGGGGGATGCGGGCCCACACCGTATCCGCCGCCAGCTGCCGCTCAAAGGGCTCGAAGGCCTTGTTGATGATACCCAGCTTCAGGGCCTGCCCCGTGGGGATACCCTCCCGTATCAGCCGCAGCGCCGCCAGCAGGCCCCGCAGGTCCAGCGTCTTGGTGGAGATCTCGCCGCTGTCGCACTTCTGCCGCAGGTCGTGGAACAGCAGGGCGAACTGCTCGGCCCACTTGGGCGTCAGGTCGGGGAACGTGCGGCGCAGCAGCTTCTGCAGATCCGCATCGGAGATCACCGGCATGTCCAGCACCACGAAGCGGGACACCAGCGCTTCGTTGAGCTCGCGGGTCCCCGCGTAGCCGTAATTCATGGTGCCGATAAAGCGGGCGGCATCGTCCAGCGTGATGCGTTCATATCCGGGCACATCGATGACGCGGCGGTGGTCCAGCGTGGCGTGGAGTACGGCCAGTGCCTCGTTCTTGGCCATATTCACCTCGTCCAGCACACCGAAGCCGCCCAGGCGGGCGCAGGCGCAGACCGGGCCTTCCCGGAACACCACCTGGCCGTCCTTCAGGGTGTCCGCGCCAATGAGGGCGGCCGCGTCCACGTTGACGTACATGGACACATCCCATACGGGGCGGCCGAACACGGCGGCCAGGTTCTCCGCCAGCACGTTCTTGCCGGTGGCCTTTGGCCCCGCCAGCAGCAGGTGCTGTCCGCACAGCAGGGCCGCCGCCGCGCTCTCCCAGACCTCCTTGCCGTAGTAGAGACACTGGGGTACGGGGATGCGCGGCTGCGCCTCCGGCGGCACAGGGTGGGCCTCACGGAAGTGCCGTATCTCCTCCAGCAGCGCCGCGTCTATACCCTCGTCCTGCAATTCCTTCCAAATATCCATGCGTTCGCCCCATTTCACCGTTTTGATGCCCTGATTATATGCCAGACGGGCGCTAAAAAAGCGTTAAGGATGCGGAAAAGCGCGGAAAAGCAGGGGACCGTCTGATGGACGGTCCCCTGCTTCAGGAGAGACGGCTCGCGCCGGATCAAAGCTCTTCGTTGGGCTTGGAAAAGACCTTCTCCGCTTTGCGGGCATGGCTCCGCAGCAGGGAGGCGGCCAGACCGAACACGGCGGCGGGGATCAGCCAGCTCAGGCCCAGATCGTACAGGGGCAGGCTCTCCACCAGGGGAATGGCCACGCCGTTGGCGGTGAGGGTACACAGTACGCTGGTCAGCAGGGCGCCGATGGCGGCGCCGCGGCTGATGCGGTCCGGCAGATGGGGCGCCAGCAGGGAGATGAAGATCAGCACCAGCGTGGGGGGATAGATGACATCCAGCACCGGCGCGGCCACGGCCACGATGCGGTCCAGACCCAGATTGGACACCACGGCGCTGAACACGCAGATGGCGATGACGAACACCTTGTAGCTCACCTTGCCGCGGCACAGCTCGGCGAAGTAAGCGGCGGCGGAGCTGGTCAGGGCGATGGCGGTGGTGACACAGGCCAGCCCCACCACCACGCCGAACAGGATCACGCCCACCTTGCCCATCAGCGCCTCCACCAGCGCCATGATGAGCTGGGCGCGTCCGATGTCGCTGGTGTACTGGGCGGACACGGTAGCCCCCAGATAGGCCAGTCCCATGTAGACGCACAGCAGGAGCACGCCGGCCAGCACGGCGGCGCCGCCCACCACGCGGAACTGCTTCCTGCCGCTGTCATAGCCCTTGGCGGTGACGCTCTGCAGCACGATGATGCCGAAGGGCAGCGCCGCCAGCGCGTCCATGGTCTGATAGCCGGCCTTGATGCCGGTAACGGCGGCGTTGGCGATCTGGGGCAGGGCGGCGATCTCGCCCAGCGGCGTCACGATGCCCTTGATGATGATGGCAAACAGACCCACTAACAGCAGCGGCGTCAGCACCTTGCCCACGATGTCCACCACGGCGGACTCCTTGATGCACAGCGCCAGGATCAGCGCGAAGAACAGAACGGAAAACAGCACCGGGGACACGCCGGGGATGTTGGGGGTGATGGCCATTTCAAACGTGGTGGCGGAGGTGCGGGGGATGGCCACCATCGGCCCGATGCACAGGATGATGGCGCACATCAGGAGCTCCGCGGGGATCTTGCCCAGCCGGAGCGTCACCGCTTCGCTGCTGCCCACCCGCAGCAGGGCGAACACGCCCAGCAGCGCCAGACCGATGTCCGCGATGAAATAGGCGGAGAAGCCCAGCAGCCACTGCGGGCCGGACTCCATGCCCAGGTACGGCGGGAAGACCACGTTGCCCGCGCCGAAAAACATGGAAAACAGCGCAAAGCCGACGACAATGATGTCCCGGACGGTGTTGTTACTCTTCTGCATACTTCCTTTTCTCCTCTTTTGCCCGATTTTGTTCCAAATTTTGCTGAACACTGGTCATGCAAATCATGCATATAGGGTAACATTTTTTTCATGACAAGTGAAATGAGCGCTGTTGATGGGGGCATTAAAAAGATTCATGGGGCAAAGAATTTCGCAAAAGGCAGGAAATAATTGGCAGATAATTAACAAAAACCGCGTTGAAAAAGCCTCCGCATTGTGATATATTGAAAATTAGACCCAAAAGAATTGTGCAAAATGTCAAAAGCGAGGTTACTATGGATGATAACAAGCTGCGAGCGCTGTTGACAGCCGTCCAGTGCGGCAGTTTCGGAAAGGCCGCCGCGCAGCTGGGGTATACCCAGTCGGCCATGACCCATCTGGTCAGCAAGCTGGAGGCGGAGCTGGGCTGCACGCTGCTGCTGCGCAGCAGCAAGGGCGTCCGCCTGTCGGAGGAGGGGG
>ERZ827043.3075-NODE-3075-length-12792-cov-31.400094_pt1 | contig 12792 bp, 9 predicted proteins | sample MGYA00519923_ERZ827043 | MGnify/ENA primary metagenome ERZ827043 (study PRJEB31778, sample SAMEA3449251) | human gut metagenome | biome: human gut; feature: human-associated habitat; material: faeces | place: United Kingdom | collected 2010/2012 ...
AGCTCTTCAAAATATTTCTTACCTACTTCCATAACTACATCGGAATACATCTGAATGAATCTTCTGTAGCAGTCCCAAGCCCAACGAGGGTTGTTTGACTTCTTAGCGATAACTTCAACAACATCTTCGTTAAGACCGAGGTTAAGGATTGTATCCATCATACCCGGCATTGAAGCACGAGCACCTGAACGAACTGAAACGAGGAGGGGGTTCTCCTTGTCGCCGAACTTCTTGCCTGTGATCTCTTCCATCTTCTCGATGTACTCGTTGATCTGAGCCTGAATTTCAGCGTTGATTTCTCTGCCGTCCTCATAATACTGAGTACAAGCTTCTGTTGTAATTGTGAAGCCCTGTGGTACAGGAAGTCCAAGACCTGTCATTTCTGCAAGGTTGGCACCCTTACCGCCGAGGAGCTCACGCATGTTAGCATTACCTTCTGTAAAAAGGTAAACCCATTTGTTTGCCATAACTGGTAATCCTCCTAAAAATAAATTAAGATATACGGCTGTGGCAGACTTACCCCTTGGTAAAACCTGCCTGCTTGTATAAGCCTATCGAATATTATAACAAACTTTGGTCAAAATAGCTATATTTTTTTCAAACTTTTTTCTTATAAAAAACAGGTTTTATTTTCGACAATATTGTATAAATCGTTTAAAATGCCTTTTTTTGCCCGATTTTTGTAATTTTCTCTTGAAATTTGTGATTTTTGTGAGATAATATTATGGTATGAACGAGTGCCTTGTGACAGGACTGTCTGCATCTTTGTTGTTTTGTCACAGATAAAAGGAGAAAAAATGAAGAATTGTGCCGTTATCCTCGCAGGCGGCGAGGGCAAAAGAATGAAATCCGACAAACCGAAAACATTGTCGGAGGTGCTCGGCAGACCGATGCTCTGCTGGGTTATGTCGGCTTTAAGGAAAGCCGGTATTGATGACATCTGTGTTGTCAAGGGCTTTAAAAAAGAGTGTGTCGAAGAGTATCTTTCAACCCTCGATTTTTACGTTGAAAGCGTGTTTCAGGCTGAAAGACTCGGAACAGGTCACGCTGTGATGATGGCAAAGGATTTTCTTAAAAAGCACAGCGGCAATGTTGTTATTCTCAACGGCGACGCTCCGTTTATGGACAGCAAGACTATTGAGGATTCCCTGAAGGCTCATATTGAGAACGGTTGTGCCGCAACGGTTATTTCCGCAAAGGTTGACGATCCGACAGGTTACGGCAGAATTGTCCGTGACGAAAACGGAAATCTGCGTGCAATTGTTGAGCAGAAAGACGCCGATGAGGAAACTCTCAAAATAAATGAAGTAAACTCGGGCGGTTTCTGGTTTGATTGTCAGCTTCTTCTTTCGGTTCTTGACAGAATCAAGTCGGATAACAGCGCAAAGGAATATTATCTTCCCGATGTAATCAAGCTTTTGCTTGAGGACGGAAGAAAGGTCGGAGCATTCACGGCTCAGTGCAGCGACACTGTTTTGGGTGCAAACGATCCGGCTCAGCTTGAACAGCTTAACGAAATTGCAAGGGCAAAGGGTTACAGCTGTTAATTGCTCGGTTAATCATTGGTAAACATATACTACACACATTAAAATTCAAAGGAGTTATTGCAATGAATTTTCACGGTAAGGACATTAAAATTTTCACCGGCAGTTCAAATGTTGATGTAGCTCAGGGAATTGCAGGCTGTCTCGGTCTGCCGCTTGGTAAGAGTGACTGTACACAGTTCTCAGACGGCGAAATCTCTGTTTCTCTTCACGAATCTGTTCGTGGCAGCGACTGCTTTATTGTTCAGTCAACCTGTGCTCCCGTCAACGACAATCTTATGGAAATGCTCATAATGATTGATGCCATGAAGCGTGCATCTGCTGCAAGAATCACAGTTGTTATGCCATACTTCGGCTATGCAAGACAGGACAGAAAAGCTAAGGCAAGAGATCCGATCTCGGCTAAGCTTTGTGCAGACATCATCACCTGTGCAGGTGCTGACCGTGTGCTTACAATGGATCTTCACGCAAATCAGATTCAGGGCTTCTTCAACATTCCTGTTGACCATCTTCAGGGCGCATCACTTCTCGCAAACCATATGAGAGAGAAAATCGGCGGCAACAATGATGATTATATCGTTGTATCTCCCGACCTCGGTTCTGTAACCCGTTCAAGAAACTTCGCTTCAAAAATCGGCACAGGTCTTGCTATTATCGACAAGAGAAGACCAAAGGCTAATGTTTGTGAGGTTATGAACATCATCGGTGACGCTAAGGGTAAGAAGGTTATCCTTGTTGACGATATGATTGACACAGCAGGTACTCTCTGCAACGCTGCCAACGCTATCGTTGAAAAGGGCGGTGCAACAGAGGTTTACGCTTGCGCTACTCATGCAGTTCTTTCAGGTCCTGCAATCGAGAGAATCCAGAACAGCGCAATCAAAGAAGTTGTTCTTCTTGACACAATTCCTGTTCCGAAGGAAAAGATGATTGACAAGTTCACAATTCTTCCTGTTGCTCCTACATTTGCAGAGGCTATCGCAAGAATCTACAACGACAAGCCGTTCACAGCCGCTTTCGGTTGATAAGCGAACAATTTAATTATGTAATTAAACAGGCGGGTTTTAACTAACCCGCCATTTCGCTGTTTTACTGCAAATTTTTCAGGAATAAAACGGTACAATATGTGAGGGTGATTTAATTTTGTTTGGTATAGTTTACGGCTCCGATTCAGATAACAAAATAATGAATCGCTTTGTCGATGAGTACGAATTGTGGTGCAATGAGGGCAAAAATCCGGATATTGCGTCAATCGACCTCGACTTTGCGCTTGACCTACAGAAGAAAAGACTTGACGAAAAGGGTGTAAAGATTCAGACCGCTTTTACCGATAAGGAAACGGTGAAGAATGAAGTCCCCATAAATGCTTGTACTGCCTACGATATGGGCGAATGTAAGAGTAACATTGCGTCAAAGACATATGAGGTTACGGAGAAATACTTTAAAGACGGAAAGAAAAAGAAAAAAATCAAGGACAGATTTTTCTTTTACACAATGATTACAAGGCTTGAAAACCGAAATTCCGAGGTTGCGTGTTCGTGTCCGAACTGCGGTGCGGTAAGCAGTGTAAGAGAGCTTCTCAACGGTTGTAAAAACTGCAAAACTCGCTTTATTATGGACGATTTGTTCCCGAAGGTTACAAACTTCTACTTTGTAAAAACCTATTCGCTTGCGAACAAGTCAACGAAAAAGGTGCTTGCACCGTACCTTCTCGGCGGAATTGCCGCCGTTGCGGCATTTACGGTATGGGTGGTTGTAAAGGACGGAACTTTTGATCCCGCAACCGCAAATATGCTTTATGAAATCGGCATAAGAGCAATCCCCGTACTGCTCGGCGGACTTTTGGCGGGGTACCTTGCATGGGCATTAAAAACGCTTTTCGGACTTTTTGTCGGTGCGGCAAAGAGCATTCCGATGATAGGTCCGCACTTCAATTGTCAGAAAAGACTTCCGTGGCTTATGAAAGAGGTTAATCCCAACTTCTCATATGAATACTTTATCGGCAAGGTGCTTGCTTTGCTCAAGATTATGATTTTCAGCGATGATTACACAAACCTCGCAGTCTATGAGGGCAATCCGATGAAAAATTCTTTCGGAGATATTGTTGACATCAAGTACAGAGGAGTGTCAAAGCTTAATTCATTCAATGTCACAAACGGATGTTGCTATGTTGATATGACCGTTTACGCAACGACCGTGAAAAACAAAAATTCTTCATTTAGGGTTAAAAACGAAAAGTTCAGACTTACCGTTTGCAGAAGTGTGAACGCCATGGATGACGGAGTTTTCACAATGAAAAAAGTAACCTGTAAAAGCTGCGGTGCAAGCTTTGATGCAACAAGAGAACGCAACTGCCCGTATTGCGGAAATCCTTATCATCTCGGCAACGATGACTGGGTTGTTGTAAGCTTCGGAAAAGGTTAATTTAAATTTCAGAATACATATAATATAAATAAGAGGAAAACGGATATGTTCGGAAAAAACAAATCAACGGGTTCAATCGAGTACATTGTAGTGGGACTCGGCAACCCCGACAGAAAATACGAAAACACACGCCACAACGCCGGCTGGCTTGCAATTGACCGCATTGCCGACAAGCTCGGTTGTGATGTGAACAAGATAAAATACAAAAGCTTTATCGGCACTTGCACTGTAAACGGTGCAAAAGTTATGCTGATGAAACCCACAACATATATGAACAACAGCGGTCAGGCAGTTGTTGAGGCGATGAACTTCTACAAAATTCCTCCCGAAAATGTCATTGTAATTTTTGACGATATCTCGCTTGATGTCGGAAAAATGCGTATCCGTTCAAAGGGCAGTGACGGCGGTCAGAGGGGAATGCGCAGTATCATCTATCTCAGCGGAAGCGATAAATTCCCCCGCATCAAGGTTGGCATAGGCGCAAAGCCAAATCCCGACTGGGACCTTGCCGACTGGGTGCTTTCAAAGTTCACTCCCGATGAAATGAAAAAGCTTGATGAAATTTTTGACAATGCCGAAAAAGCAATCGAGCTGATTATTGACGGCAAAACCGACCGTGCTATGAATTTGTTCAACTGAAAAGGGACAAAGAAATGAATAATCTCAACTTTCTTGTTGATGTTCTGAAAGACTCACCCGTTTTCAAAACGCTTGAAAAGAATGTCAAGCCGGGCAGAACGGTCTGTGCTTCGGGACTTTCAACAATTAACAAATCAAATATCATCTATGCGCTGTGCCGCCTCAAGGGCGTCACGGCATTTTGTCTTGCCTCCGATGAAAAAGAGGCGCAAACTTTGTGCAACGACCTTTCGTGCATGGGGCTTCGTGCCTATGTTTATCCCGTGCGTGACTTCAACTTTCTTGACTTTCAGAGCCGTTCGCACGAGTACGAACACGCAAGACTTAAAGTTTTGCTCAAGCTTATCAATCATGAATGCGATGTTGCAATTGCGTGTGTTGATGCGGCGGCACAGCTCACCGTTCCGAGAAATGTGCTTGAACAGTCGGTTATTGAATTTGAAGAGGGCAGGGAGCTCTCGCTCGAAAAGGCGACAAAGGCGCTTACTCTGCTTGGCTACGAACGCTTTGATGCGGTAGAGGGCAGCGGTCAGTTTTCGCTGAGAGGCGGTATTCTCGACTTCTTTATGCCCGACAGCGACTATCCCGTGAGATGTGAATTTTGGGGCGATGAAATTACCGACCTCAGCTATTTTGACATTGAAACACAGAGAAGATTTAAAAAGGCTGACAAAATTACGCTTTCGCCCTCAACCGAAATCGTAATTGAGGACAGAGCCGCCCTTGCAGATAAAATTGAACACAAGGCAAAACTTCTCCGTTCCAAGAACAGCGCCAAAGCCAAGGAAAAACTTTTTTCAGAGGCAGAGCTTATCCGCAGCGGTGCAATGATTGCCAATGCGGACAAATTTATCAATCAGATTTACGATAAACCCGAGTCGCTTTTTGATTATCTCGACAGAAACACCCTCGTTTTTGCGTCCGAATTTACTGCAATTCAGGAACGGGGAAAGTCAATGGACTTTATCAGCAATGAAACCCTTATGCAGGGCTTTGAGGACGGAACTCTTTGCAGAGGTTTTGACCGCTTTGCGCTCACATTCAACGAATGTACCGAGTTTTTGCAAAGTCACGGAACAATCGTGCTTGAAAACTTTGTTCACGGAAGTATGCCTATCAAGCTGTCGGAAATCATCAGCTTTTCAACAAAACAGCTCTCGGCATGGGGCGGTTCGTATAAACAGCTAAAAGAAGATGTTGACGGACTTTTTACCCCCGAAAGCAAGGGCGTTATATTTGCAGGAACAGAAAGAGCCGCCAAAAATCTTTGTGACACCTTTAACGCAGACGGCATAAACGCTGTTTACAGCGAGGGTGCGGATAAGATTTCAAAGGGCGAATTGCTTGTTATGCAGGGTGCATTGAGTGCGGGCTTTGAGTATCCGTCACAAAAGTTTTTTGCAATAACCTACAGTCAGGTTTCGTACCGTCCCGAAAAGTCAAAAAAGAAGAAGAAAAAGACGGGACAGGAAATTTACAGCCTTTCAGAGCTTGCCCCCGGTGATTATGTTGTACACAATGTTCACGGTATCGGTGTGTTCGGCGGTATAAGAAAAATTGATACTCACGGAGTTATAAAGGACTATATCAAGATTGACTACGCAAAGGGCGATGTGCTTTATGTGCCTGTCACACAGCTTGATATGGTTGCAAAATATATAGGTCCGAAAGAGGATTCAAGGGTTAAGCTTAACCGACTCGGTTCGGGCGACTGGCAAAAGGCAAAGGCAAGGGTTAAAACCTCTGTCAAGGACATTGCCAAGGAGCTTATTGAGCTTTACTCACAGCGTATGAAAGCCAAGGGCTATGCCTTTTCGGCTGATAACGAGTGGCAGAGAGATTTTGAACTCAGCTTTGAATATGACGAAACTCCCGACCAGCTGCGTTGTTGTGAGGAAATCAAGCATGACATGATGCGTTCGTCGCCGATGGACAGACTTCTCTGCGGTGATGTCGGATTCGGCAAAACAGAGGTTGCACTCCGTGCCGCCTTTAAGTGTATTGCAGATTCAAAGCAATGCGCATTGCTCTGCCCCACAACAATTCTCGCATGGCAGCATTATCAGACGGTAATCAAGCGTTTTGAGGGCTATCCCGTTCGTGTGGAACTGCTTTCAAGATTCCGTACAGCAAAACAGCAGAAAGAAATTCTCCAAAAGCTAAAGCGAGGAGAAATTGATATGATTGTCGGAACTCACAGACTTGTGCAGAAGGATGTTGAATTCCGTGACCTCGGACTTGCAATCATAGATGAGGAACAGCGTTTCGGTGTTGCTCAAAAGGAGAGGTTCAAGGAACTGTGCAAAAATGTCGATGTGCTTACGCTCTCGGCTACTCCTATTCCGAGAACCCTCAATATGGCAATGAGTGGTCTGCGTGATATGAGCGTTATCGAAGAAGCTCCGACAAACCGTCAGCCTGTTCAGACCTATGTGCTTGAACACGATGATGCGGTTATCAACGAGGCAATCCGCCGTGAACTCCGCCGTGGCGGTCAGGTGTTCTATCTTCACAACAATGTTGAAACAATTTCTTCATGTGCCGCAAAAATTCAGGAGGCTGTTCCCGAGGCAAAAATCGCAATCGGTCACGGCAAAATGAAAGAGGGCGAACTCAGCGAAGTTTGGCGACAGATGCTTGAACAGGAGATTGATGTGCTTGTCTGCACGACAATTATCGAAACGGGTGTCGATTTGCCGAATGCCAACACCCTTATTATAGAAAATGCCGACTGTATGGGACTTTCGCAGTTGCATCAGCTCAGAGGCCGTGTGGGCAGAAGTTCACGAAGGGCATATGCCTACTTTACCTTCAGACGGAACAAGGTTCTCACGGAGATTCAGCAGAAAAGGCTTGCCGCAATCAGGGAATTTACAGAATTCGGCAGCGGCTTCCGCATTGCAATGCGTGACCTTGAACTGCGAGGTGCGGGCAATATTATGGGTGCACAGCAGCACGGGCATATGGAATCAGTCGGTTACGATATGTACCTCAAGCTTCTTGATGAGGCAGTAAGCGAGGAAAAGGGCGAGCAGAATGTCACAAAAGACCTCGACTGTCTTATTGATATTTCGGTTGACGCTCATATTCCCGAAAGCTATGTTGAAAGTCTTACACTTCGTCTTGATGTTTACCGCAGAATTGCCGATATCCGCAGTAACGAGGACGCAGACGATGTTATTGACGAGCTGCAGGACAGATTCGGCAAGATTCCGAACTCGGTTCTCGGACTTATCGACATTGCCCTTGTGCGTAACAAGGCTTACTCAATGGGTATTTACGAAATCAGACAGAACGGCACAACACTCATGCTCTTTGTAAACGAACTCAAATCCCCTCAGGTTGCTGACTTGCTCATTGCTTTGGGCGGAAAGGCAAAGCTTGTTGCCGGAGCAAAACCGTGCGTTGCGGTTGAGTGCAAAAACAGTTCCGCTCCGCTTGAAATCCTCACCAAAATTTTCGGTGTGCAGTAATTTTACGGCATGAAACCGTAATTTGTTAAGAAAAAATCCCCCGAAAGTACAAAAACGCTGTTTTTCGGTGGAAATTCTCAACAAAATTTTATAAAAATGTAGACAATGACGATTTTTTTGTGTATAATCGTAAGGTACATTATCCTGTGAAAGTGTGTTTGCAGGACACTTTGCATTTAATTTTTCAGAAGGACGGTAAAAAACTATGAAGCCTAATATCAAGGTTGGTTCATTTTTACTTGCAATTGTTATGATGTTCTCAGTTTTTGCAATTGCAGGTTGTACACCCACAACTCTTAACAAAGAATGGTCGTATAAGACAAGCGACAACGAGCTTGCCATCGGCGTTTATATCTACTCACTCAATGCAGCTTACAGTCAGGCTGAGTCATTTGCTAAAAAGCTTGACGATTATGATTCGACATCTGACAAGTGGCTTGATGAAAAAATCAAGGACGATGACGGCAACGAGCAGGTTGCAAGAGAGTGGATTAAAGATCAGGCTAAGAAAATGTGCCTCAGCTACCTCGTAGTTGACGAACAGCTTAAAAAGGAAAATGTAAACATCGGTCAGGCAACTCTTGACTCCGCAACAAATCAGGCTGAAACATACTGGAATGTCGGCCCGTATGCGTCACAGGGTTATGTAATGCCGATGAAGAAGCAGTATGAAAAGTACGGCGTTTCACTCGACAGCTTTGCATACTGCACAACTCTCTACAACACAAAGTATGAGGCTCTCTTCAAAGCAGTTTACGGCAAGGGCGGTTCAAAGGAAGTTTCCGACGCTGACCTTACAAAGTATTTCAAGGAAAACTATACGGACTACTCATATCTTCCCGTGAACCTTTATACATCAACAAAAGATGAGGCAGGTTCATCAAAGAATGTTGCAATGAGCGACAAGGAAATCAAGAAGGTTGAGGATCAGCTTAACGGTTACAAGAATGACCTTAACAAGGGCGGTTCTTTTGATGATGTTATTGCATCATACAAGAAGTCAAGCGGTTCGGGAACAGATTCTTCTGTTTCAAATGTAGAAGTTCTTGACAAGAGCTCAATCGGTGACGAGCTTAAAAAGGCTATCGGCAAGCTTGAAACAGGCAAGGCTGAAACTCTCAAGGTTGGCAGCGGTGACAGCGCAATCTACTATCTCGTTTATAAGAAAGACGTCAACAAGGATGTTGACAGCTATATCGGCAACGAATCAAACAGAGCCGGTGTACTTGCGTCAATGAAGTCAGACGAATTTTCAAAGTACATTGACGGTCTTGCAGAGAAACTCAAGTATGAAGAAAACACTTCGGTTATAGACAAGTATAAGCCCGAACTCTTCTTCGTTGCGGTTGAGCCTACAACATCGGCGTCAACAACATCGGCATCCGATAAAAGCTCAAAATAATTGATATCGGACATACAACAGACGCATTTTCAGATTATTCTGAAGAAAGGGGCTTTTATGAAAAAACATTCAAAGCTTTGCGCAATTTTTCTGACGGCACTTTTGAGCATTTCTGCTGTGAGCTTTTCCGTATCGGCAGTCGGTGAAGAGGTTGATCCTGGCGGAGATTCAAGCGTTATTGTTGATCCCGTAGAGCCGGAGCCCGAGCCCGAACCGGAACCGGAACCATCACCGGAGCCTGAGCCGCAGCCACAGCCCGATCCTGTGTATCCGGACTCGTCGGACAGTTCATCATATGTAGATCCCGGCTATTCGTCAAGTGATTCGTCATATGACAACAACTATAACTATGACAGTAGCTATGACTACAACAATAACAGTTATGACAATAATTACAGCAGCAGTCAGACTTACTACTACTCTGAGCCGTCATATGTAGGCGGCGGTCAGTCCTATGTTGCTCCGTCAAATACTGCTCCGTCAGCGTCGCTCATCAAGTCTGACGATAACATTGACGAAAAAACTCTTTCAAGCAACGACTGGTCGGATATCGCAAAAAATCTTAAAAATACCGACACATCGGGTTCTGACGGTGATGACTTTAACTTCATCAAGAACAATAACAGCAAGGGTGACAACGGTCATTGGATGTTCTATGTTTCACTCGTTTTACTCTCACTCGGTGTTGCAGGCATTGCGTACTTTGTAATTTCAACTGTTCTCAACAGAAAGAAGAGAGTCACAGTCGGCGGCAGAAGTAACGCTCCAAAGAGCAAATCTGCACAGCCACAGCGTTACAGCAGTAACGATGATTATGCCGATGATTACTCATCTTCAGGCAGAAAGTCCGAAAGACGCAGTAAGTACGATACTGCCGAAATTCAGCTTCCAACGAACAACCAAAAGGGCGGAAGAAGATACAAGTAATTAAATAACTTTATAAAACAAAAGCAGTTCCAAAATCGGAACTGCTTTTTTGTTTGACTGTGTAATTAAATTTTCGCATGACTTCTGTCTGAATGACAAAATCAGTTTTTGTCATACGGCTTTTTGTATGCCTCTTTGAACGGTTTTACAGTGCCGTCCTTTTCTTCAACGCTTACATTGTCAAGTGTTGCGTTGAACTGTGTGCGGATTTCACCGAGATAAATTTTGTACAGCTCTTTCTGTTCTTTTTGCTCAGCCTCGGTAAGTCCCTGTTCCTTTTTCTTTTTTGCAAGCTCGTTAATTCTGTCAAGCATCTTTTTATCCATAAGTCAATCCTCCCGACCGTTATTTTGGTTTTGAGAGCAATCTGCTCCAAGGCTATGATATCACACAATCAGCCAAAGTGCAAATTTTCGATTTGTCGGTTGAAAACAAAAATTTTTTGTGCTATCATTCAATTAAAGCCGTTATACGGCAAATTTTTTCGGCGGTGAATTATGGAAAATTTCAGCTTATTACACCCGACAAATTCAAATGCATCCTACAGAACTCTCAACAAAGAGGCACTGAATGATTTGTCGGTTGATTATATATGTGACGCTCTCACAAAAGAGCAGTATGAACGCAACAGCATAAAGCAGCTGCTGATAAATATTACGGATGACGAGGAAGTTATAAAATATCGTTGCGATGTTTTTGAGGATTTTCTTCGTTTTCCGAAACTTCGTGATGATCTATCCGCACTTCTTGTAAAGCTGAACGATTTGCGTGAAATTGAGCGCTTTCAAAAGGATACCGAGGCATCTTCCTTGTGGCAGCTTGTAAACCGACTTCGTGAAATGGACGGCTATGTCGATTGCATTACAAGAATAAAAAACACGCTTGAAACAATTGAAGTAAAGTCGCAGGGTCTGCTTGAGCTCAAGAAAAATGTTCAGTCAATTTACAATGACAGCGGTTTTCCCGAACTAAAAAAGGATATAATAGATACGCTTGCAAAGGCTCAAAAGCTCAAGAGCATTACACTCGGTGTGAATCTTGACGATTTGCTCCGCCCAAAGAGTGTGGGTGTAATCTCACTCAATGACAAAGAATTTACCGACAGCGGTATTCTCAAAAGATTTATGAAGTTTACAAACCGTGACAGCGAACTGCACCACGGCAACGATGTTTCGGGATTTTTAAGCTTTCATCCGTCCAATCCGTCAACCTCGCAGTTCGGGCTGGGACAGTTTGTTGTGGGCGCTCAGCAGGATGTAAACCACACTATGAACAGCTCGCTGACCGGCGCAGATCCTATGTCTGACGCACTCAAAAATGTTGTGACCGATATCCTCCGCAGAACCGTAAATGACATAAAATCAATGCTCAACAGATATGTCAATGTCAACGGCTACTCGTTCGTTTCGCTTATGCCCGAAATCATTTTCTATATTCGCTTTGCAGAGCTTTGCGATAAGATGAAAAAGAAAAATCTTCCGCTGTGCAAGGCAGAAGTTTTGCCGAAAGAGGACAGAAACTGCTGTCTTAGAGATGTTTACAACCTCAAACTCGGCATAAAATCGGCAAACGGTGAGAATTTGGATATTGTCACAAACGATATTGATTTTAACGATGACAGGCGAATTTACATTCTGACAGGTCCGAATCGTGGCGGTAAAACCACGATTACTCAGGCGGTCGGACTTGCGTTTCTGCTTGCTCAGAACGGAATTTATGTTCCCGCAACGCAGATGAAATTCAGTCCGTGCGACAGCATTTTTACGCATTTTCCTGCCGATGAAAACGATACCGTTGACCTTGGCAGACTCGGTGAAGAAAGCAAAAGACTTGCCGAAATTTTCTCCTCGGCAAGCCGTTACAGCCTGCTTTTGCTCAACGAAAGCCTTGCAACAACCAATGTTGCCGAGGGCTTGTACATTGCCCGTGATGTTGTCAAATCAATGCGATATCTCGGCACAAGGGCGATTTTTAATACCCATATGCACGATTTGGCTCGCAATCTTGACGAGGTGAACACAACCGTAAAGGGCGACAGCAAGATTGAAAGTCTGGTAACAGGTGTTGAAAACGGACAGCGTTCGTTCAAGGTTTTCATCGCTCCGCCTCAAGGTGTAAGCTATGCCAAAGACATTGCCGAAAAATACGGTGTAACCTTTGACAAAATCAAAAAACAGATTGATCGGCAGCGTGCCGCTGCACCCGGTTCGGGAAGATAGTATGTAATATTAAAAGCATATTATGCCCGAACGGAAGTTTTTTAAAATTGAAAGTTGAAAATGTAAAATTGAAAATTGCGGTCGGGCAGACAGTTTGCAAAATGCAAATCATTGTCGCCCGACTGTTTTTGTATATATAGAAGTTGCGTTTAAATGTATGGGCG
>ERZ827043.3082-NODE-3082-length-12767-cov-15.813090_pt1 | contig 12767 bp, 8 predicted proteins | sample MGYA00519923_ERZ827043 | MGnify/ENA primary metagenome ERZ827043 (study PRJEB31778, sample SAMEA3449251) | human gut metagenome | biome: human gut; feature: human-associated habitat; material: faeces | place: United Kingdom | collected 2010/2012 ...
AAACCGCAAAAGCTTTTTTTAGCCATTTGCGGTTTTTTCCTTGTGATTCCGTTGCGATTCGGAATGTAAAATACTATAAAACCAATACATATAACATTGTATTAAAAATCAGAGTAATATAAAAATATTATATTGCATGCCATTGCATTATGTTGTGCAATATTTGAACTGAGTTGTGCAATTTATGTATATTTGCACAACCGATATAACAGAGAATATATGACTACAGTAAAAGCATTTATAAGAACTGGGAAGAAAGATAAAGAGGTAAATGTCAGATTTCGATTATCTGATGGACGCAATGTACAGTTATTCCACAAATCAGATATTATGGTCTCTCCTACTCTTTGGGATGCCAAGACTGAAAAATACAAGGCTAAAAGTATTATAAAGTTAGACATAAGAACATCATTTAACACATCTATTGAAGAACGGAAGAATCTAATTTTATCCATTTATGGGAGCAACAAAGAATTAACCAGTGAAAAACTGGAAATCTTAATAGACCAGCACTTACATCCTGAAAAATACAACATCAGCAGTGAAGAGGAATCCATGTGTAGTATGTTCCAACGCTATGTTGACGGATGGCTAAATGCAGGTGTAATAGGTCCCGGCAGAAAGAAACATTACGATGTAGTGATAAGGGAACTGACTCGATTCCTCATTATCAATGGCATTGACGGGTTGCCGGTCAATGAATTCAATAAGGAACATATTCTAAATTTTCGTGATTTTCTACGCAAAGAATACACTCTGGTTGAAAAATTTCCAGAACTGTACGCAGAAATGAATAAGCGGAATATACCATCAAAGGAAAGAAGCCAGAATACAATTGCTGAGAAACTATTATTATTACAAGCATTTATGGTGGAGCTTGAAAGTAATGATGTTATTCCCGTATCTCCTTTCCGCAAGATAGGAAAAGAAAAAGAGTCCATTATGAAGCAACAATATGACGAGCCTTTCTTTCTCACCAAAACAGAATTCAATGAAGTTGTCCACAAAGAATGTCCCGAAACATTGCAGCGAGTAAAAGATGTATTCGTTGTTCAATGTTGTTTCGGTTGCCGTATAGGTGATTTCAGACGATTCACTTTTGATAATATCAGCATTGAAGAAGGAATACCTTACATTCATTATTTACCTCAAAAAACACACAAGGATGGACTTATACGCACTGAGATAAAAACTCCCATCATTCGTATTGCTTATGATATTATTATGAAGTATAAAGGTGGGCTACCAAGCAATGCTTTGTTACCCTATTATCCTGATGGCAATGGTGAAACCGGGTACAATTATCAAATAAAAAAACTACTTGAATACTGTGAGATTAGCCGGAAAGTGGCAATGTTTAGTGCGGCATTGGAAACAAATGAGTACAAATCCATATATGAGATTGCAAGCAGTAAACTTGCCCGTAAAACTCATGTAGATTTAATGAATAAAGTTCAGATAGATAAATACGCAGCAGGACTTCATGCAAAAGGCAGCGGAGCCGTAGACAGATATACCGGATTAGGTATAAAAGAACGTTTTATTTTAATGTGTGCGGCTTTTGGCTGTAATCAGTATGAAGTTGACGATGATTTATCTGTAATGGAATAGGCTCACTTAGTATCTCATATTGATACTCTGTTATTTGACACCATCCCCGTAGTTGAGCCGCTACGGGGATTTTTACTGAAAAAGAAGCGATTCATTCAACTGTCCTTTCCACAATCTCCATCACTACATGGCTTGACTCCAACCAGAGCCAATACCACAGCCAAAGCATAATCCCACCCAACCAAACAAAAGCCACATCAATATAGTACAAATTTAATATCCTGCTAACCAATACACATAAGAGTTCTCCGCAAAGCACATAGGCAGCAACCATAGTAACAAGCTGGTCATTGGCAACAGTTATCAAAACCAGAATGCCTATAACGGGAAGAAGGGAAATACAATCAATTAGAAGTTGTTGTTTGTCATTCATAATACAATAGGGATTAGAATACAAATATAAACATTATTTTGTATAAAACAACCCTCTATAATAGGAATTTCTGACGAAAAAGAAACGAACTATTATTACAATATAAACAAAAAGAGCGACTATTCAGCCGCCCCTTTCGCATTAACGAGATAGACATAAAAGCATCTCGAATCATCTCTGTAGATGAATCCGAACCACTACAGAGTTTCCATTCATTCTACAGTTTCTCCTTTTTCATTCAGAAGTACCGTTACTTCTTCAGTGGATTGATTTTCCTTGGTGATGGTCAACACAACCTTATAAATCTTACCGGTTTCTTTCTCGGAAATGAAAGCCTCCTTTATTACAGCCCCCTCATAGTCCTTAGCCAAGACATTCATAACTGCCTGAGGCAAGTCTTTTACTTCCACTTTTGTGAACTCATCCTGAGGATTTTGCTGAGTTTGCTCTACAGACTGTGTTCCAGAAACCACGTAAGCAAATGCTACTGAACTGCCTAATCCCATAACCATTGCTAATGCTACCAATACTTTTTTCATAATCGTAAGTTTTAAGTAAATAAATATAGTTTTTGTATTAACTATAGAACAAACGATATGCCATGATGTACATCAGTACATAATACATTATACATCAGCATATTATAAAAACAAGAAGGAATAATTATGTGTGGAAATATGTGGAACTGAGTACCACACATGGGGAATAATTACACAATATGGATTACTTAATTCCTGGGAAATGGAAAAAGGCAGCTTATTCAGCTGCCCCTTCTATAAAACAGTCAACAAACAAACAGACATTCCTAATCAAATGACATAAACATAAGCATAAATAACCCGGCTAAAGCCATAGTAAATGCAATTACCATATAAAATACTTTTTTCATAACTAATAATTTGGTTAAACATATATTCATTATCGCACGCTCAACAACGTACTCTTATCTCCGACAAAACCTCAGCCGCATAAAAGCTGAGGTCCAGCATGTTCCTTTCAATATATACAATCAATTAGAGCACACAATGTTGGAACATTCTGTAAATCCAGTATAAAGAAACTGCAATGGCTGAAAGAAGGACTATACTAACACTATATACTGGATTCTACTATAAAGACAACTGCTTTTCTGAAATTCCCTACGTGATTGAGGGAATTTTATAAAAGGAAGGGCCCAAATGAAAAAAATCCCGACGAAAGCCGGGATATGTCATACACAATAGGTATGAATTGTTGCTTATGAATATAAAGGCAGCTTATTCAGCCGCTCCTTCTACAAATTCTTCTAATAATATCCGATAGTTTTTCAACCACAATGAAAATCCAGCATCAACATAAAATATTATTTATTACTAATCCATTTAATTATACACTTTTTTATTAACTTTGTGTCATATTTAAATGCATAATAACGTATCTTAAAACAGGAATAGATTCATGAAATTATTTCGTTGCAAAAAAGGTGAAAAAGAAGTGAATAATCAAAGGTCAAATAAATTATCAAAGCAGCCTACAGGAAGAAAATATTCAATATATTTTTGGGCCGCAGTTTCCTTTTGTCTTATTTTCTATGGAACATCAAGTACATCTATTGAACATTTTGACGAAAACTCTCTAAAAAATATACTAAATAGTATAGGACAAGCGATTATATCAGGTTTAGTGATTACATTTATAATTAATATTCCTGATATGTTTTCTTATTTTCAGAAAGTATTATACAAAACCATCACGTCAGATGAGTACTTAGAGCAATTAACTTTAGAGGAAGTGGAAGATTTAAAAAATAGTTGTACTAAGTTAATATCCAAATCTATACCCGATATTGCTGAAGGACTCTTAGAATTAGAGTATAAAATTGTTGAATATTACAGATCTCCATATTATGAAAACTATTCCACTTTTGTTAGCTGTAGCAGAGATGGTAATTATTTAGTAAAAGATATCACAACTGAATATACTTTAAAGAATCCGATGGCAGGAAAAGAAAAAATAGAAGCAATTGTCGGTTTAGATTTATTCTTCTGTAAAAATAGTAATAGCACTTCACCTAAATTAATGGAATTCACAATACAGAATGAAAATGAAGAAAAGAAAAATATTTTAGAATTATCCGAAATGCATGAAACTCCTATAAATACAGAAGGAGCCTATAATACCAAAGCTACAATTGCACATAAAAGTACGGTAGAAAAATACAAAATTCTCTTAGATAAATCTACGTATGTCAAATTACGATATATATCATATGCACCTATCTCAGACAAAAGTTACATTTCAATTCTGAGATACCCTACTAAGAATTATAAAATGGTTTTTCATAATCCCAAAAATGATTTATCATTTTCTGGAGATTTCATAGGTCCATTACTCACAGACGATCATATCATGGTAAATAAGAAAGAAGGATTGATTAATATTGATTGTACAACTTGGTGTCTACCTGGCGATGGAGTTACAGTTGCTATATTTGAAAAAGAAAACGCAGATTGTTAAATAGGCTTAACATAACAAATAAATGCAAGGTTTTATTTGTCAATTGAACTAAAACATTCCATATTTGTTGTGTGAATATAATGACTAAGCTATAAGATTATGACACGTAAAGAAGAAAAAGTATTTGGTTAAGACATGTTTTGTATTAACCTTTTTCCTATCTTAAAACGAATGTGTATAACTACACATTCGTTTTGTATTTACAAGGCAGTATCCATAATTTTGTGTAAATAGAAACGGGATTCAGTTATAAGTTCTCTTATATCTGGATTCTGTTTTCAAAAATAAGCATAAATTGGTTCATAATCAATCCCCAGTTAGTAATCGGCATTGTCCATTTCTTCTCAATCTCCATCAAAGCGAGGTATACCATTTTCTTCACAGCATCATCCGACGGGAATGAAAGCTTTGATTTAGTGTACTTTCTGATTTTTCCATTCAGATTTTCAATGAGATTTGTTGTGTAGATTATTTTCCTGATTTCCAATGGAAACTGGAAGAAAACAGTCAGGTCATCCCAGTTATTCCTCCATGAGAGGATGGCATAAGGGTACTTCCCTCCCCATTTCTTTTCCAGATTATCCAGTTCCACGGCAGCAGCCTCCTTGTTGGGCGCGTTATAGATGTTCTTCATATCGGCTGTAAACTCTTTCTTGTCCTTGTAAACGACATATTTACAGGAGTTCCTGATTTGATGTACAACACATATTTGCGTGGAAGACTGAGGAAATACGGCACGTATGGTGTCGGTAAACCCGTTCAGGTTGTCAGTGCAGGTAATCAGTATGTCCTGTACTCCGCGGGCCTTCAAATCTGTCAGGACACCCATCCAGAATGAAGAACTTTCTGATTTTCCCACCCACATGCCAAGGACTTCTTTCAAGCCGTTCTGTTTCAGACCGACACAGAGATAGACAGTCTTGTTGATGATTTTTCCGTTGTCACGAACCTTGAATACAATACCGTCCATCCAAACGATGAGATAGACAGGATCCAAAGGGCGGTTCTGCCATTCCTGAGCAGCCTGGTTGACTTTGTTCGTAATGATGGAAATGGCTGATGTGGACAGTTCTATTTCATAGATTTCACGCATCTCCTCTTCAATGTCGGACACGCTCATTCCTTTGGAATATAGGGAGATAACAAGTTTTTCTATGGAAAGCCCACGACTCTCGTGTTTGGGAACAACTATGGGATTGAATTCACCGTTACGGTCACGGGGAATAGGTATGACCGCTTCACCGTGTTCAGTTTGGATTTTCTTGGGGTAGCTGCCGTTACGGGAATTACCGCTGTTATGACCGGAAACCGAATTCTTCTCATAACCCAGATGCGCATCCATCTCACCTTCAAGCATTTTCTCCAATACCTGCGCGTGTAACTGCTTCAGAAACTTGCTGACATCAGCTTCTGTCTTGAACTGGCTAAGGAACTCCTTACTTAATACCTCATCAGGCACTACATGATTCTTCTCTTTCATAATTTTCTTCATTTTGCAAAGCTATTAAATAAAAAATACGGAACCCATACTGAATCCCGTATTTTACATTTACACAAAATATTTTATAGTGCCTAACAAAATCTCCTTCAAAAAATCGAGGATACAAATAACTTATCGCTGATTTATCTCCCTCACTAAACCCAGACCATTGATATTCGGCAGTTCCTCCATTCATCACAGAATAGGGATCTGAATCAAAAGTTCCAGTAATACCATTGGCCACAGATTCACCCAATGATTTCCAATTTGTATGCCTTAGTCCGAAGCAATGTCCCAACTCATGTACCATATTATATATCTTCTGAAGTCTTGGAATGGTTTTGTTATAATCATAATCCAAATTTATCCAAATAGAGGAACCTGGTTTTCCATTCATAGGCCAAGAGCCTGCCGCAATAGTATTGTTCGGTAAAGGAGTGCTAGCATCACTACGGATGAGTATATCCGGATTGGCAGCTGTAGTATAAGTCATTTTAAGGTTACTAAGAGGATTCCACAGATTGATGGCTTCCTGTATTTCATCTCGCCAATCATCCACACCTGATGCAGGTATCGAGCTATCAACACCAACGGTAATTGCTCTTTGTTTGGGGTGACCAATTAAACCGGTAGTATGATAAGCCTGCCTTGTTTGTGGTTGACTATAAGTGACAAGTTTACTTTTTTCAAGGTATATATCACCTTGAATAAGATAACCTGACTTCAACTCTACCACATCTAAAGTATCGAATCCAAGTGATTGGATTATACACATACCATCTTCTATTGAAACGCTTTGCTGTTCTTCTTGTTCTTCAAAGTCAACAGTTTCCAACTCATTATAACAAGCGCTCATAAACATTAAAAACATAGAATAGCATAATATAAACAAGCCATTCACGAGATATTTTGAATTCATAATAATCAATTATTATATTAAACAAAAAATACATAAAGGGAAATATGAAATATGTTTTTCATACTTCCCCTTAAAAAAACATGCTTCAAAAAGTCCTCATCACTTAATCTCTATGATAATAATGCGGATTAGAAGTTCGGTTTATCTACATCCCAGAAGATGCGAGTACCGCCATTGTCCGGTCCGCCCAACATTTCGACGGCTTTGGCATAACCGGTAGGATTATTGCCTTTTTCATTGATGGTGAAGGGTAAACGGCGTGGGCCAAGATCTGTATCAATCTCACCTTGACTGTAGTTCACCATTACCGGGAATAATTTGGGATAACCAGTGCGACGTATCTCAGCCCAGCCATTCATACCTTCAGGATAAATAGCAATCCAGCGTTGTGTGGCAATCTTAGCAAATTTTTCCTCGTTACTCAAAGACTCGTCCCATTTAGCAGTCACCTTGCTCTGGCCTTCAATGCTGGCAGCGGGAATAACGGGGTCTACATACGCTGCAGCAGTAGTCGTACTGCTTAAATAATCGCCCACAGCGGCTCCCCATTGTTCGAACGATGTCCGTATACCCTTTTCATACAAGCTCTGAGCGGTGCCCTTACCATTTACATCCCAACCACGCAAAGCAGCTTCGGCTTCCAACAAAATGGTTTCGGCAGCAGTTGCCAAAATAGCAGGAGAGGTTTCTGTCAAGTTGGGTCGACTTACAATCGCCTTATAGGCATCCGAAAACCCTTCTTCTTCCAGTCCTTTAATACCAAGACGAATACCAAAATATTCACTCTTGCTGTTCTGTGTAGCATACTTATCAAGACGCGCATCGCCCATACCAGACAAGATAGAAGGAATATTAGCACCTAAAACACCATCTCCATAGTTGAATGCAATACCGTAAAGCGGATTGACATAACCGTTTCCTGCAATGCCGAAATTAGCATCATTGGTTTCAATCAATCCATTACTATCGTTCATGGCAGCTTCCGCCTCACTTTTTGCCCAAGCAGCATCATACTTCACAATACGCATGGCCAAACGCAAACGAATGGTGTTACACAACTGCGCCCATTTGTTCAAGTTACCTCCATAGGCATAATCAAACATCATAAACGAAGCCACATCCTTTTCTTTAGCAGTACGCAGCACGTCTGCAGCTTCTTTCAATTCTTCAAAGAATTTTTTATAAGCATCCTGTCCTGAATCATACTCACCACCAGTAGCCGATTCGCCATAGTGAGAATAGATAATACATCCGTATTGGTCGGCAAGACGCGACATAGCTATTACGCGGCAGATGGTATTGATAGCCTCGAAATGGGCATACGTCTCCATATCGTCTTTGCACTTGTTGGTGATTTTCAAGCTTTCCACCATTACGTTTCTATAAGCATAATCCCAACAGTTGTCATTCCATCCTGCATTCATGGCATAGGTCACATTACTTACATTGCCGGCAAATGCAGTAGCCGTACTGATATAGCCTGACCACAAATCGGCATTCAAATTTTGAATAAGCTGATATTCCCATACATTGACACCTGCATTTTTATTATAATAGATAGACTGCATCATGGGAATGAAGTGCATACCAATGTAGTTGTTATCTTGTTTTAGTTCTTCATCGCTCACTCCCTTCGGATTAGTGTTCATATCCTCGAACGCTCCCGTACATGCCGAGAATAAGGTAGCTGCCAGCAGCGCTACAGCTGTAAGTCTAAATATATTTTTCATAATCATATCTACTGTTTAAAAATTAACTTTCAAGTTGAACCCAATCGAACGGTTGGTAGGCATACCAAACACATCAACTCCTTGCAGACGGTTGCTGGTAGAAAGCATGCCATCAGGATCATATGGAGCATTGTTCTTGAAGAAGAACAGGTTGCGGCCTACAAGTGAAACCTGTGCGTTCTTAATGACACCAGTCTTTGCCAACCAAGCCTGAGGCAGACTATAGCCAATGGAAAGTTCGCGCAAACGTATGTTGGTAGCACTGTACATATAATGCTCGGTCACACCCGCACGGCCACCAACCTGATTATAGAAGCCTTCCACATCTGTAATTTGACGGCCTTCCAGCATCACGTAACCACGGTCACGAGCATCACCCGTTGCCTTGCTTACTCCCTGCTGATCGAGGTCGGCTTCCGTCAAAGACATCACTTCACCTCCAAAACGTCCATCAATCAAGAAGTAAAGAGAGAAGTCCTTCCACGTGATTGTATTGCTCCACCCCAAGTTAAAATCAGGAGTAGAATTACCCAGTTTCACCGGATTTGTCTTATCCACCAATGGAAGTCTATCACTATCTTTTTGTCCTTCTTTTGCAGGTTCATACTGAATATTGCCTTTTTCGTCACGTACAAAAGTAGTACCGTAAATGTCACCAAACGAACCACCTACTTCTAAACGACTCCATACATTGTTACTTTCGCCACCGCTAAATGTAAAATAACCAAAGTCATCACCAGCCAGTGCCTTTGCTTCGTTCTTATTGGTTGCAAAGTTAACACCGGTTTTCCAGCGGAAATCCTTAGTCATGACAAGAGTTCCATTCAACATAACTTCGACACCGGTATTCTGAATATCACCGGCATTGATGTAATATCGGGCGTATTGTGAACCTGACGGAGCATCCAACGTAAAGAGTTGATTCTTTGTATTAGTCTTATAATAAGTGAAGTCGAACTCCAAGCGGCTATTGAAAAAGCGCCACTCAGTACCAAACTCAATGGAAGTAGTCATTTCCGGTTTCAGTTCTGCAAACGGAGCTGTACTGTTGAAATTGATGCTACCACTCTTTGTAATGGAGTTGAGAGGATTTGAAGTATAAGTATTCAAACCGTTACCCACCTTTGACCATGCACCGCGAATCTTACCTAAATCAATCCAAGAAGGTAATTTCAATGTTTCGTTCAGCAACCATGTCACACCTACTGACGGATAGAAAAAGCCTTTGTTTTTGTATTTGGTAAATGCCAATGTTGAAGTCCAGTCGTTACGTGCTGTCACGTCCACATAAATCTGATCTTTGAAGCCTACCTGACCGGTGAAGAACACACTCTGGCTTTGAGTATGGGTTTTCCAATCGGTCAATGAGCCCTTGTTCAAGGAGCAGTTCTGCATAGTGAATACGTTGGGCACAGAGAGTATACCCGGATAGGAATCGAAACCTGTACCGTTTCCTGTATAATCGTTGATGCTGGCACCTACCGAAGCATTGACACTGAAGTTAGTGAATTGCTGTTGATAAGTAAACAAAACATCCCCATAAGAAGAAAGGCTACTTGATTCACCGTAGATGTAACGACCGTTAGTTCCTGTTCCAGCCGGATTCATACCACACAACACCGGGCTGGTACCTGCATACATACGTGTATTGTTCTTGTCTACAACATAGTCGGCACTACCACGAGCCTGTATACTGAACAGGTCATTGAACTTATACTTCACACTCAGATTCAACAATGTACGATAACGGGTATCCTCATTCGGAACCTTATTAATCAACCAATAGGGATTCTGCTCCATATCAGTACCTTGAGATTTATACCAGTTCTGGTCCATTATGTTACGACCGGCATTAAGAATCTGATAATTATCTTTGTAGTAGTTAAAGTCCTTTCCACCTTCAACACCACCACGCGGGAAGTGATAAAGACCTACCAAAGGATTCATGTAATAACCTCCCGAAGTAGTACGGTTGTTCCCCCTTTGATACATCGCATTGATATTGGCATCAACAGTCAGTTTGTTATTGAGGAAGTTGGCAGTTTCGCGAAAATTGAAATTATGCTTCACCAAGCTATTACCTTCCACCACGCCCTTGCCGTAAGTATTAGCATAGGAAAAGTAAGTTTGCATAGCTTGCGAACCCATGCTCAACGAGAGCGAGTTGATAGTAGTGACACCTGTTTTGAAGAAATCGTCTGTATAGTCGGGACTACCTTTGATATCACTGCCCCAACTGGTTGACACACCCGTATAGTGATTCTGGAATTCGGGAATACCGTATGCAGCTATATCGAAAGTGGTGCTGGTATTGAAACTGATACTGGCGCGTCCTTCCTTGCCCTTCTTAGTGGTAATAATCACCACACCATTGGCAGCCGAACTACCGTAAAGTGCAGCTGCGGCAGGGCCTTTCAATATGTTCATGCTCTCAATATCATCGGGATTCAGATTGGAAATACCGTCGCCACGGTCGTAGTTACCACTGTCGTTGTCTCCGCCGATAGTAGTTGAGGTATTTTCGTTGGTAGATGAACCGAACGGTACACCGTCTATCACATACAACGGCTGGTTACTTCCGCTTACAGAACGGTTACCACGAATAATCACTTTAGAAGAACCTCCCAAACCGGAAGAACTCTTATTAATCTGCACACCTGCCGTCTTACCGGCCAATGCGTTCATCATATTGGGGTCTTTCACGCGTGCCAATTCATCACCGTTTACTACCTGAGTAGAGTAAGTCAGTGATTTTTCTTTCTTTGCGATACCCAATGCCGTTACCACCACTTCATCCAGCAGCTTGGCATCATTCTTTAATGTGACTCTTATCGTCCCCGGAGTGATGGGAACTTCTTGTGTTATCATACCTACGAAAGACACTTGCAGGATTTTCGCACCTGCGGGCGCATCTGTAATAGTGAATTTGCCGTCTAAGTCTGTTACGGCTCCGGTAGTGCTTCCTTTTACCAATACGGAAGCTCCGATAATCGGTTCATTGTCCTCAGCTGAAATAACGATACCGGTAATGGGGGAATTTTGGGCTGCTACCCAACCGATGGCTGCCAGCAGGCAAACCAAGGTCAGCATAATTCTTTTTTTCATAAGCTGTTTTTCGGAAAATAAATATTAGATTAAATGTGTGTTAAGTTAATAAACAGATTCTGATGGGGTCTGTCTTTCCGATTGACAAGCAGGGTTGAATGTCAATCTCATTTGTTTCTTTTTGTATGCTACATAGGCTATTAGAATGTTACGGTTAATACTCGAGCTTATTAAAATGTCTCTTATTCTGCAGATTTCTTTTTAAGCTTCGTATATAAAACCGGGTAGAGAACCGCAACCCTATCGAGAAACAGAAGTTTCTTTGCTAATAAAAGTTAATCGGGTTCGGAAGAAGAAGGAAAAACTAATACGATTTTCTTAATGTTGCCCTCACCGCCCTCACTCACTTCCCGAACCGCCCTGTTCATCGGCATTACATGGGTGAGTGAGGGCAAATAAAAAGGGTGAGGGCAAATTTTGCCCTCACCGGTGTTCGGTCTGTCCCGTTCCCTTGCTTTCTCTTGTCTCGTCCCCTTCTTTCTCTTGTTGTGTCCGCTTCTTTGTCTTATAGAGGCTTTGAGTTTCTGAGCGGCTCACTATAGTGGTCTGACTCGTTCACTATAGTGAATGGAGTTGTTCACCATAGTGAGCTGATTTGTTCACCCGAGTGAGCCGACAATGAACAAAGGCTGTTTCGGGGACAGACACCAAGCGTTTGAGGGATAAAGCAACGGGGAAAGACGGACTGAACAAGGGGAGCGTTCCGGACTACGTGCTTGAATCCCGTGACAGATGACAGACGGTTCTTCCCCTTTATCTTTGAAGAAGCTGTTTTGAAATGATAAATCCCCATTTATCTACCAGGCTGTTTTTTAAGCCTAACTAACGTGCACATACTCGAGAGTCCTATCTGCCAAGGGCAAGTCCATACATAAAACAAACCGTCCGGCCCGGAATGAAAATAATTCACTCCAAGTCGGACGGTTCAAAAACAAACAAATGGAAATCTATTCCTCGTACATCTTGTCAATCAGCTCCTTGTAGTTCTTTGCCACAACAGAACGTTTCAGCTTCAGCGTATTCGTCAGTTCCCCACGCTCCATGCTGAATGGT
>ERZ827043.3085-NODE-3085-length-12747-cov-4.197999_pt1 | contig 12747 bp, 16 predicted proteins | sample MGYA00519923_ERZ827043 | MGnify/ENA primary metagenome ERZ827043 (study PRJEB31778, sample SAMEA3449251) | human gut metagenome | biome: human gut; feature: human-associated habitat; material: faeces | place: United Kingdom | collected 2010/2012 ...
GCAGTCCTCATAGCCCTTGGCCGTGACCATGTTTTCGATTTGCGCCTCGCTGAGCGTATAGGAAGCGAGCGTTTCGATGCTTTTCGCCGCCTCGCTTGCGGTCTCGGCGTCCACGTCCTGGTTTTCGCTCGCCTCTTTCAAAAGCGACAGCGCGCTGTCGCGCGCCTGCTGGCGCGTCAGGCGGGCTGAGGCAAAGTAGTCCTTCCCCTCCGCGTTTGCCGAGACCTCGGCGGCGTCGCCGTCTGTGCTCACAAGCTCGGACTGACCCAAGACCTTTGTGGGCTTGTCGACCTTTTCGGCGTACTTTCCATTCAGAAAGATTGCCGCGCAGACAAAGACCAGGATCGTGCCGACCACTGCGTTCCGCTTCCATAATTGCTTCATAGCTGTTTCCTCCCTGCGTTTTGCATAATAAAAATATTGTAGTTTCATGGCGTTCCTTTAACAACGGAGATGCGCTCGGACGAAAGCCCCGTCAGCGCGCTGACGGCCTGCGTCACCTTGAGCTGGACATCCGCGCGGTCTCCGCCCTCGCACACGATGAGCGCGCCGACAAAGCGCGGATAGCGGCTGTGGGTCACGACGACCTCGGCGCTCGTGCCACTGCCGAGCACAACGGTCTCCGTCTTTCGCGTCTGCTCGTCGACCTCCTCCCCTCGGGCTTTGAGCGACGCGGTCTCATCCTGAGCCAGCTCGTAAGCGCCGCCGCCCTCGACCGTCAGCATAAGCGAGAGCTTCCCGACGCCGTCGAGCGAGGAAAGAATATCCTCCATCTCGTTTTGCAGCGCCTCGCGGTCGAAATTTTCCGCGGCGGACGGTGTCGCGGATCCTGAGTCTGCCGCTTTCTCGTTCTGCGGCAGCAGCAACAGCAGCACGCCGAGCAGCGCCGTCAGGAGGACGTATTTGTACTTCTTGATGCCTTGCAGCGCCTTCTGCACGGGCGATGCGTTCACTTCGGTTCGATCCATAGCTGATTCTCCTCTGCAATGCCAAGCTCCTGTACGATGTACGCGCCGAGCGCCGCGCTGTTTTCTCCGTACAGTGTGACGCTGTCCGGAAACGGTACGCCGTCGCGTAAAGCGGTCTGCACTTCGGCGCGCACGCTCAGACCTAAGGAACTGGCTTTGTCCTCAATATATGCCTGCGTCTGCGCAGCTATGCTATCACCGAGCGCACTGTCCTGCTCGGCGTTCAGCGTTTCCTTCAGCGCTTCGACCGCCTCGCGGTAATGACCGCCGTCGAGCTCCGGCAGATCGAACGTGAGTGAGAGCAGCGGGCGCAGCATCGCAAGCATCAGCACCATCCCGCCGACAAAACGCACGATCTTTTTCATCGTGCCGCCGTCCGTGAGCTGCTGGACGATGCTTACCAGTACCGCGCAGGCTGTCACGCTTAAAAGCCACGAGCGAAGAAACGTCATACCGTCACCACCATCATCATTGCAATCAAAAGCGACACGAGCAGCAAGAACGCCCCACCCGCCGTCATCGCCAGCATCAGTGAAAACGCGGAGGAGAGCTGCTCTAAAAACTTGCTGAGTGATTGTGACCCCACCATGCCGCTGAAAAACGCCGCGAGCTGATAAAAAAGATACTGCACCGCCATGCGCAGCAGCGGCACAAGGCACAGCGCCAGCACCGAAAATACGCCCAGCACACCGAGCGTCCCGCGCAGCGTGAGCGCCGCGGCGGCGACGGCCTCCGTCGCGTCGGACAATATCCCGCCGACGACGGGCACCGCGCCGGAGATGACGGTTTTGCCCACCTTGACCGCGAGCCGGTCGGCAGAACCGGCCAGCAGGTTCGAGACCGACAAAAACGCGGTAAATACGATCAGAATCGCGCTCAAGCCCCACGAGAGCAGCTTGCCGATGCCCTTGGAGAGCAGCGATAAGCGGCTCTGCTCCAAAAGCGCTCCCGCGGCCGCCGTGCCGATCATGCAGTAGAGCACCGGCACGAGCACATCGCGCATCAGCGAAAGAAAGATGTCGCTCAGCATCAGTGCGCCGACCTGCCAGACGCTTGCCGAGCCCACACAGCCCCCGCCCGCCATCGCTGCGGCGATCGTCGGCAGCAGGAGCTTTGCCATGGTCGAAAGCTCGTCCATCGTCTCGACGCCGAGGCCGATGAGCGCGCTTAAGTCCCCTACTGAGAGCGCCACCGCGCCCAGCACGCCGAGATAGCCCGCGTATCGCGTGGGCGTCTCCCCCGCGCTCTCCGCCGTGCTCTCGACGAGCCCGCACAAGATCGAGAGCAGCATCAGCGCCATCGCGCCGCGCAGGGAATTTGCCACCGCATCCTGCAATGCCGCGCGAAAGTGCGAAAAAAGGTACTGTCCGCCGCGCAGGAGCAGATCATCCCCCGCCTCGGCGCTGTCGATGAGCTCGCGCGGCACGGTGCCGTCGAGTTCTGACGGCAGTTCGAGCGCCGAGGCGCTCACGCAGAGGAGAAACGCGGCAAAAAGCAGGCAGAGCAGCTTTTTCATAGAAATCCCTCCACCATCTCGAGCAGCGCCTCCATGAGCGGCAGCGCGCAGACGAGCGCGCACAGCGTCCCCGCCGCGGCGAGCAGACTTGACAGCGCGCTCTGCCCCGCATCCGCGCACAGCGCACAGGAAAAGCGCGCCACGAGCGCGATGGCCGTGACCTTGACGACCGGCACGAACAGCGTGAGCGGCAGATCCGTGAGCGATAGCGCCCGCTCGCAGAAGTCGAATAACTCGGAGAGCGCGGGCAGCAGCATCGCGCAGCCGACGAGCACCGCCGCGAGCAGCAGAAGAAGTGAGAGCGCTTCGTCGCTCTTCTTGAGAAGCGCCGTCACGGCGCTTACGCACAGGCTCAGCGCCGCAAGCTTGATGAGCAGCTCCATCTTAAAACCCAAACAGGCTCTTGATGAGATCAAAGAGCGAGCTGATCTCCCGCACGAGCAGCATCATCGTCGTGATGAGACCGGCCAGGCTTACGAGCATTGCCTGATCCGGACGGTCCGAGCGCACGAGCAGCTGATTGAGCACGGCGACGACGATGCCCACCGCTGCGATCTTGAACACGAGGTCAATATCCATAGACGTCTTCCTTATGTAAAGCGTTTATCCTTTTCAATAACGTTATAGCAGCAGAATACAGAGCATTGCCCCGCCTCCGAGGCACAGTGCCGCCGTGATGCGGCCCGTTTCGCGCTCCCTTTGCCGCAGCTCCTCTTCAAGGCGCGAGAGCTCGCTTGCCGCGAGCGTCAGCGCGGCGCAGACGCTTTCCTCATCCCCGCCGAGCGCGTGTCCCAGCGCCGATACAGTCTCCCGCTCCCGCGCGGCGATGGGAAGAGTCTTTGCGGCGTGCTCCCATGCAGAGGCAAGCGGTTCGCCGCGCGCAAGATTGGCGGTCACACCTTCAAAGAAGCCCGCGGCTTCCGGTTCGCAGCTCAAGTGCCGCAGCAGCGCGGGCAGCGGCGTCAGCGTCAATCGGACGGCGCTCTCGAGTGCGAGAAACGCACCGGAAAGCGCGCGAAGCGTCCTTTGCCGCAGTAAAGTACGTAAATGGAAACTCCTTTGCAGCCACAGCACTGCGCCGAGGATCAGTGCACTGCCCGTCAGTCGGAGCATGGCAGGTCACCCACTTCGTAAGAACGTGCACCGCCGTTCGAGCGGATGACGATGCAGCGGCGAAACACCCTCGCGCGCAGAAGCTCCCGCCAGAGCGGCTTCTGGTGCAGCTCGTCAACGCTCGCGGCGTGGATGCTCGCGAGCAGCCCGACGCCGCAGTTCGCGGCCAGGCACATTGCGCGGATATCCTCCTCCGCCGTGATCTCATCGACCGCGATGACCTGCGGGTTCATGCCGCGCAGCACCATCGGGATGCCGACGGCCTTTGGGCAGAGCGAGAGCACGTCCGTGTGGTTGCCGAGCTCCATCTGCGCTCGCCCCTTGCAGCACACGGCGAGCTCGCAGCGCTCGTCGATGACCGCCACGCGCAGCGCGCGGTGTTCGGCATCCCCGAGCGACAGCACGCGGATGAGGTCACGCAGCAGCGTCGTTTTCCCGCCGCCGGGCGGCGAGAGAATGAGCGTGCTCAAAAACCGCCCGTCAGCGCTGAAGAGCTGCGGCGCAATGTCGCTCCCGAGCCCGATGTGCTCGCACACGATGCGCAGCGCGAGCGACGAAATGTCCTTCAGATTGCTCACCTCGCCGTCGCGCACGACGGCGCTGCCGCACACACCGAGGCGGAACCCGCCCCGCAGCGGCAAAAAGCCCTGCCGCAGTGTTTCGATGCAGGCATAGCGCGAATACTCCGTCACCGCGCCGAGCATCTGTTCGAGGTCTTCCGCCGTCACGAGCGACGCACGCCCGTCCGGCGCGGCGTTCAGCTCGCCCTCCAGTGTCAGCACCGTCAGCGGGTGCATCACGCGAAGGCGCAGCTCCTCGACGCGCTCTTTCTGCTTGTCCGGCAGCGACAGGGCGAGACTTTTGAGCCGGTGCGGTAAAAACTCGCACGATTGTTCGTAGCGATAGATCCGTTCCAGACGTTCCACCGTTCCCACTTCCCTTCTTTGGTGTTAGTCCAATCTATGAGGCGGTGGACACGCTTATGCCGGTTTGTCCCGTTTCGGGCAAAAGAAAAAACGGGGAAATTCCCCGTTTTTTCGCGCTTGATTTTTTACTGGTTACCGCAGGGGCACGCGCAGCCGCAGCCACCGTTGGGCATTGCCGCGGGCGGGAAGAAATCGTCCATCGGGAACTCCACCGCATCGAAGACCTTGCACGGGTCCTCGCAGCTGCAGTCGCCGCCGGCAAGCGTGCACTCGTTGGACGGAATGCAGTAGTCGTACACGGGGATGAGAAGCTGCGTGTCGCGCTCTAAGCGCACGGTCGAAAACTGGCCGAGCGAGATGCACACGCGGCGAATCGCGGACTCGTCGAAGATGATTGGCTCGTCGAATGCTGCCAGAATGCCCGCGGGCACGCCGCCGAGCGTACCGCGGTCACAGCCGCAGCGGCAGTTGCAGTTGTCGGCAAAGTGCGCGCACAGCAGCATCGGGTCGACGACCTCTATGGTCTACACCAAGTAGGTATGCAAAGCAGCTCCTCTTTACAAATTGCCCGTTATTTTTAGATTGATTTTCACCTTCTTTTTGTCGTCCACGATGATAGAATCTATAATTCTTCTGAGGTCCATATTGGTTGCAGATTGCAGGCTGAGAAACCGCTCAATTTCCGCCATCGCTTCATTCGTGATGCTTTCGATGGTCCTTTCCTGTGTCCGTTGTCCTTCGAGGAGAATAAGCTGGTCATCAATCACATTGATAGATTCGTTGATTTCTGCTGTCTTACTTTTCAACGCTTCCATCGTGATGATATCATTGGCGTACATCTCCATATACTTTTCCAACTTTGCCTTCAGCTTGACCTTTTTCGCCTCAAGCGTTTGAGCGTCTGGCTTACTTCCCTCCACCGCATTTGCTTCCTTAAACTTGCGTGCGATTTCCTGAGCGATGGACTCTTTGTTAGAGACAACCTCTCTCAGGTAGGTGGAGAGTGTTTCAATTAGGTCATCCTCTCTGACGATTGTGTTGTTGGAACATCGTTTTGCGGTATACTGGTTGTTGGTTGGACATCGCCAGTAAATGTAATCGGAGTTTGGATAATGCGTCACTCTTCGTGAGAAAGCCCGTCCGCATTCCTTGCAGCGTATCAGGGTGCTGAATAAATGCCTGTTGCTGTATCGCCCGGTGAAATGCGTGTATTCGGTCGCGTATTGTTTTCTCCTCTGCTCCAAGATTTCCTGTGCCTGCTGGAAGCGTTCTGGCGTTATGATGGCCCATTCCGGGCGGTCATGGTGGTAATGCTGTTCCTTCGGCAGCGCCTTCGTCGTTCCTTCCAGAAAGTCCACAACGGTGTAGCGGTGATTGATGTAATGTCCGCTGTAAATTGGGTTCTCCAGTATTCTCCGTATGTTCCTCTGGTTCCAATCGTTACCATACTTGGTTTTCATCTGCTTTTCGCCAAGTGTGATGGCGATAAGGCGGCATCCAAGTCCCTCGTCGATGTAGAGATGATAGATTTCTCTGACGACCTCCGCTTCCCTCTCGTTGATTTCCATAGTGAAGTTATCAATCCGGTCATATCCGAAAATTCGCGGCGGTACTCTTCCTTTCTTTGATGTAATATTCTTCCCGAACTTGACTCGCTTAGACAGGTTTGAGCTTTCCTCCTGCGCCACAGCGCCGAGCAGCGTGATGACGAACTCCGATTCGCCAAGCACTTTCTGGCTGTTATTGACAAAAATCACGTCGATTCCTCTCGATTTGAGCTGTCGAATCGACGTGAGTAGGTCTACAGTATTTCGTGCAAATCGTGAGACATCCTTGACCACAAGAAGGTCAAATAGCCCAAGTTTTGAGTCGCTCAGCATTTTGTTGAACGCATCGCGCTTTTTGAGCTGTCTGCCTGTAATTCCTTCGTCCGTGTAGACATTGACCAGATGATGCCCATTCTGCTTTGCAAAATCCGAGAAAAACTCCATCTGATGCTCTAAGCTATCTAATTGCCGTTCCTCGTCGGTGCTAACTCGTGCGTATCCGCACATTCTCATGTGCCGGCCTCCTTTCGATGCCAGCCAAATTCTGCTGGTTCGATTATACCACGCACATCCCGCTCGTTCAAGATGCTACCTCCGCTCGGCCGGCAAGCAGTTTTGAAAGCACGATATCTTGAATGGCCTGCATTAGTTCGTCAGGAGTCGCACCGCATTCGATGGTAAATACCACTTGTGTTGACTTTTTCACCTGAAACACCTCCACTGCGAATTTTATGTTTCACACGGCCGAGTATATGAGAGTGATTCGCTCAGTCCTCGTCCTCGTCATCATCCTTCTCCCATTTCCTACGCTTTCTGCCGTTAGGAAGCAGAAATACGGCGAGTAGGCATTCCGTCAGGACCCATATTCCAAATTTCTTTTGAACCTCTGGGTCAAACGCCGCAGGTTGGTATCCTTCAAACAGGATTTGAGGGATATGGCGCAGGACGTCCATATAAAGCTCTCCCTGCTCGTGCCAAAAATATGCGATGCCAAGAATCAGGACACCTACTACAACGCCTTTATAGATGGCTCTACGCAATGGTAGCACTTCCCTTCACAGGAGGCAGCTCATGCCCCGCGTTGACGATGAACGGCATCCAGGCGTTTACCTGAATAGTTCCGTCATGCCTATTCCTGGAATAAACGATGAAAGAACCCTTCTCGTGCTTCAGGTCTGCCAATGCTCTTGCGACTGCCGCAAAGTTCTTGTTTCTCATGGCGGAATACCTGGCCGCAACCTCTGCGAGAGAAGCATACGGGTTTGCCTTGATGCAGATAGACAGGCAGGCCAGTCCAACGGATTTAGAGTGTCCTCCTTTATCGTAGAAGCACACATCTTCAAAGGAACACTTCATGTCCTCGTCCTTATGCTGTTCAATTTCGCTCAGTAGGCGAAGCGTCTGCTCGCTCAAGTCAGGGTCGGAAGATACCAGGGCTTTCCCCTGTTCGGACAGCAGCTTGTCAGGGAGACTGCACCAGGCATCGACGCCCGGCTGCGTTTTCAGCGTTCGGTTTGCCATTTTTCAACTCTCCCCTTTCACCAGAAATTCAATGCTTTCCGCATTATTCAGAATCTCCGCTTGAATATAGACAATTACAGAGGTCTGCTTGCAGTTAGAGATATCTTGACTGAACTGGAAGGCAGGATTGATTTCTGCCGGTTCGATGACGATTTTAACGCTCTCGTCCCCGATATACTGCTCGGCGGCCACCAGATTGACCTCTGTTCCGTAGGCATCTGTGGAGAAAACAATCGCCTTATATCCGGCGGCATACCAGTCATCGACGAGCGGGACCTGTTCCGGCTCCACCTGCACGATGTCAAGGTATTCGCTCAGGTACTTTTCGTATTCCTTCTTCGTGTCCAGCATTAAATATCCGTTCTTCTCCAGTTTCCTATTTACCTTTGTGGAGAGCACGGACTTGCAGAAGGTTCCTTTTGCATCCATATCTGCAAGGGAATCCTCTGTATAGGGCTGGATGGTTACTTGACCTGAGATGCCGCCTCCCGATGGCATCCCGGTCATCAGTGAGATAGTGATTCCGACAGCTGCCGCAACTATCAGCGCAACACCGGCAATAGCTGTCAGAAGTTTTGCCCTTTCTTTCGCTCTGCTGTGCATGACGGTCAAATTTCAACTTCGCCTGCGGGAACGGCAACGGCCACAGCGGGTTCGGTGGCAGGTGCAGCAGGCTCAACCGGTGCGACAGGCGCAACAGGCGCGGGAGTAAACTCCGCAGCTACGGGTGCAGGAGTGGCTTCCTGAACAGGTGCGGGTGCGGCTACCTCAACTGCGGCAGCAGGCGCTTCCGAAGTGGGAGTAGCAGGCGCAGTCTGTTCAGCCTCCGGCTCTGCGTCCGGTACAGCATTTACCTCCATGACCGGCGTGGCGGTCTTTACGAACAGAGCCAGGTCCATCTCATACTTCTTTGTGGACGTCTCCAGACCAGTCACGAGGAAAGAGCGGTCTGTTCCGTACTTCTTGCGCAGATAAGCGAGGGCCTGAGTGGCATCGACAGCATCTGCGACCAGTTCGGACGGACATTCCTTGAATGCCGGCATACCGTTCTCCAAAACGGCCTCGGAATAATGGATGACCGTAGCGGTCACTTTTCGTGTGATTTTTTCCATGTGTAAGCTCCTTTCGGTGGGCAAAAAATTCAAAAAATAAGCGGCATCACAAGACAAACCCGCGAAAAACGGATAGTTTGCGACGCCGCTTTTGCTGGCTGCTGCTTGCCCGTCTCTCCGGACTGTCACCGCTGCGGGGCGGCTGCTTGCGGTTAGCCCCCGTGAGTCCCCGTTTCCCCTGCCCTGATGTGCTCTATCTGTGGGCAGACCGTTCAGACGTGTACTTTGTCCGAGCACTGGACGTGGAGCAACGTACCGGATTCGAACCGGCACCGCCGGTTTGGAAGACCGGAGTGCTGACCGTTAAACACCAACGCTGCTTGTTGCAGTTCCCGACAATCAGAGTATCGTCTACTTGCGCGTAAAGGGCGTTTTCGCAAGCCGCCGTGTATACCCACCGGCTCCGCGCCTGAATTGTCGGGCATTGTCATTCTTCGTGAGGCTTTCTGCACACGCTCACATCAGCCGAGAGCGACTCGGCATCTGGTTTCGGGGGCGGGACTCGAACCCGCGTCAACCGGCTTATGAGGCCGGACTGGAACCATCTCCAGGCACCCCGATATGTATGGCAGGGACGGTTGGGAATCGAACCCACCACACGCGGTTTTGGAGACCGCATCGCCAGCCTTAGAACATTCGCCCCTGTATTGCGGATTCAGCTCTTTGCGTTTGCAACCGCATCCGAGCGAAAAACAGTCGTTTCGCCAGAAAATAGAGAGGCAATACAACTGAAAAAAGTTCTTATCCGCAAGAGCTTTTTAAGGTGAAGAGAGGGCCATCAACCGTTGCCGCGAGGAGTCGAACCTCGCCGCTTGGGGAATCGAACACCCGCCCCGGCCCTCTGGTCCGGGACCATCCCGGATGGCATAACCCCCGCTTAGATTGTCACACACCGCGACCCGATGACTGTGCTCCGAAAAGTCGCAGCCCCGAATTTGCTCGGCTGTATCGGGCCGGACGCATCTTCCGGTGCAGTTTTCAGCAAGGGATGGAGCTGAAAGTCGGACTCGAACCGACAACCTACGCATTACGAATGCGTCGCTCTACCAACTGAGCTATTCCAGCATTTTTGTTCGGCTCCCGGTCGCGGACGCCTTCCTACCAGCCGCCAAACACTTAGCAATGATGCCAGCCGCCCAGCACTTAGCTTTTTGCGCTTCCTCGCCCGCATACCGGGATGGTGCTATCGAAGGGACTTGAACCCTTACACTGTTTCCAGCAGCAGATTTTGAGTCTGCTGTGTCTGCCAATTCCACCACGATAGCATATAGACTCCCCGCGAGCGAGTAGCTATTCCGCTCATGCCGGATTTACTATCCGCCCTCGGTGGCACATTTTCCGAGGAATCCGGGCTTGAAAAAGAAGAGATGTGGCTGGACAAACAACTTTTACTGTCCTGTCGGCACGGATGGGTTCCCGCCCCGTTGGATTTTCACCACTATATTCTGTTAAGCCCATCTCTTTTGGATGCGGAAGACGGGAATTTCCGCAATGGCGGTCCCTGCTGGACTCGAACCAGCGACACCCTGATTAACAGTCAGGTGCTCTACCAACTGAGCTAAGAGACCAAATGGGGCTGGGAGCCGGACTTGAACCGGCGACCTACGCATTACGAGTGCGTCGCTCTGCCAACTGAGCTATGCCAGCATTTTTTCTTTGGGAGAATGGCTGAGATGGCTGGATTCGAACCAGCGAGTCAGGGAGTCAAAGTCCCATGCCTTACCACTTGGCTACACCTCAATATTTCGCGGGCAGACTTTGGGACCGTCTGCCGGGGTCGTAATCTCGACGAGTGCGCCAGCAACGGGATTCGAACCCGTGAACTCTACATCCTTTTGGATTAAGAAGCTGAATCCGCCCAGACTTCTGCCGGCATAAACAGTTTTTAGAGGAGAAAGCAGACTACAATGCCGCCTGCCAGGGCGCTTCATGAATGGAGAAAGTTGAAAAAATGGCGGGTGGCCGGATTTGAACCGGCGAGTGCGCTCTCCTACCAAAGCGCCCGCATATATTGCTTTAAGGGGGGATTGGCAGACTATAACGCCGCCTGCCGGGGCAGATGTATGGGTAAAAAAAGGAGAAGAAAAAAATGGCGGGCGGTCGGATTCGAACCGACGAGCGTTTGCCCCTGCCGGAGCACCCGCATATATACTGAAGGAGAAAGGCAGACTACGACGCCGCCTGCCAGGGCAGATGTATTTGAATGAAAAGGGAGAAAGAAAAAATGGCGGGCGGTCGGATTCGAACCGACGGGCATTTGCTCCTGCCGAAGCACCCGCGTGTTTTGCCTCCTTCAATTTATGTTTGTATTATACCACATAACATCTTGATTGTCAATAAAATGATGAAAAAAGGCCCCCAGAATTGTGGGGGCCTTTCAATTAGTTCTGGCCAGCCAACTCGTCTGCCCAGAGCGAAAGCCAGCTGTAGATTTCGTTGCCTACGGCTGCATCGAACTCAGGATGCTCGTCGAAGCTCAGCGGAGCGTCGATTTGAGAACACTCCCCCGATTCGGGTTCGTAAACGTCGATTTCAACATGGTCGTTATCCATGCGGATAGTCAGCTCAAGATTCTTTTCCATAACTCATTTCTCCTTTCAAAAATTAGAAATCCCAGCGTTCGCAATCATTTCCTGTATGGGCGTCTGGCTCTTTCCCTTCATAAATCGGCCAAACGCCGGGTGGTTCTGGTATGCTTTTTCCAGCTTCGCTCTGGTCCGATGTGCTGCACGAGCTTCGCATTTGGATACGAAGTACATCATTCCGGGCAAGACCTGCCCGAAAGTGGTGTAACTGCTTTTGGGCTTGTCCTGCATGGACTTGAGGAAGTCCACAACAGCTTCTCTCTTGTCCAATTTATCAAGCGCCATTTTTCGGTAGTCGATAACAGTCGGGTCCAATACGGTGTCCTCATTGAGGATGACGACACAATGATGGGCAGGAATCGTATCTCCCACGAATAGCCATCCAGCATAAGTGTCAGCTTGATAGCCGGCGTTCCTCAATGCTTCACGCAAAATGAAAGCGTTGTGGTAACAGCCTCCAACAGTGAATTGCATCCCATCAAAAACAGAGCGGATACCGTCATCTTTGCACGGCACAGTATTGTCGTGGCTCAGGACGATGCCTGTTTTTCCGTTGAGCGGCCACATAGCAGATGGGATGATGATATCTTTCCCTCCCATGTCCGGCAAATCGGAGACGATGACTTTTTCTTTATCGGGGTTCGCCGTAAAACCCCTGCCTTTAGGCATGGGGATATAAGGCGCTCCAAATTACGCCGAAAGTACGGTTTTTGTTGAAAAATCTTCTAAAATATGGTATAATTAAGTATGCAAGGCGGTGATTTCATGGAGCATAGTTACAGATTTCGTATCTACCCTACAAAAGAGCAAACGATTCAGATACAGCGAACCTTTGGATGCTGCCGCTTCGTCTATAACTATTACCTTGCCAAGCGTATCGACGCCTACAAGTCTGATAAAACGACACTTGGCTACAAAGCCTGCTCCGCTGATATGACCGCCTTGAAGAAACAGCTTCCATGGCTCGGTGAAGTGGACTCTATCGCGCTGCAATCGTCCCTGCGGGATTTGGATACCGCCTACCAGAACTTCTTTCGTCGTGTAAAACAAGGTGAGAAGCCCGGTTTTCCTTGTTTCAAGAGCAAGCGAAAGCACCGCCGCAGCTACAAAAGCAAATGCGTCGGCACCAATATCAAGGTGCTGGACGGTGCGATGCAGCTCCCGAAGCTCGGCAATGTCAAGTGCCGCGTCAGCCGCAAGGTGGAGGGCCGAGTGCTCTCTGCTACTGTGTCACAGGAAGCCAGCGGCAAATACTATGTTTCTCTCTGCTGTACCGACGTGGACATCAAGCCGCCGCCAAAGACCGGAGCCGCTGTCGGCATAGACCTCGGCATCAAGGACTTGGCTATCACATCGGATGGCGTGAAGTATGACAACCTCCACAGCTACCGCCGCAATCTCAAAAAGCTGGCCCGCCTCCAGCGGCAGCTCTCCCGAAAATCAAAGGGGAGCCGCAACC
>ERZ827043.3088-NODE-3088-length-12729-cov-4.986271_pt1 | contig 12729 bp, 9 predicted proteins | sample MGYA00519923_ERZ827043 | MGnify/ENA primary metagenome ERZ827043 (study PRJEB31778, sample SAMEA3449251) | human gut metagenome | biome: human gut; feature: human-associated habitat; material: faeces | place: United Kingdom | collected 2010/2012 ...
TGTTCGGAGTATCCGGATATTTCTGTGTTTCAAGACATACGGAAGCACGTTGATTATAGGTAATACCTTTCTTTCCGGTCAGCGAACCATCAAGGAAGTTTCCGGCATATACCTGAACTCCCGGTTCATTGGTATATACATCCAATACAATACCTGTTTTCTGAGATTTCAATGAAGCAGCCCTACGGTTAATATCGCCTTTGGCATTCAATACCCAGTTATGATCATAACCATTACCGTTCTTCAGTTGCACAAAGTCGAAATCGTTGATACGTTCTCCCACCGGCATTGGTGTACGGAAATCCATTGGAGTATCTTCTACCGGAACTATTTCACCGGTAGTCATAAAGGTACTGTCCACCGGAGTATAATAATCTGCATCAATAGTCAGCAGATGCTCTGCGTTGCTGCCCGCATCGCCATCCAGATTAAAATAAGAGTGGTTGGTCATATTGACAATAGTCGGTTTATCCGTCTCCGCTTCATACTGAATATCGATTGCATTGTCGTCAGTCAGTTTCATCAGCACTTTACAAGTAATGTTTCCCGGAAAACCTTCTTCACCATCTTTTGCCACATAAGTCAGTTGCAATTCCTGCGGATTCAATTGTACGGCGTCATACACCCGATACTGGAACCCTTGCGGACCTCCGTGCAGGCAATGGCCGTAGTTATTACGGGGAAGCTGATATTCTACGCCGTCCAACGTAAACTTACCCTGATTGATACGGTTAGCATAACGTCCGATGCTTGCACCGAAGTCGGAAGGTTTGCTGATATAATCCTGAATGGAATCGAAACCAAGAACTACATCACGCATCTGTCCGTCCTTATCGGGAACCATGACAGAAACAATGCGTCCGCCAAAGTTCGTGATGCAAACTTCCATATTGTTCTTGTTGCGCAGAATGTAGAGATCGGTTTTCTTTCCGTCCACTTCCGTACGGAAATTACTCTGTAATAGACCGGAATCCGTAGCTTTCTCGGCTTTCGGTGTACAAGCTGCCATTAAAAGGGCGGCAACTGCCCATACACATAACTTTTTCATGGTGTTTTATTAATTAATTACTATTAAACAGACTTACCAAAAGAAATCTAAAATTCATTCTACAAAGATGAGAAAAAACTAATTGTTTTTTTAAAACAAATTGTTCAATAAAGGATAAAAATTAATCATTAATTCAACTTTTAGGATAATACATTAGAAAAAAGATGCCAAATACGCCCTTCATTTGCAATAACTTACCTAGAAAAGATTTAGTTTTGACATATTTCTTGTATACGTATGCCTTACATTGTTTGACTATCGGTTCAGCCAAGGTTCCGGATTCAGTTTCTCTTTCTCCCGGCGTAACTGGAAGTGCAATACCGTTCTTCCATTATCAGTGCCGTCAGAGAAAACTTGTCCGATAGATTGCTTGGTCTTCACCATGTCGCCGGACTTTACAGAAGCCGATGATAAGTTACAGTAAACGGAAATATAGTTGCCATGGCGGATTAGTACATTAAATAATCCATTCAACTGGAATACTGCTGCGACTTTTCCGTCAAAGATAGCACGTGCCTGTGCTCCCGGCTTTCCTTGGATATCAATACCTTTATTATCCAGTTTCACATTACGAAGACCTTCCACAGCATATTGTCCATAATGGCTGGTGATAATATAAGCACCGGATATAGGCATAGGAAGTTTTCCCCGATTGGCTGCAAAATTGCCGGACAGTTCCCGGTCGGCTTTACTCATTGTATAAGTTTCCAGAGGCTTCGAGTTCGTTTTAACGGTTGTTCCGGTTCTGGCAGTTTGACTTTCTTTACCCTCCGCTTTCTTACGGGCGGCAGCCTCGCGTCGGGCTTCTTCCTCGGCACGCTTGCGGGCACGTTCTATTTCTTCTGCAATCAACTTGTCAATGCGGGCATTCAATTGGTTAGCTTCTCTCCGTTTCTTATTGATCTCACCTTGCAACCCTCTCTGTTTCTTTTGCAGATTGGCCACAAGCGTACGTTTTTCCTTCTCCTGCGCTTCCAGTTTGGTCTTCTCGCCTTCACGCTCTTTCAACAGACTCTCTTTAGCGGCTTTCACCTGTTCCCGTTCCACCTTTTTCTTCCGTATCTGTTCCTGTTTCTTCAGGATTTCCTCACCTTGCAACCGTTGATAAGTAGCATATTCACGAACATAGCGCATACGGCGGTAAGTCTGCCCGAGATTCTTGGCAGAGAAAATAAACATCAGTTTTTCTTCAATCGACTTGTTCTTATACAAGTATTGGACAGAAGCCTCATACTTTTTCTTCTTATCCTTCAAATCCTTTTGCAAACCGTTCAACTGACGTTGCAAGGAAGTCAGTTCACGTTCTATCGCTTCCACGTCATTATTGATAGCAATAATATAACGTTTCCGCTCCTCGATCTGGCCGGTCAATACCGCCAGACTATTCAACTGACTACCCACATCTTTCTTTGTATCCTTCAAGATTGATTCCGTCTCGGAGATCTGCTTTTGCAGCGCACCACGTTTGCTTTCCAACTCACGAATCAGCTTGTTCGACTGAGCGAAAAGAGGAATTGCCAACCATAGACAACCAATCAGAATTACAAAGAAATGTTTCATCATAAGAAAGCTACCAGCATTTTTACTAATTCTTCCAAGGGAACTTGCCGATATTTAGAAGTAAGTTCCGTAGGAGTCATTGAAAATTCTTTTGTCGAGAACTCATAAAGTTGGACTTTAGCCTTTTCCAACGAGGGAATGCCTATATCTTTTCCTGACAATTCCGTCTTCCCACCGGGCAAAGAGGCATCCAACAATATCTTCTCCAGACGGGAAAATTCTGCATTCTTCGGCAGCATGCCCTTCAATTCATCTTTGGTGGCACGGACAAAACGTTTGTTCATCCGGTCTACCAATAGCACACCGTCAGGAGTAACTTCCACACGCGCTACTTCCGTACGCAAGATAGGCATTAATAAGGATATTTGTACCCGCTCATGGGTTTTCATCTTCATAGTTCCCCCAACAGACATACTTCCCCCCTTTTTACCGGGAATAGTCAATTGAAGTTTGGAAGTCAGATAGCTGGACACCTGAACATTCTTTTCCGAAGTCGCCAAATGCTTCGAGCTCTTACACCCGGCCAGCACAACTACAACCAACAATAGAAAAACTATTCTTTTCATTCTGCAATATATTTCTTCTTTTCTATTTTCTCTTTCAGTGTTTTCGATTCACTACCCATTTCCAATGCTTTCTTCCAGTATTTCAGTGCACCTTCCACATCACCGGTCATAAAATAGATATCACCGCAGTGTTCCACAACCACATCACTCTTTTCTTCGTCACTCTTCATTGCATTATCAATGTAGATACGAGCTTCTGCATAGTTGCCCTTCTCAAAAAGAATCCAAGCGTATGTGTCGAGATAAGTGGCATTGTTAGGTTCGGCCTTCACCGTCTTGTAACTCATTTCTTCCGCCTTATCCAGATCGCGGCGTTCCACGGACAAATAATAAGCATAATTATTCAATGTACCAATATTGGACGGATTATACACTAAAGCCGAATCATAGGCTGCGTATGCTTCCTTCATTTGTTTCTTGGTATGATAGATATCCCCCATAATTGAGTAGAAATTCGAGACTATTTCTTTCCGCGTGTCAGTCGTCACACGTTCCAGCGCCTTGGTACAAACGCTCAACACACTGTCCGGCTGTTCTGCCTGATGATAGGCAATGGCTAGATAATAATAGAAATCCAATGCATCCGGAGTAGCCTCAATACCCGGTTCGCAGACTTTTATAATCTGTTTATAGTCTTCCTTCTTTATCGCCGCACTTATCAGCATAAGACGGGCAGCTTTATTAGTCGGATCCAAATCAACAACCTGTTCCAGTACCGGTACCGCCTCCGCTTCCATACTTTTCGACAACAGATATTGTGCATAAAGCATCGGAATCTGCGGATCATCCAGATCTTGTTCCATCATCCGGTCAAACAAGGCGATCACTTCCGTACTATCTTTTACCGATGATTGTTCATTCTCCACAATCACCTGACGCATGACACTGATTTTTGTATCCGGAGTAACTTTCTTATTCAGCAATAACGTATCGAGTTGTTGCTGGTATAGTTCCTTCTGACCCGTCTGTTCATAATAAGATGCCATTGAAAAGAGAGCCATTGGATTATCCGGTTCTACTGACAATACCTTCTGATAAGCCTCATATGCTTCCTCTTTTTTTCCGTTCTGAAGATATACATCCCCCAGTATCACTTGATAACGCATATCTGCCGGATATTCATTGACAAGACTCTCTATTTCCTGAAAAGCCTTCTTGTCATCCTTCATCTGAAGATAAATACGGAATTTCTCCATCGACAACTGTTCATTCTTACCTAAGCGTTTTTCCAGCCGGTTCAGTGTAGAAATTACATCACTGTACTTCTCCTGTCGTCCATAGATGTCGAGAAGATTGAACAGAGGATCTTGCTTGGTCGGGAAACGGGTTACCATTTCTTCAAGCAACGTAACAGCTTTATCCAACTCATTCTGTTGTTGATACAGACTCACCAGCCCTTGACTATACCAGTAATTATCAGGTGCATAAGTCACAGCCTTTTCCAAGGCTGCCTGCCCTTGCGGCACTTGACGGAGAAACATATAATACTGGGATATTTCGTAAAGCGCAGAAGAAGCATTCGGGTGAATGTCCAGACAATGTTCCAACAACCCGAAAGCCGCGTCATACTCTTTCTTTTCTTTCATCCGCATGGCTTCCAGAAAAAAATAGTCATACTTACGCTGTTGCTCCTCTGTTAATTGAGAAGCCAAAACTTCTTCCTTCTGAACTTTTTTCTTTTTATCCTTCTTTTTCTTAACCTTCTTTGTAACTGCATTCGCGCCAAGAGCATACCCCGACACCATAACCGCACCTCCTGCTACACTCCCCACCACTTGCACAGCCATGCAGGAAGTAAGCAGCAAAGTACTTAACAACGAGAATAATAGTATCCTTTTCATTTTTTTCCTGTGTGACCGAAGCCGCCGGCTCCCCGTTCCGTTTCATCCAATACTTCCACTTCCTGCCATACGGCCTGTTCATGTTTTGCTATCACCATTTGTGCAATACGTTCACCGTCTTCAATCACAAAAGTTTCCGATGACAGATTAACTAAAATAATACAAATCTCTCCCCGATAATCTGCATCAATGGTTCCCGGAGAATTGAGAACGGTAATCCCTTTCTTGATAGCCAAACCACTACGCGGACGAATTTGTGCTTCAAATCCCTGTGGGAGAGCAATATATAGTCCGGTAGGCACCAGGCAGCGTTGTAGCGGTTCCAATGTGATAGGTTCGGAAAGATTAGCACGGATATCCATTCCTGCAGACAATTCAGTGGCATAAGCCGGAAGCGAGTGCTTCGATTTATTGATAACTTGAATATTCATAAATACACGTTTACTATATTAACGGGCGAAAATACACATTTTGAACTGAAAAATAGTTAAGTTTGCAGTTAAATAATGTACCGGCAACTAATTTGTGAATGGTAAATAACGAAATAATGATTAAAATGATGAATTGGAACCAATTAATATCTGCAAAACGCTTCGGAATGGAAGAGTTCCATGAAGAACGCCAGGAAAACCGTTCGGAATTTCAACGGGACTATGACCGCCTCATTTTCTCCGCCCCTTTCCGCCGACTGCAAAACAAAACCCAAGTATTCCCCTTACCGGGCAGTATCTTCGTACACAACCGGCTCACACACAGCCTTGAAGTATCCTGTGTCGGACGTTCGTTAGGAAATGACGTCGCAAAAGCGATTCTTGAGCGCCAGCCCGAACTGCAGGAGTCTTTCCTACCGGAAATAGGTTCTATCGTTTCCGCCGCCTGCCTGGCGCACGACTTGGGCAACCCGCCTTTCGGACATTCCGGCGAACGGGCCATATCTACTTTTTTTTCTGAAGGTAAAGGACAATTCTTAAAGGACAAGCAACCGGATGGAGAACAACTTTCTTCGATGGAATGGGAAGATTTGACACATTTTGAAGGAAATGCGAACGCATTCCGACTGCTCACACACCAATTTGAAGGACGCCGGAAAGGAGGATTTGCCATGACTTACACGACATTAGCTTCCATTGTGAAATACCCTTTTTCATCCAGTCTTGCAGGTACGAAATCAAAATTCGGCTTCTTTGTCAGCGAAGAAGAGAGTTTTCACAGAATTGCTACGGAACTGGGGCTTACTTTGCTCAACGAACACCCGCTGAAATATGCACGCCACCCACTGGTATACCTGGTAGAAGCTGCCGATGATATCTGTTATCAGATGATGGACATTGAAGACGCCCATAAATTGAAAATTCTCACAACCGAGGAAACTAAAGAACTGCTAATGGCATACTTCAACGAAGAACGGCAGGCACATATCCAAAAAACATTCCATATCGTAAATGACACCAATGAACAAATCGCTTATCTGCGTTCTTCTGTGATCGGATTATTAATCCGGGAATGTACACGTGTATTTTTGGAACACGAGCAAGAAATACTTTCCGGCACATTTGAAGAAGCACTTATCAAACATATCTCCGAACGTCCGGCAAAGGCTTACAAGCATTGTGCCGAAGTTTCGATCAAGAAGATTTACCGCTCACGAGATGTACTGGACATCGAGTTAGCCGGCTTCCGGGTTATCAGTACCCTACTTGAGTTAATGGTAGATGCGGTGACCTCACCCGGAAAGGCTTACTCCGAACTTCTAATTAACCGGGTCTCCAGCCAGTACAATATAAAAGCACCTGCACTCTATGAAAGAATACAGGCGGTACTTGATTATATATCAGGAATGACCGATGTCTTTGCTCTTGACCTCTACCGCAAGATTAACGGTAACAGTCTGCCTGCGGTGTAACGACTTTAGGAGTAAACGCCTCATCCTCCTCACAAGGCATTTTCAACGCATCCGGATGACTTTCAATAAACGTCTGGATGTGGCGCATGCGCTTGTCCTCCAATATTTCATCTACAGCAATCAGGATTCCGGTTTCTTCTACATCCCCAAACTCATAGTTGATAGCTGTGCCAAACATACGCATAGTGGGACTCAAGCTCATATAAGCATTTACCAACGGTGGAATATTATATCCTAATTTGCGAATCTCACAATTCAGGATCTTATAATCTTCTTTAAACGTATTCTTGCAGAACAACGCTTTCAGTTCTTCTTCGGAAGTTTCCGATTTTAACGGGTCCATTGGAGTCACCAGATGTTCTTTATCACAGAAATGCTTCTTGAGGAAATAAAGAATCATATCGCGACCGCGACGGTGATAACTGGGATACATGGTCACTTTACCAAAGAAGTATTTCACATTCGGCATGACAACAGTCAACGCCCCCAATCCGTCCCAAAGATTATCCAAAGCAAACAGACCTTTGCTTCCGGCACGGGTAGACTGGTATTCAAGCGTCACAAACGAGCGTCCCAATTCGATTGTTTGAGGCAGATATTCTTTAATAAAAGTATCCGAAAAATGGAACATGTGGGAAGTAGCCAGAATCGGCGCCCCTTTTTCATCAAAGCGCACATCTGTCCCGAGCAGATACCGATATCCCCCCAGAATTTCTTCCGCTTCCGGGTTCCATACAATTAACTGCTTGTAAGGATGCTCCATTGTGTCGTATTCATCAATATCCATTGACAAACCTGTCCCTCCACCGGCAGCACGGAAAGCTATCTCACGCAAACGACCGATTTCCCTCATCACATTAGGAGCGTTCAGGTGAGTAATAATATAAATCTGATTATTACTCTTATTCGTCATTCGTAAGCGTTTGTCCTCCGTCAACTCTGCCTTCAGCAGTTCCTTGCTTATCGGTTTAATAATATCTTCCATATTCCTTGTTATAGTTGTTCTATCAGTTACAGTTTATATACAATATCCTTTACGTATTCAGCCCACTGTGCAGGTGTTTTCGACTTATCGAAAGTCTGCCAGGGAATAGGTTTACCAAAGGTGACAGTAAAAGTTTTATGGCGGTTTTTAAACATTTCATCCGCAAGATACAACATAGCGATGTTAAACTTAATCCCCAATGCCTTACAAATATTGGCCAGATTGTAGAAGAAATCAGAATTCCTGCCGCCAAAGCGCACAGGTATCACATCACGTTTTGTTTGTACGCTCTTTACCACAAATGTTTTTTTCCATTCCAGATCACGAATCACTCCGTTATAACGACGCGAGCACAGCCCGGCGGGAAACATGATCAGTTGATTATCGGACTGGAATCCGGCTTCCACCATTTTCGGGAAGTCCTTCGCCTGCTTCCCTGTTTTATTAATCGGAATACAAAGCGGAGCAAGTCCGCGCAAGTTCATCAGCAGGTCATTTACCAGATATTTCACTTTTCCGTCATAGTGACGCCCCAGCACATAGCCCAGCGCAACTCCATCTTGTCCGCCCAGCGGATGATTGGAAACGAAAGTATACAGCCCGTCTTTGGGAAGATTCTCAATGCCTTTCACATCTACTTTTGCGTCCAGAAAGTCCATACACGCTTCTAGAAAGTCCACTCCCACCTTGTCTTTCGATTCATCCAGGAATATGTTTATCTCATCCTGATGAACGATTCTTTTTAAATAAGAAGTCACAAACTTAGGGATGTACTTATAGTGCTTCGAAGCCTTCGTCCGAAGTATCTTATCGACATCAATCAAAAATAAAGAGTCATCAGTCATTCTTTTCAAATAAAAATGATGCCACAAAATTAGCGGTTCTTTTTTATTAATCGCAATAATTTGGTAGAAAATGCAGGAATTAAGTTCACATCGCAAAAAAACAACACCTAAAAACTATCAAATATGACCTAAAATCTATCCGCAGATAGTTTTTCCCCTAAAGAAAGTTGGATTCCCCCCCTACCGGACTCCGGGAAATGCTGTAAACTTGCATCATCGAAATTATTACAACGAATACTCACAATTTAAAAAGCAACGCATATGAAAAGTTTAAGCTTCAGAAAAGATTTAGTAGGAGTACAAGATGAATTACTCCGGTTCGCTTATAAACTGACAACCGACCGCGAAGAAGCAAACGATTTGTTGCAGGAAACATCATTGAAAGCATTAGATAACGAAGACAAATATACGCCTGATACTAATTTCAAAGGATGGATGTATACCATCATGCGCAACATCTTTATCAACAACTACCGCAAAGTAGTTCGCGACCAAACATTCATCGACCGGACCGATAACCTTTATCACCTGAACCTGCCACAAGACGCCGGTTTTGAGAGTACAGAAAAGGCTTATGACCTGAAAGAGATGCACCGTGTGGTCAACACACTTCCTAAAGAATATAAAGTCCCGTTCGCGATGCACGTTTCCGGCTTCAAATATCGTGAAATAGCAGAAAAGCTGAATCTTCCGTTAGGAACGGTAAAGAGCCGTATCTTCTTCACACGCCAAAAATTGCAGGAAGAATTAAAAGACTTCCGCTAAACGGCAAAGAGTCCGGCGTCTATGTTGAAACGCCATTTTTCAGTTAAGTCAATAGGTATAAAAAAGCAAAAGGAGCTGTTCTTCTTTTGCTTTTTTTATTTTCCCGCCTCCCTATTCTTATTGATCTCACTATCCATTATTCCTCTCTCCCTACTTATTTTTTTTCGTTTAACTATATCTTACACACTAATGAAACTCCCTACATACGGGAAAAACTTCCCCCCTTAATAAACGCCAAATAATGTAAAAGCCGAAAACTTTCAAAACTATCTGCTGTTGTTGTGGGAAATTCGACGGGGAAAATCCCCATCGCCCTAAACCTTTAAAAAAACAAATTAGTATGGAAGATTTAAATTTCAGAAAAGGTGATGCAAAAACCGATGTATTTGGTTCAGACAGAATGTTACAACCCTCTCCGGTAGAGAAAATACCTGATGGACCTACTACTCCTGAAGTCGCCTATCAAATGGTGAAAGATGAAACATTTGCTCAAACTCAGCCCCGTTTGAATCTGGCTACTTTCGTTACCACTTATATGGACGAATATGCAACCAAGCTGATGAATGAGGCCATCAACATCAACTACATTGATGAAACAGAATATCCGCGTATCGCTGTGATGAACGGTAAATGTATCAACATCGTTGCCAACTTGTGGAACTCTCCTGAAAAAGAGACCTGGAAAACTGGTGCTTTGGCTATCGGTTCTTCAGAAGCATGTATGTTGGGTGGTGTAGCTGCCTGGTTGCGTTGGCGTAAAAAAAGACAAGCACAGGGCAAACCATTTGATAAACCAAACTTTGTTATTTCTACAGGTTTCCAGGTTGTTTGGGAAAAGTTTGCACAGTTGTGGCAGATTGAAATGCGTGAAGTGCCTTTGACACTTGAAAAAACCACTCTTGACCCCGAAGAAGCTTTGAAAATGTGTGATGAAAACACCATCTGTATCGTACCGATTCAAGGTGTTACATGGACTGGACTGAATGATGATGTCGAAGCATTGGATAAAGCTCTGGATGCTTACAATGCCAAGACCGGTTATGACATTCCTATCCATGTAGATGCCGCCAGTGGTGGTTTCATCCTTCCGTTCCTGTATCCGGAAAAGAAATGGGACTTCCGTTTGAAATGGGTGCTTTCTATCAGTGTATCCGGCCATAAATTTGGTTTGGTATATCCGGGACTCGGATGGGTTTGTTGGAAAGGCAAAGAATATCTGCCCGAAGAAATGTCATTCAGCGTCAACTATCTGGGCGCCAACATTACACAGGTAGGTTTGAACTTCTCTCGTCCGGCCGCACAAATTCTTGGACAATATTATCAATTCATCCGCTTAGGATTCCAGGGTTATAAAGAAGTGCAGTACAACTCCCTGCAAATTGCCAAATATATCCATAGTGAAATAGCCAAGATGGTTCCGTTCGTTAACTACTCAGAAGATGTTGTGAACCCGCTATTCATCTGGTATCTGAAACCGGAATATGCAAAGAGCGCCAAATGGACTTTGTATGATTTGCAAGACAAACTGTCTCAACACGGCTGGATGGTTCCTGCTTATACATTGCCTTCTAAACTGGAAGATTATGTAGTGATGCGTGTCGTTGTTCGTCAGGGATTCAGCCGTGACATGGCAGATATGCTTCTGGGCGATATCAACAATGCCATCGCCGAACTGGAAAAACTGGAATATCCAACTCCTACCCGTATGGCTCAAGAAAAGAATCTTCCGGTAGAAGCCAAGATGTTCAACCACGGTGGTCGTCGTAAAACCGCAAAAAAATAAAAATGATCTATGGATAAAAAAGTAACACTCGCTCAATTGAAAGAAGTGGTACAGGAGGCATACGATCAGGTAAAGACCAATACCGGCGGCAAGAATGCCGACTATATTCCTTATCTGGCAAATGTCAACAAGGATCTCTTTGGAATCAGTGTCTGCCTGCTCAACGGGCAGACCATCCATGTGGGAGATACTGACTATCGCTTCGGTATAGAATCCGTATCCAAAGTACATACGGCTATCCTGGCACTGCGTCAATACGGTGCTAAAGAAATTCTGGACAAGATTGGAGCCGACGCAACAGGCTTGCCTTTCAATTCAATTATCGCCATCTTGCTGGAGAACGACCATCCGTCTACTCCGCTGGTAAACGCCGGAGCTATCTCCGCCTGCAGCATGGTGCAGCCCATTGGCGACTCTGCCAAGAAATGGGATGCCATCGTAGGAAATGTGACAGACCTATGCGGCAGCGCCCCGCAACTGATTGATGAATTGTACAAGTCGGAATCGGACACCAACTTCAACAACCGTTCTATCGCATGGCTATTGAAGAATTACAACCGGATTTATGATGACCCGGATATGTCATTAGACCTTTACACCCGCCAGTGTTCATTGGGAGTTACCGCATTGCAGCTTTCCATCGCAGCCGGTACAATCGCCAACGGTGGTGTGAACCCTGTGACTAAAAAAGAAGTTTTTGATGCCGTCCTGGCTCCTAAAATCACTGCCATGATTGCCGCTGTAGGTTTCTACGAACATACCGGCGACTGGATGTACACTTCCGGTATTCCTGCTAAAACAGGTGTAGGTGGCGGTGTGATGGGCGTACTGCCCGGACAGTTCGGTATTGCCGCATTTGCTCCTCCTTTGGATGGTTCGGGCAACTCCGTGAAAGCGCAGTTAGCTATTCAATACATCATGAACAAGCTGGAATTGAATGTATTTAGCAACAACCATATCACCGTTGTTGACTAAAATTCTCTCAATCTCTTTTATAAGAAAGGTAAAGGTTACTATCAAGAGATAGTAACCTTTTTCTATTCCCCTTACCCTCTTGATTTCCCGCCAATGTTTCAATACAAACAGCATCACTTTTCAAATGCTACAAATTGAACTTACCCCTGAACAACTCTAGTTATTAAAATGAGATAGCTGTTATTAACCCGGATAAGGTAAGGCTTGATTCATTCAACAACGGTTATAACAGCGTCGTGTCCTGTCTCTTCTCAACAAAGATAGAAAGTAATACCTCTTTTCCACCCCTTTTCCTTCCTCGCTTATAAAGAAAAGTAATTATAGTATTAAGAAAAGTAATTCATCTTTGGTTTTCAACACTTTACCTTCATAATCACTTCATCTGTTTTTTCATCTTATCCCAGAGTGTGTCAAAACGCAGATTAACGCAAATTATCGCAGATTATTCCAATTATATT
>ERZ827043.3089-NODE-3089-length-12723-cov-15.656615_pt1 | contig 12723 bp, 10 predicted proteins | sample MGYA00519923_ERZ827043 | MGnify/ENA primary metagenome ERZ827043 (study PRJEB31778, sample SAMEA3449251) | human gut metagenome | biome: human gut; feature: human-associated habitat; material: faeces | place: United Kingdom | collected 2010/2012 ...
GATGGGATCAGTCGGCTGCTTCGGTCAAATTGAAAACATTAAACGACAATCCCTAGAGTAAGTTCCGTCAACCTCGACGATGGTTCCGCGGGTAGTGGCGCCCTTCACGATGACGCTTGCACCTACCAGAGGTTCACCTGATTCCGACTTGACGGTACCGGAAATTACAACTCGGTCTGTCTGGGCGAACACGGTAAGACCCGTGAGAGCCATCACACAGCAAGCTGCAATGATACGCAAAAAAGTTTTCATAAACGTAGGTATTAATAGTTGGTGTTATTCTATATTGGTTGTGGATAACTTCACAAGATTTCCGCTTATGTGAGGCGGATAAAGAATTGGTTGGCCGAAAGGCGCATGACAGAAGTGTCAGGTATATGTGTTGGTCATGTTTATCGTTTTATATCCACAAATGTAATGTTTTTTCCACATATCCGACACTTTTTTCGTCTTTTTTTTCGAGGCTTCAGTATTCTATGACGATTCTGCTCTTGCCCGACAGGTCCTCATGAGAAATCCGATACCCGTCCATCGGGCGGCCATTGACATAGATTCCACGGATGATGTCATCCGGTGACCTGCGCCCCTTTGTCCTTATAGAAATCGTTGATTCACCGTTCTTTATACGGATTTTATCATACAGCGGAGAGAACATTTCATAGGTAGCCTCCCCGACTACTACCGGGTAGAATCCCATTGAACTGAATATATACCACGCGCTCATGGTGCCGTCATCCTCGTCCATTTCCGGCGCGAGTCCGTCCGGCGCATTGCGGAACGCCCTTCCGACGAAAGGCTCCGGGTATTCAGCATTGCCCCCATAAACGTGGATCATATCGTCGTCCGTAAGCAGGGCGCGCACAAGCCGCTGAGTTTCAGCAGGATTGCCGAAGAGATTGAACAGGAACGGCGTGTGGATGTCAGGCTCGTTGCCCTGATTGAACAAGTGCTTGCCGAAGAACTCCTCCAGTTCTTTCTCCAGCTTCTCCTGCCCTTCCAGCGCAATCATCTTGTCAATGCAATGCGGTGCTGCCCAGCGGTATTGCCAACGGCTTCCTTGATACAGCCCGTTGCCCTTCATCTTCACGAAATCATCCGTAACCGTCATGAATTCCGAAGGCCAGACCGCCATGAAAATCGAGTCCGCCCTGTCCGCATACATGCGCGCCTCATCTTCTTCGCCAAGGATGCGTGCAATGTTGCCAAGCGCCCACAGATCATAGGAACTTTCCATCTTCTGGTCAGGAGTCCTCATCGGCAGCCTTTCCGCCTCCTCCTTCATTCCGGGGTATGCGACTTCGAGACAATGTTTGTCTGCAGCGCCGCGACGGTATGCGTCCAACAGCATTATCACGGAATGTTCCGTCCTCACGGTAGGCACGGATTCATGCGGGGTCGCCCAGTCTCGTTTCCCGGTCCGGAAAATATCCGCCATCGACCTGCTGATGTCACGCATTGCCACAGGGTCGATCAGACATAGCAGCGGGAATTTCGAGCGGAACGAATCCCAGATGGACCAAGAACTGTAATACGTAAATCCCTCAGCATCATATATTTTGCCGTCAGTCCCCTTATACTTGCCATAAGATGTCGCCATCATCGGACTGAGATAGAGCCGGTACATCAATGTATAGAACAATGTCTTCTGCTCCAGTGTGCTCCCCTTCACGCTGATACGGTCCAGCTTGCTTTTCCACGCCGCTACCGCATCCGCATGTATCTTCTTGAATGTCAATGCTGCCGCATCTGCCTGGATGGCATTGGCCTCCTTACGGCCCACCGGCGATACCGCTACCCTGAATTCGACCGACTTCGCGTCTTCCGCAAAGCGCAATGTCGCCGTCCCGTCATCTCTGCGGACGATGTGGAAGTCACTATCCGTAGAGACATTGAAATATAATTTATAGGAGCCGCGTGCGCAGGCGGTAGGAGCCTCGACCCAGCCCTCGATCATTGACGGGGACGTGATGTCGAACTGGCATTGTACGTTCCTGGTGTCGATGGAAGATGCGAAATTGATGAAGAATGTGCGGTTGCCGCCGGCCGGGAGCCGGTATTTTTCGACGGCCATGTTCAATGTTGCCGTCAGTTCCGCCCTCACGCCGTTGTCAAATGTGGTCGCGTAAGAACCCGGATGTGCGGATTCTGTGCCCTTCACGATGTTCAGCGGAGTGCCCTCTGCGGCCGGTCTGATGCTCAGGTTGCCGCCCGATCCGGAACAGCCGATTCCTGAAACACGGTTTATGGAGATTCCGCTCACTGCAGGAACGCTGAAGTCATATCCGGCATGTTGGTTCGGGTCGCTGTCTGGGCAGACGGAAATCATTCCCAATGGACATGCGGCTCCCGGCGCCATCTGGCCATGGTCTCCTGAAGTTCCCAGAAACATGTTGACATAACGGGCATTGTCTGCATTGATGTCCGCAAAAGAAATTGCAGCCAGTGCAATGAAAAGAATCGTCTTCTTCATAAAATGTGGTTTGTACGGCGGCAAATTTAGAAAAATCTTTTTATTTTTGTGAAAATGAATGTTATGAACAAGGCAATGAAATATATCGTACGCGCGATAAAGTATTTTTTCTACTTTTCGATTCTGCTCATCATCATATTGTCGGTGCTGGTGCTTGCGCACGTGGTGGACGGCAATATCGAGACAATGTTCAGGAACGGTTACAACTCCCTGTGGCAGATAGGCTTGATGTTTGCAGCGGTTGCTGCGGTTTATCCCGTCTTCGGTTTCGTGAAGAAGGAGGCGGTCATTCCGGGAGAATATGCCGAGATACGAAAAGGCGTGATTGACTACATGGAGAACCGTGGTTACAGGCTGGAAAGCGAGAAGGGCGAGAACATGACGTTCCGCAACAGGAGTCTCCTGAACCGCATCACCAGAATGATGGAGGACCGGATAACGTTCACCCGCACGCTGGGCGGTTTCGAGCTGGAGGGTCTCCGGAAAGACACCATCCGAGTAATCTACGGTCTGGAAAACGCCCTACGCAATCAGTCCGACGACTAACAGGAGTGTACCGGACGTACACGACTGATGATGAAACAAATATATACCGAAAAGACAATCTAATCATGAAAGAGGAATTTAAGACAGTAGCTAAATTCTCCGACCCGATGAGCGCGGAGATAGCAGCCGGAATGCTCAATGCAAACGGCGTTCATGCAGAAGTTTTCGGGCAGACATCCTCTTATCCTTCGATCAATGCTGCGATTGACAGCGTGGAAGTGAAGGTGAATGCGGAGGATTATGAATTGGCCAAGAAACTTTTGGCAGCAAATGACAAGGCAGAGTAAAACTCTTCGCCATAGGCTTCTATAAGAGGTTCGCGTAGAAATTCATATACGCGGACCTTTTCTTTTGCACCTTTGGCAAATGCGTCTTTGCAGATATCCCAACGGTAAAGGTTGAGGGCATGTTTGCCGTTGGAGAGCTCGGTGACGCGGATGGGATAGAGCCAGCACGAAATAGGCTTGCGGAAACGAGTTTTTCCGGAGAAAAAGCAGCGTTCCATGGCACAGAAGCAATTTTTATGCTCGTCGAAATGAGTGAATGCACACTCTTCCGTGCCCGGGCAGAGAGGCGTAACTATATCACCGTCAACGTCTATTTCGAAAAAGCCCTTTTCATCTACGACTTTTCGGCCGGTTTCCTGCATGAGAGGAGAAAAGGAAGGATAGGCTTCCTCTATTTTTGCGATTTCTTCCTCTTTCAGCGGAGCACCGCTGTCGCCGATGATGCAGCAGCAGCCCTTGCATTTCTCATAGTCGCAAGCAAAATATTCAGTGATGACCTCTTCCGAAACAAGGCAATCCCCTATTTCGAAAATTGTTCCGAATTTACGATCCATATATTATTTAGCTCTATTCAATGTATCTTTCAACTGAATCGAATACGAAGTCACGTAGACTTTGCCCGAGCCGGACTTGGTGGAGTCGACCGTTACCTTGACAGAATCGATGGCAATCCTGGTCGAGTCGGCGGCAACCTTGAGGGAGTCAGCCGCCACCGAAGTGCTGTCTGAACCGACCTTGAGGGAATCCGCCGGAGTTACCGTCTTCAATGTATCCTTCTTAGGAATTATCGGCATAGGTACCGGCTTCGGCAATTCGCTCATGAAGCTGCGGAAGCGTGCTGAATCCAGCCAGACAGGGCTGTATGCCGTAGTATCCAGACCGATGGCCCTGTAACCTTCGCGGGCTATGCCGAGAGAATCAGCAACAGGCTGAGGTACAGGGATTTCACCGTCAAATACCGGAGTTCCCTGCTCGATAAAGAATCTATCTCCTACGGACTTGGTCCTTACAGCATATTCGGCAGTACGACCTTCCGCCATCTGACTCAGAATCTGGTTCACCCTGTCCACCGTCACCTCATTTATCTTGTCCTTGTACTTGGTGACCAAATCCTTCCCGTAGGAATAACGGAGCACAAGCATTGATATAATCATTTGAGGGTCAGCGAGTCGCGCCTCGACAGACTTGAGCAGGACGGACCGGTAGACGGAGAGGTCGGACGGTGTGACCGACACGGAACCGACGGCCCTCCTCAGCTTGGAGACGACCTCTTCGACGGAATCGACCTGCACGAGCGACGCCGGAACGCCTGTCCTGTCGGACATTGCGCAATGCATCCTGAAATTGAACCTCTCTTCCGGGAACATCACGAAATCCCATGATGCTTTCCCGTACCATCCGCAGTCGGCAAGCGTGGATGCGAGCTTGTCCTGCACGGCCATCGCGGCAATGTATGACGACATGAAATTGGCCGCCGTATACATAAGAGGTGCGGAAAGGCCGATTTCCACCTCCTGCCTGTCACCTACAGCCAGACGGTACGCATTGCCGGCCCCCACACGGAACTGGCTCCTGGTGCGGAAAGAAGAGGCTTTCTCCGTGCTGAAACCGCTAAGGTCGCGGCAAAGGTCTTTTTTCAATGTATATTCATCGAAGTCACCCACGATAATCAGCACGCCGTCATTCATCTTGGAGAACTCGCTGGCATAGAACTTCTCGGCGCGTTTCTGGAAATCATCCGGAAGATCTATCGGGCGCTTATACGAAGAACAGTCATTGCCAGGGAACATAAGGCTGTCCAGGACAGCTTCCATGGACGTCTTTTCCAATGCCTTTACCTTGTTGCATTCCCGGTAATAGTCGTAGGCCGCGCGGTTCATGGTCCTGTTTTCCGCCAGAGAGCACAATGAACGCAGCAGCAGATGAAGACGTGACGACGGAGCTGCGCCGCTGATGCGGAGATCCGACACCGTAACCTCTCTGGACATGGATATACCATTGGCTGACAGCATGTTGGAGAAGTTATAGCAAGACATCCCAGGCACGTCATAGAGTGACAACATATCTGAAACGTACGCTCCTTCTCCAGATTTCAACCCAGGCACCAGGGAATATCCGCCCTTCAGGAGCCACATATAATGGAACATGCCGGTCTTGGGAACATTCTTGTAAATGACACGGAGGCCGTTGTCGAAGGTCCAGATCTGTCCGCCGGAAAGCGGTTCCTGCGCCACAGTCTTGATTTTCAGCTTTGTACCGGATTTCTTGAGTTTCAATGTGTCACTGTAGCTGACCGTATATGGTTCAGCGGCTTTAGCTGACCACGATGCTGCGAAACACTCAGGGACATTGACCTTGGAAAGGGTGTCCGACATGCATTCGACGGTGAGATTCTTCGACTTGTCGAGCAGCGCGAACACGAAATTGTTGAAAAGTTTCACGCCGAGATCATCCTGCAGATTCTTCGTGAGGAAGAAATCCATGCTGGTGGCTGCGGAAGCAAGCGAAGCACCGTAAAGATACGCCGAAATACATTGGTCTATATATACGGTATTGTTCACGACATCCCCGGAGAAATCGCGTTTCATGTTCATTATCAGTTCATTCTGCGTATCGCGATACTCTGCGGCACCAGATCCGTATGTGTCCAGGTTCGCCAATGTCTCCGACAATATGGCTGTCGCCTTCTTCAGATATTCTTCGGATGTGACAATGCTGATACGGAAGAGTTCGTTTCCCGGACCCTCCTTACTGCTTGTGTATGAATACTTTATGTCAGAGACAGGCACACCGGCATTGCGCAGGGACTTGGCCAGACGCTTGCGGAGGATGATTCCGAGCTCGGATGCGAACTTCTGCGAGACCAGAGGCTGGACGGTATTCATGTTCTTTTCCGGGGTTCGCGGATAGACGTATTCTGCTGATACCGAGGCCAATCCTTTGGCTGTCGGCTGCACATGCCTATATGAGGCTTCAGTCGAACCGGACCATGAATATTCCGATTCCAGCGTCGACGGACGGCCGCGTGTAACCAGCATTGAAAGCATGTTCATCTTGTTCAGCACTGCCCCGGCATCGACATCACCGGAAATTATAATCGCCTGATTCTGAGGCGCGTACCTGCCACCCAAATACTCCGACTGCATACCGATGATGTCGAACACCATCAGCAATGTGGAATCTACGATGTCTTTCGACCTGGAAAACTCCAGATTGCGGAAACGGTAGACGGTAGCGTCCGGATAGGAAGCGACATAACCCTCGGCTCCCGGCCAGATGCAATTCCTTGAAAGATAATGGAATGGGGTATTGGTACGGAAATGAGGCAGCATGGTGAGCGAGCCCATCGCGTGTACGGCGGTGGAGCCGGCAGTATATGGGGTTTCATTGTCATAACCGCCCTTCTGGACGAGGGCGATGTCGGCCCTGCCCTTCTCGGTGTTGTTGGTTACGAGATAATATGCGATACCGTTGTCCAACATGCCTGTCTTGATCCTCGAAGCGACCGGCAATGACGGCAGGTCCGCTGCTGGCATCATTATTGAGACCAACAGCGCGGACAACGAAAATAATATCCTACGAATATTCATATATCAAAAGCTTCTTATGCAAATTTAAGATATTTTTATTATTTTTGCCTTATTGCGTGTTCGGGCTAAAACCGTTTACTGCAACAATTGTACTTGAAAAAACATTTAAAGAACTAATATCATGAAAAAAATCATTCTTGCCATGGCGGCATTTGCCTGCTCAATGAGCCTCATGACCGCACAGGATCTCGCCACAGCTACTGCGACTTATAATAGTGGTGCAGAAGCGCTTACAATGGGTAATAAAACCAGCGCTCTGGAATATTTCCAGAAAGCCCTCACTATGGCCGAGGCTCTCGGTGATGAAGGTGCTGATGTTGTCGCAAACTGCAAGAGCGCCATCCCTTCAGTTATCCTTTCCATCGGCAAGGAATTCTATAACAATAAGGATTTCACCAATGCCAAGGCCAAATTCGTGGAGGCCGCTGAAGTTGCCAAGAAATATGGAAATGAAGAAGTTACCGCAGAGGTAGAGAGCCTTCTTCCTACCGTAGGCAAGAGAATCGCCCTCGCCAAGGTCAATGACGCGATGAAAAACAAGGATATCGCAGGCGTACTCGCAGGTTACGAGGAGGCTATGGCCATCGATACGACAGATGCCAACACCGCTCTGAAATACGGCCAGTTCCTCGGCAATGCCGGAAAATTTGACGATGCAGTCAAATATCTTGAGCTCGCTGCACGTCACGGCCAGGAAGGCAATGCGAAAGCCGTTCTTTCCACCACTTTCCTGAAGAACGCTGCTGCTCAACTGAAGGCTGGCAAATATGCTGACGCTGTGGCATTTGCAGAGAAGGCAAACAGCTACAAGGAGAATGCTCAGGCTTACCTTATCGCAGGTCAGGCTTCACAGAAAGCAAACAAGAACGCAGACGCTATCGCAAACTTCGAGAAATATCTTGAGGCTGCACCTACAGCAAAGAACGCAGGTGCAATCGCTTTCACAGTAGGCGCTCTCTATCAGCAGGCAGGCAACAAAGCCAAGGCAGTAGAGTTCTACAAGAAGGTCGAGACTGATCCTCAGTTCGGCGCTCAGGCCAAGACTCTCATCACTTCACTCAGCAAGTAATTTCTTGCCGGCAAATTCTAGTGAAATGATTGATCTGGAACTACTTGCTCCGGCGAAAAACATAGAAATCGGCATCGCGGCCATCGACTGCGGTGCCGATGCCGTTTATATTGCAGGTCCGGCATTCGGTGCAAGGCAGGCGGCCGGAAACAGTATGGAGGATCTGGCCAAGCTATGCTCTTATGCTCATAAGTTCGGCGCCAGAATCTTCATGACGCTGAACACCATCATATATGATGATGAGCTTCAGGAGGCTTATTCCCTGATGTGTCAGGCAGAAGATGCAGGCGTGGATGCCATCATAGTGCAGGACCTCGCGATTCTGAAGATGGCAGACGGCGGCCCGGACGGCAAGGGACGTCGCATCCGGATTCCGCTCCATGCTTCGACACAATGCGCTATCCGTAGTGTGGACAAAGCTTTGTTTTACAAAGGATTGGGTTTTTCACGGCTGGTTCTGGAGCGTGAGATGGAGCTGCCGCGCATCAGGGAAATCAGCCATGCCACCGGCAGCGAAATCGAGTTCTTCGTACATGGCGCCCTCTGTGTCTGCTACAGCGGGCAATGCTATCTGTCAGAGCGCATTACAGGCAGAAGTGCGAATCGCGGCGAATGCATCCAGGCGTGCCGGTCACTCTATAACCTGACTGACGCATCGGGCAATGTGCTGGTAAAGAACAAGGCTCTTCTTTCCCTGAAGGACTACAACCTGCTGAAACGCATAGGCGACCTGGCGGATGCCGGCGTCACTTCATTCAAGATAGAAGGCCGCCTGAAGAACATTTCCTACGTCAGAAATACGGTCCTGGCATATTCCAGGGCACTCGACGAGCTGGTTTCAAGACATCCGGACAGATACCGCAGGGCATCTTCCGGCATCATCACCGGCGGATTCACGCCCGACCTTTCCAAGACATTCAACCGCGGCTACACGGAACTTTTCATTGATGGAAAACGTGGTCAATGGGCCAGCATGGACACACCGAAAGGCATGGGCGAAGTCATCGGCAAGGTGCGCACGATACGCCCTCTCGGGAGGGATGAAATGGAGCTCAATGTCGAAGGCAGACACGACATAACTCTCTGTAACGGAGATGGTTTCGCATTTACGGACAGGAACGGCGACATCGTCGGATTCAGGGGCGACATCTGCTCCGGCACGACAATCCGCTGCCGCAAAACCGACGGGCTGACGCCGGGGACGCTGCTCTACCGCAACATCAGCACCGAGTTCGAAAAAATCCTCGCCACGCGACTGTGCCGCCGCATGATTCCGGTCAATGTCAATGTTTCGGTGTCCGGCGACGCGACCGGCGGCTACACCTTCTCCGCTGACGCAACGTCTTCGGACGGCAGAAAGGTTTCTGTCAATGTCCCCGGGGGCAATGCCGCCGCTGAGAATGCCGAGAGGATGAAGTCAATGATAATGAGTCAGTTATCCAAGACGTCCGAGCATTATAGCTTTAGTGCAGAACTGGTCATTGAGACTTCCGACGGCTGCATTCCTTTCGTTTCTTCCGCGTTCCTGAACGGTATCAGGCGTTCGCTTGCAGAGTCGCTTGACGGAATGCCGGCAATCGCACGTCCTCTTATGAATCTGAGGGATGGAGCGGCAGATGGCAGCCCGGCAGCACCGGAAAAGATTGATTATAAGTTCAATGTCGCCAACAGGATTGCCGGCCAGGTGTATTCCGATTGCGGGGCGAAGGTCATAGATGATGCGTATGAGATTGGGCATCAGGCAGATGCAGAACTTATGCGGACAAAGTATTGTATCCGGTATGAGTTGGGGATATGTCCGAAGCATAAGGGGCGGACCGGGCACGGCAGCATTGACCTGAACGGAAGAATAATCGATTATCCGCTGATGCTGGAGAACAACGGACGGCGTTTCGTGCTGGATTTCGACTGCAAGAATTGCGAAATGACTGTCAAGGAAAAATAAAATAACAGGGCGGCTGAAATTCGTTTTTCAACCGCCCTGTTATTCTATTTACAGCTTGTGAAGTATTTCCGAATGAATATAGGCCGGAAAGACGAGCTAAAGCTCCCAAGCGAGGGCTGAAGCGCCGAGGATGGCAGCGTCAGACTCCTTAAGCTGAGAGAACACGATCTTTACCTTGTCGCGCCACAAAGGAAGGACATTGGCATTCATTGATCTCTCGACAGGCTCGCGGAGGAAGTCTTTTGCGCGTGCGAGGCCGCCGAAAAGTACGATTGCCTCCGGCGAGCTGAACGCGATGAAATCTGCAAATGACTGGCCCAGAATTGTTCCGGTGTATTCGAAGATCTTGAGCGCAAGCTTGTCACCTTCCTTGGCTGCCTCATAAACATCCTTTGAGGAAATGTTGTCAAGGCTTCTGAGTGAAGATGGTTCCTCGCTCATGTCGAGCCACTCGCGTGCTGTGCGTGCAACGCCGGTTGCGGATGTGTATGTTTCGAGACATCCGGTCTTTCCGCAGTTGCAGAGACGTCCGTTGTGGCGGACTGCGCATGTATGTCCGAGCTCGCCTGCGAATCCGTCATGGCCGTAAACGACCTCGCCATTGATGACGATACCGCTACCTACGCCTGTGCCGAGGGTGATCATGATGAAGTTCTTCATTCCCCTGGCAGCGCCATAGGTCATCTCGCCCATAGCAGCGGCATTGGCATCATTGGTAAGTGCTACCGGAACGCCGTTCATCTTGTCTTTCAAGAGTTTGGCTACCGGAACGACGCCCTTGTTACCCCATTTGAGGTTGACGGCATTCTCGATTTCGCCTGTATAATAGTTTCCGTTAGGGATACCCATTCCGATTCCGCGGACCTGTCCGGTAACGCCTGCGTCTGCCACTACCTTGGTGATGGCTTCTGCAAGTTCCTCGATATAAGGTTCTACTTCATCGTATGTATCTGTGCGGATAACGGTCTGTGCCAGCACCTGGCCCCTCATATCCACAACACCTATCTTGGTGGTCTGTCCGCCTACGTCGACACCGACTACATAAGGCATATCCATTTTGTTCATATTATATATGTGTTATTATTCAACCGGAATATCTGTATTGACATTCTTGCAGCCTTTGAGGGCGTAGTAGAGAATGTAGCAGAGCATTGCCACTACAAGCCAGTAGCTTGCCATGTAGCCTTCATATTTGGCGATGAAGTCCTGGATAAGAGGCATCACGCCGCCGCCGACAACCATCATCATGAAGATACCGGAAGCCTGCTCGGTGTATTTTCCGAGGCCTTCAGTACTGAGGTTGAAGATACCGCCCCACATAAGTGATGTGCAGAGACCGCAAAGTACCAGGAAGAGCGCCTTCATAGGAACGCCTGAAACCATTGTAAATCCGTCTTCTACACTGTAGGCCGGCATTGAAATGGTAATATCCTTAGGGAGGAAAATTGCGATGACGGTGAAGAGGATTGCGATAGCGGAAACAGCCGTGAGCTGGATTTTAGTGCTGATCTTGCCGCTGATGAATGAGCTGCAGAGACGTCCTACCATCATAAGCAGCCAGTAAACTGCAGCGATTGCACCGCCGGTTGCCATACCATTCACGGTGATGCCCGCGCCGGCCTCAGTAGCGTCAGAGAAGTAGAATATAAGCTGCGCAGGGATACCTACCTCTACACCCACATAGAAGAAGATTGCAACGACTCCCATAACGAAGTGACGGAAGGCCCATGGGCTGTGCTCGAATTTCACTGATTTTCTTTCAGCGGCAGGCTCCGGAATATTTACCAATGAAATGATTACGTATGCCAATGCGAATACGCCCATTGCGATGAAAAGCAGAGGAGCCACGTCGCTCATGGCTGTGGTTTTCGTAACGGTTCCGATGAGCATACCTACGAGGAGCGGAGTAAATGTTCCGGTAAGGGAGTTCAATGTTCCTCCGATCTGGATGAGCTGGTTACCCTTGTTTCCGCCACCGCCGAGGATGTTGAGCATAGGGTTCACTACCGTGTTCAGCATACATACGCAGAAACCGCAGATGAATGCACCGAAGAGGTATACGTAAATGGCAGATGCACCTACGAATGCACGGCTTGAGAGCCACTGGATGACGATTCCGATGAATCCGGTAGCGAGGGCTGCCAGTGTGGTTTTCTTGTAACCGAACTTGACGAGCATCTTACCTGCCGGGATTCCCATAAACAGATAAGCGGCGAAGTTCATCATGTTTCCCATCATTCCGGCCCACTCATACTGGTTTTTCCAGATGGTGCCGAATGGAGCGGCCATGTTGGTCACGAATGAAATCATCGCGAAGATGAAGCACATGGTGACAATAGCCACTACGTTTGTTTTTTTCTGTGTCATATTCAATGTTTTAATGTTTGATTTCTTTCCATTGCGCCACGACTCGGTTCTATATCGTTTTGCAATATCGTGCTAAATTACTAAAATTCCGTATTTCCGGCAAATATTATAGCGATTTTGCGGCCAAAAGAAACTTTCCTCAGAAAAAACATTGCCAAATAATAAAAAATACCTATATTTGCAATCCAATTCGCCGGCGTGGCCTTTTTTGCCGGCAGAATACGCAGGATGGTTCGGTAGCTCAGCTGGATAGAGCAACAGCCTTCTAAGCTGTGGGTCTTGGGTTCGAATCCCAACCGAATCACGAGTAAGGAGAAAGCTCGCTGTCGATAGACAGCGGGCTTTTTTGGTCAAGGCGCCGTCGGGAACACTCTGTGACGTGCGTCGAAAACGTTTCGGGTCAGGGGGAAAACCCTGTGTATTACGCATAGATTTTCTGTAGTCTAAAA
>ERZ827043.3097-NODE-3097-length-12709-cov-3.944761_pt1 | contig 12709 bp, 10 predicted proteins | sample MGYA00519923_ERZ827043 | MGnify/ENA primary metagenome ERZ827043 (study PRJEB31778, sample SAMEA3449251) | human gut metagenome | biome: human gut; feature: human-associated habitat; material: faeces | place: United Kingdom | collected 2010/2012 ...
GATCGGAATGTCCTTCGTGGCGGCGGCCGCAGCCTGCAGCGCGCCGGTCGCGTTGGCAAGGATCAGATCCACGCCGCTGGACACGAAGCCGTTGCAGATGGTGGCGCAGGTGGCGCTGTCGCCGGCGGCGTTCTGCTCGTCGAAGGTGACGTTCTCGGCGCCGAGCGCGTCGGTGATCGCGTCGCGGAAGCCCTTGGTGGCCGCGTCGAGCGCGTCGTGCTGCACGAGCTGGCAGATGCCGACGGTGTAGTGCTTATTCTCGGCCTTGTCGCCGCTGCCGCCGCAGGCAGCCAGAGAGAGGACCATGACCACGGCGCAGAGCAGAGCAGTGATTTTCTTGATGTTCATGTGTTTTCTCCTCCTAAATGTAAGTTCCGGCAAAGAAAAAAGCCACACAGTCGTCTGTGCAGCCTTGTCAAAACCGGATCGGGAAGTCTCAGATGGTTCTGGTATGATCGCAGCACAAACGACTATTACCCTCGATAAAGTAATAGTAGGAATATGCGCTTGCAAATCGGACCAGACGCATGTTTGCGGCCTCCTGTAGTGAAGATGTGCCTACTTTAGCGCTTTTAGCCGATGAAGTCAACCCCGTTTTCAGAATTTTTTTACTTTTGGCATTTGTGCACAATTCTTTCGGGGCGCGCCTGTGCATTTCCGTCATTTTACGCCGCCGTGCCGCGGCATTGACGCTCCCGGGCAGGTGTGCTATATTAAACAATAGTATATTTGAGTATATTTGCTTTCGAAGGAGGCGCGCCATGAAGACACCGCAGCAGCTGCTGCAGCAGACGCTGGAAGTGGGCGCGTGTCTGCTGCCGGACGCAGCATCCGGCGGCCGCACACCGTACCCGACCGTGTTCGTGCACGGCCTGCTGGGCTGGGGCGCGCGCGACGCGCTCTACCGCGCGGTGCCCTACTGGGGGCTCGCGGCGGGCGACGTGCTGGGTTATCTCAACGCCTGCGGGTATGACTGCCGCGCCGCCTCGGTGGGCATCATCTCGAGCGCGTGGGACCGCGCGTGCGAGCTCTATGCCGAGCTCACCGGCGGCACCGCCGACTACGGCATCGCGCACGCGCAGCACTTCGGCCATGCGCGCTTCGGCACGGCGTATCCGGCCCCGCTCGTGCCCGATTGGGGCGCGGACAGGCCCATCGACCTCGTGGGCCACAGCTTCGGCGGCGCGACGGCGCGGCTGCTCCTACAGCTGCTTGCAGACGGCTGCCCGGAGGAAGTGCAGGCGGCCGAGGCCGCGGGCGAGACGCCCTCGCCGCTGTTCACCGGCGGCAAAGCGGGTTGGGTGCACGCGCTGGTCGCCATCGCCGCGCCGCACGACGGGTCCACGTTTCTCGACGTGCAGCCGGACGCGGCCAATGCGCTCTCGACGCTGTTTCTGGGTGCGGCGCGCGCACTCGGCATCTCGGCGTTCAAGGGCGTGTATGACTTCCGGCTCGACCAGTTCGGCATCCGGCGCGACCCGGGCGAGCCGCTCACGACGGCGGCGCTGCGCATGCTGGCGCAAAACCCGCTGCCGGCGGGCGACAACGCCTTTGACGACCTGCGCCCCGCGGGTGCGCGCGCGCTCAATGCGCGCATCCAGACGCTGCCGGACACGTGGTATTTCTCCATCCCCTGCTGCCGGACACTGCCGCGCCTGCTCACGCACGACCAGAAGCCCGACACGGCCATGACGCCGCTGCTCTGGCCGTTTTCGACCGCGATGGGGCGCGACGGCGCGGGCATGCCGCGCGGCTGGCTGCCGAACGACGGGCTGGTCAACACGATCTCCGCCCAGCACCCCGGCGGTGCGCCGCACGCGGACTTTGTGCCTGGGCAGACGCCGGCGTGCGGCGTGTGGCAGGTGCTGCCGGTCGAGAATCTCGACCACCTGGCCGCGATCGGCGGCGTGATGAACACCGGCGTCGTGCGCACGCGCCTGTTCTACCGCCGGGTCATGGCGCTGCTCGATGCAGCCGCCGCGGCCGACTGACCTTCGCAAGCTCTGCCCGTGACCAGGCATGCTGTCATAAATCAATCGACCAACACAGGATAAGGAGTGTATTGTTATGGATTCTATCGAAAGCTATCTGCGCAAGCTGATCGTCGCCTCCGTGGGCGCGGCCGACCTCGGCTGCGAAAAGCTCGGCAAGCTGCTCGACGAGTGCGTCGCCCGCGGCGAAGTGACCGTGGAAAAGGGCCGCGTGCTCAACGAGGAGCTCAAGCGCACCTGCAAGCAGGCCGTGGCGAAAGACGAGGCCGAAAAGCCCGCCGTGGACGTGGACGCCATGAGCGCCGACGAGCGCGAGGCGCTGCTGCAGAAGCTGCTGGCCATGAAGGAAGAGGGCTGATGGCCGGCCCCGCCGCGCAGCTCGACGAGGCCAAGCGCTTCGCCGAGATCGTCGCCATTCTGCAAAAGCATCACCTCGTTCAGGGGCTGACGCCGGAGAAGGTGCGCGATATTTTCGTAGACCTCGGGCCGACGTTTGTCAAATTCGGGCAAATTCTGTCCATGCGTTCGGACATTCTGCCCAAAGAATACTGTGCCGCGCTCGAGACGCTGCGCACGGACGTGACGCCCATGCCGCTGACCGAGGTGGAGGACATTCTCACGCAGGCCTATGCCCGCCCGTGGCAGGAGGTCTTTTCGGACATCGGCATCCGGCCGCTCGGCTCGGCCTCCATCGCGCAGGTGCACGCCGCGACGCTCACGGACGGCCAGCGCGTGGTCGTGAAGGTGCAGCGCCCGGACCTGTACGAGATCATGAGCCGCGACGTGCGCCTGCTCAAGCGCGCCGCCGCGCTGCTCAAATACACGCCGCTCGCGAGCGCGCTGGATTTTCACGCCGTGCTCGACGAGATCTGGCACACCGTGCAGGAGGAGCTCGACTTTACGATCGAGGCGAACAACATCGCCGAGTTCAAGCGCCTCAACGACGGTGTGGCCTACGCCGACTGCCCGGCCACGTTCCCGAAGTGGTGCACAAAAAACGTGCTCGTCATGGAGTACATCGCCGGCCACCAGATCGACGATGCCGACGGTCTGCGCGCCGACGGCTATGATCTCAATGAGATCGCCGTCAAGCTCGTGCACAACTATATCCGCCAGATCACGGTCTACCGCTTCTTCCACGCCGACCCCCACCCCGGCAACATCCGCGTGCAGGGCGGGAAGATCATCTGGCTCGACCTCGGCATGATGGGCCGCATCAGCCCGCGCGAGGCGGAGCTGTACATGGGCATCATCCGCACGATCTATGACCAGGACGTGCCCGCCCTGACGCAGACGCTGCTCGCGCTCGGCCGGTATGACCGCGCGCCCGACCAGCAGGCGCTCACGGAGCGCATCGGCATCTTCCTGCACAAGTACGAGTCCATGCCGATGGCCGATATGGACATGGGCGTGCTTGTGGACGAGTTCGTGCAGATCCTGAACGAATACGGCGTGTCCGTGCCCGCCTCGCTGACGATGCTCGGGCGCAGCCTGCTCGTCATTCAGGGCATGCTCACGAGCGTGTCGCCGGACGCGAACGTCATCGAGATCGTGGCGGAGTACGTCAAGAACACCGCCCTGAGCCGCGAACACATTGAAAAGAAGGTCAAAACGCTCGCGCAGCAGCTTGCCCGCTCGGGCGAAAAGCTCACGGTGCTGCCGACGCAGCTGTCGGCATTTCTGAGCAAGGCCAACGCCGGGCAGCTGACCGTCAACGTGAAAAAGTCGTGGTCGGACGCGGCGCGCGCCGCGCAGTCGAAGCTGCTGAACCGGCTCATCTTTGCGTTGCTGGACTGCTCGCTGCTGTTCTGCGCAGCCATCACGTGCCTTGCCCCGCTGCCGCGGGTGCTGGGGCTGCCGTGGCCGGCGCTGGTGTTTTTCGCCGCCGCCGTCGCCGTGACGATCGCGCTGTTTGACCGCCGACGCTGGTCGGTGTGAATGCATCCCATGAGAAAATGACCGCCCCGGCCGGGGCGGTCATTCTTTCTTTTCAATATCGCCGCGGCGGCGCAGCGCGTCCAGAAACGCCGTGCAGCCGAGCACGAGGTCGTCATACGTCGTGCCAAAGTCGTCCGTATACCACGGGTCGGCAATGCCGCGCTGCAGCCCCGCGAACGACAGCAGCGGGCGGATCTTGCCGTCCGGGTCGTGCGGGAGGATGCGGCGGAGGTTGCGCGCGTTGTTCTCGTCCATCGTCAGCAGCCAGTCGTAGGCATCGTAGTCGCGCGGCGTGACCTGCACGGCGGCGCGGTGGCCGACCGGGATGCCGTGGGCGCGCAGCTCGGCGCGCGCGGGCGGGTAGACGTCGTTGCCGATCTCCTCGCGGCTCGTCGCCGCCGAGGCGATCTGAAACTGCGCCGCAAGCCCCTGCTGACGCACCATTTCCTTGAGCAGATACTCTGCCATGGGGCTGCGGCAGATGTTGCCGTGGCAGATAAAGAGCACTTTGACCATTGGAATCGCAATTCCTTTCGACCGGGATGGCCCATTATAGCACACCGCAGCGCAAAAGCAAACTCGGGGTGCAGGCAGCTGCCTGCACCCCGATCCTTTCTTTCCCTTACGCCCTTACTGCGCCTTGGCCGCGCGCTGCCGGAGCGTGAGCCCGGCGGCCACGAATGCCAGCACGAGCAGCGCCAGCGCTGCGCACAGGCACAGCGTGCGCAGCGCGCCGTGACCGGCGGCCAGCATGGCGATCAGGCAGCCGACGGACAAGATCGCCGCCAGCGCCGTGCACCACGCCACGGCCTTTCCTCTCCGGTGGCCGAGGCACACACTCACAAGCGCGATCACACCGGCCGCGAACAGCACGATGCAGATGCCCGTCCAGACCGCCGCTTCCGTGCGCGCGGTGTCCATATCCGCCGCGTAGAGGTCCTGCGCGAGCGCGCAGATGTCACCATAGCTCGCGGACGAACCGGCGCGTGTGCGCAGCGCCTCGCCCTGCATGAGCACGGCGATGCCCTGCTCCAGCCGCTCGGTGTCGTCCTCATACGGGGCGAGCTCTGCGAGATCCTGCGCCAGCTGCTGCCGGTTCGCCGCCAGTGTCTGACGGCCGGAGGCCAGAGTGCCCGCCGCCGTGTCGAGCTTGCTCTGCCCGGCCGCGATCTCGGCCGCCGCAGCGTCGAGCGCCTGCTGCCCGGCGACGAGCTGCGCCTGTGCATCCTGCAGCTGCTGCTCCGCTGCGGCGATCTGCACCGCGCCCTCAGAGAGCTTTGCCTGCCCGGCCTCATACGCCTGCACGAGCGACTCGATGGAGTACCCGGTGCCGAGCAGCTGCGTCTCATAGAGCTGCTTTTGCGCCGTCACGCCCGGCCAGAGCAGCGCGGCCCTGGCAAGGTCACCGTCCGCGACCGCCGCGTCATACTCCGCCTGCCGGTCGAGATAGCGCTGGTAGGCCGGGTGCACCGCATCGTACACCGGCTGGATCCTGGCGAGCTGCGCCTGCCCGGCGGCGTATTCCTCCTTCGCCGCGGCAAGCTGCTCCTGTCCGGCGGCGTAGTCCGCCTTGCCCTGCTCGAGCTGCGCCTGCCCGGCGGCATACTGTGCCTTGGCCGCGGCGAGCTTCTCGCTGCCGGCGTCATACTCCGCCTGCCCGCTCTGGAGCTGGCTCTGGCCGACGTTGTCCGTCACGACGCCCGTGGCAAACGAGAGCTTGAGCGCGTCATACGTCTCCTGCTGCGCGCCGAGCGAGGCCGCCAGCTCGCCAAGCGAGCGGGCGCTGTCGCACAGCTGGGTGTCAGCCTCCACGCGGTCGGCCCGCTCCTGCTGCGTGCGCACAGCGCTCCACGGCGACACGGCCATGACGAACACGGCCGCCGCGAGCAGCACCCAGCGGGCCGCGCGGCTCGCCGCGGTCAGCGGCAGGCGGCGCTGCGCGGGCAGCGCGGTCCGGCGCACGAAGGCATCGCCCAGCAGCAGAAGCTGCGGCAGCACGAACAGCACGAGAAACACCGTGATGAGCGACCCGACACCCACGAACCGGCCCATGCCAGCCACCGCGCCGGACGAGACACGCGCGCCGATGAGCAGGCCGGCGGAGATGAGCATCGTGCCGGAGGTGATGATGGTCGGGAAGGCGAGGTTCAGCGCCGTGATCATGGCCTCGCGCGGGCCCTGCTCGCTGCGAGCCTCGGTATAGTGCGAGGCGACGACGATGGCATAGTCCACGTTGCAGCCCATCTGGATGGCGCTGGCCACGAGATAGACCATGAAGAGCACATACTCGCCCGTGAGCACCGTGATGCCGAAGTTGATCCAGATGCTGCCCTGAATGACAAGCGTGAGCAAAATGGGCATGCCGAGCGAGCGGAACGCAAACAGCAGCACGAGCATGACCATGAGGATGGACATGGCGCTGACCATGACGTTGTCCTGCGTGAACGTTTGCTCGGCCCCGTAGGCGGACATGGCGTCGCCGACGAGATAGCTGTCGGTGGGGTAGTACTGGTGCACGACGGCGTGGATGCGGTCGAGCAGGGCAAACGTCTCATCCCCGTCCGAGGCCGCGGCAAGCGTGAGCACGAGACGGTGGTACGACGTGCCCTCGAGCTGCGCGCTGGCGCGCGCGAGCTGATCACTGAGCGCCGTGACCTGCGCCGCCTGCGCGTCGCTGAGCGTGACGGTGCCGTCGGCGATCTTGTCATTCAGGAATTCGAACAGCTTCAGCAGCGGCACCTGATAGCCGCTCAGATCCTGCGCGGCCGTCTGCGTGGCGCCGTTTTCGGCCGCGTAGAGCGCGAAGAGCGCCTGCGCGCTCGTGCTGTCCACACCGCTGAGCTGCGCGAACGTCCGGTAATCGACCGCGTCCGCCAGCCGGTAGCCGCCGGCCGCCTCCGTGCCCGCAATGCCGACGGCGCTCTTGACCTCCGGCAGAGCCGAGAGGGCGTCGAGCAGCGCGGCCTCCTGGGTATAATCCCCGGCCGGGACGACGACGGCCAGCACCGTCTCGTCGCCGAAGTCCGCCGTGATCGCCTGCGACGCGGTTCGGTTGACATCCGCGTTGTGCGTTTTGAGCGGCGCTTCGCTGTAGACATAGCTCACATGGTTGGCGCCGATGCACGCCACGACCAGCACGGCCGCGAACACGAGCGGCACCACGCGGCGCGTCCGCCACGCGAGACGGCCAACGCCCGAGATCTTCGGCACGAAGTTGCGGTGCTTCGTCTTATCCATGGCCGGGCCAAGCTTGAGCAGCAGCCCCGGCGTGAGCAGAAACACCGTCATCAGGCTGATCAAGATCGCCTTGATGAGCACGATGCCGAGGTCGCGCCCGAGGCCGAATTTCATGAACGTCATGGCGACGAGGCCCGCAATGGTCGTCAGGCTCGAGGAGCTGATGACGGTAATGGATTTGGCCAGCGACTCGATGACCGCTTCGCGCACCGGCAGGGTCTCGTGCGCCTGCTTATAGCGGTTGCAGAAGATGATGGCGTAGTCCACCGACATGGCCAGCTGCAAGAGGATGGCCACAGCGTTGGACACGAACGAGATCGTGCCGAAGACGAAGTTCGTGCCCTTGTTGATGAGCGCCGCCGCGAGGAACGTGATCAGCAGGATGGGCACCTCGGCATACGTAGAGGACGTGAACGTGAGCACCGTGACGAGGATGACCGCCACGATGACGAGCAGGCCGCGCACCTCGCCGTTGATCTGGTCGGAGATGCTGTAGCCTTCGGTGGAATAGATGTACGCGCCGCTGCCGTCGAGCAGGTCGCGCAGGGCCTGCACGGTCTGCGCGCACGCGTCCGAGCCCTCGAGGTCTGACAGGCTGACGGACAGCAGCGCACTGCCCGCGTCGTTCATCGTGTACGTGCAGCTGTCCACCCCGTCGACCGCACGGATCTGCTCTGCCGTGGCCGCGGCGGCGTCCGCGTCCGTGTCTCGCAGGAGAATTTTTGCCGACCCGTAGGTCTGGAACTCCTGCTCCATGATGTCCAGTCCCTGCCGCACCTCGGAATCGGCCGGCAGATAGGCCGCGACGTCGTTTTCGACCTTCACCCAGCCGGACGCGACCGCGGAAAAGACCAGCAGCACGGCGAACACGATGAAAAACAGCCGGTAATGGTCGACGATCCATTCCGATGCACGATGCAGCGGGGACGGTTTCTTATTCATAATGGGATCACCACTCCTTGCCCCGACAAAAACGCGGGAGTTGACTTTTTGATAACAGAAAGATAAGCTGAAACATGATAAATTACAAATGTCAGTTATCGCGATTATGTAAGATATTTATCGCTTGTTCTTCCCGTGTCGTTTGTTCGATATGATACGATGGGCGTAAAGGAGTGCGGAATCATGGAAAAAAAGAAAGATCTGCGCGTGCAGAAAACCTACAGCGCGCTCATGGCGGCGTTTGAGGCGCTGATGGCCGAGGAGACGTTCGACGACATCACCGTCAACGAGCTGTGCGCCCGGGCGCTCATCCGCCGTCCGACGTTTTACTCGCATTTTGAAGATAAGTACGACTTCCTGCGCTTTTACCTCAACGAGATCCAGTGGCAGATCGAGAGCGAGGCCGACGCCGCGACCGATTCGCCGGTCGAGCATTTTCAGCGCTCGTGGCGCGCGCTCATCGCCTTTATAGACGAGCACCCGGCGCTCATCCGCATGGGCCTGCGCAGCAAGTCGCTGCCGATCATTTTTGAGATCATCAGCGAGCATGTTTTCGCCAGCTCCAGCCGGCGCGTGCGTGCCTACTGCGGCGCCGTGACGGACAGCCCCGCGCTGGCCGACACGCTGGCGACGTTCACCGTCGGCGGGCTCATTCAGAACCTCAAGCGCTACCTGACCGAGCCGAACCTCGACCCGGACGCGCTGACGGCGGAGATGACCACCGTCTTTGAGCACCTGTGGAATTCCTTCACGTCGGAAGCAAGGGGGGAAACGCCATGAAGATCCTGCTGGCGGAGGCCGACGGCGCGCTGCTGCTGCTCACGGAGCGCGTGCACGGTGAGGCCATGCACCAGGCCTTTCTGTCAGGCCGCGCCCGACTGTCTCATCAAGCCGGTCGATGACAACGAGCTGCTGCGCATCCCGGCGCTGCAGCGGCGCACGCAGACCGGCAGCGAGCGCTGCCGCAGCCTGAGCTTTCTATCTTCCACCACTCTTGACCCAAAACGCGCGGCGCGAGCGCGGCAGTCCATTCGGACTGCCGCGCTTGTGCCTGTGAAAAAACCTATGCGCAAGTGCAAAAAGAACAGAGCAGCAGGGGAGCTCGAGGGGGTAAGGCCCGCCTCGAATGAGATCTTGCGCTCAGCTTGTCCCCAAAGCCCGAGACGGGCTTTGGGGACAAGCTGAGCGCGGCAGTCCATTCGGACTGCCGCGCTTGCCATGCATGCGCCGGGCATGGTACAATAAAAATAATCAATATGGAATGCTCCGGAAGGGAGAGTTCTGCTATGCCAAGGCCGAAATGGACCCTGAACACGATCTACATCTCCGAGCGCCTGCAGGAGCGGCTGCGCCCCATCTCCCGCTGCGCGCTGACGACCGTGGTCGCCCCCATGGGCTACGGCAAGACGACGGCCGTGAACTGGTATCTCGCCGGGCGGGCGAAGGCCGAGGACGCGGTCATCGTGCGCATCAGCGTCTATTCCGACCATCTGGCCATCTTCTGGAAAAGCGTGCAGGACGCGTTCGAACACGCGAGAATTCCGCTGCTGCGCGGCTACGCCTGCCCGGACGACGACGCCGGTGCGAGCCTGCTGGCGGACGATCTCTGCCACGGTCTGGCCGGGCGCGGAAGCGTGTACATCTTCATCGACGATTTCCATCTGCTGACCGACGGGCGCATCACGGAGTTTTTGTGCACGCTCGTCAACCGCCTGCCGGAGAACGTGCACCTGATCGTGGCGAGCCGCGACCGCTTCCTCCCCGGCGACGCCGTCGTGCGGCTGGGCAGCCGGGTCTACCCGATCGGGGCCGAGCATCTGCGGCTCAACCACACGGAGCTGTCCATCTACGCGCACCGCTGCGGTACGGATCTGACCGATGCGCAGGTCGAAACGCTGCTGCATGCGAGCGAGGGGTGGTTTTCGGCCGTATATCTGAACTTGCGCACGCTCTCTGAACGCGGCGCGCTGCCGGATCAGCACTCGGACATTTACACCATGTTTTCCGCCGCCATGATCGAGCCGCTCTCGCCCCGGCAGCAGGAATTTCTGGCCGTCATGGGGCTGGCGGATGAGTTCACCGCGCCGATGGCGCGCTTTATCACCGGCGACCCGGACACCGATCGCCTCCTGACCATGCTCACGGAGCAAAACGCCTTCGTCACCCGCCTGCCGGACGGCGTGAGCTACCGCTTCCACCACATGATGAAGGTCTGCGCCGAACAGGCGTTCGCCGCGCTGCCGGGGCAGACGCGCCGCGCGTATCACGGCCGCTACGGCGCGTGGTACGCCGCGCACGGGCAGTATCTGCACGCGCTCGCCGCCTACCGGAAGGGGGAAGACTACGACGCGGTGCTGCAGGTGATTCAGGACGATGCGGGCATCCTGCTCGCGGCGCTTAGCCCGGAGGAAGTGCTGGCGTTTCTGGACGCGTGCCCGCGTGATACGCTTCAGGCGCACCCGCTGACGCTGCTCGTGCTGATGCGGCGGATGTTCACCTGGCAGCAGGTCCCGAAAATGCTGGAGCTGCGCGCGCTGCTGCCCGCCGGGATCGAGGCACACCCCGAGCTGCCGGACGCCGAGCGGGACAATCTGCTCGGCGAGTGCGATCTCATCATGAGCTTTCTGCAGTATAACGACATCGCGGCCATGAGCCGTCTGCACCGCAGCGCGGCCGCGCGCATGACCCGTCCCGCCATCAGCATCCGCAACGAGGGGAGCTGGACGTTCGGCTCGCCGTCGGTGCTGATGATGTTCCACCGCACGCCGGGGCAGCTGGACGCGGAGCTCGACGCCATGAACGCCTGCATGCCGCACTACTACCGGCTCACGAACGGGCACGGGCAGGGTGCGGAACGGATCATGGATGCCGAGGCAGCCCTGCTGCGCGGCTGCTTTGCCGACGCGGCCATCTTCCTCGAGCGCGCCCGCGCCGCCATCGCCGGAAACGGGCAGGAGAACATGGCCCTCTGCTGCGACTTTCTGGAGCGGCGGCTTGCGCTGTGCGTGGACACCGCCCCGCCCGAGCCCCCGGCGCACAAGCGTGCCGCCCTGCTCGCGCAGCACGACACGATGTGGCTGCGCATCTTCGACAGCGCCTGCGCCTACTGCGCCGCGCTGACAGGGCAGACCGGGCAGATGCCCGCACTGTTTCGCGACCACGCGCTGCACACGGTGCACTTTCTCGCGCCGTGCCGCCCCATGATGGAGATGATCGAAAATCAGGTCTATCTCGCCGAGGGCGCCTGCGCCCGGGTGATCGGGCGCAGCGAGGGATTGCTGGCGCAGTGCGCGCAGCAGCACTATGCGCTCGTCGCGCTGCAGGTGCGCATCCAGACGGCCGCGGCCTACGCCGCGCTCGGCAAGCGGCCGGAGGCGCGCAGCCTCCTCGGTCAGGCGCTGCGCGCCGCGGCGCCCGACGGCCTGCTGCTGCCGTTTGCGGAAAACGGCCGCGGCCTGCGCCCCCTGCTGTCCAGCGGCGCGTGGGAAGCGGACCTGGGTGACTTTCCGCAGCGGGCAGCGGACTGCATCGCGGCCTATGAAGCGCGCTGCGCCGCACTGTGCGCGCCCGGCGGCGGCCCGGCGGCGCTCGCCGGGCTGACCGGGCGCGAGCGGGAGATCGCGGCACTCATCGCCGCGCGCCTGACCAACGGCGAGATCGCGCGCAGGCTCTTCCTCTCGGACGGCAGCGTAAAGCAGTACGTCCACCAGATCTACGCCAAGCTCGGTCTCACGGGCGACGCGAAGTCGAAGCGGCAGCAGCTGATCGACCAATGGCATACAAAACCCTAACCGCCGGTGAATGGTTTTCTCTCAGATCCACTGTACAATGGCCTTGTACAGTGGATCTTTTCATTCCGGGAAAGGGGGAAGCGCACATGTACCGGAAATACATTGCAGCCGTGGTGCCCCTGCCGGATCACATTCTTCAGGTGGATTTCGTGTCCGGGAGCCGGATGCTGCTCGACCTGAAGCCGTTTCTGACACAGATCCGCTTCCGCCCGCTGACCAGACCAGAGGTCTGGCAGAGCGCGGATACGAACGGCGTGTTCGTCCGCATCGGGCCGGTGGAGCTGTCGCATGACGAGATCTTTGAGCTGGCCGAACGGCCGGGACAGGAGGCGCTGGGATGAGAAGGCGGATATGGACGCTGTTGGTGCTGGCGGCGGCGCTGCTGACGCTGGCGGCCTGCGGAAAGGACGCGGCGGAGGAGGCCGCCGGGGGCGATTGGCGCACCTGGCAGCCGGTGCAGGCGCAGGCGCAGCTGACGCGCGGCGGGCAGACGCTGGACGCGCTGCTGTGCGTCTATGACGACGGGGCGGCGCTCTATCTCGACGATGCCGTGCAGACGAATGTCGGGACGCTCTCGTTCCCGGCGCAGATGGAGGGCGCGGGAGACCGTTTCCTGTCCGGAGACTTTGCCGATCTGGACAGCGACGGAAACAGCGACGCAGCACTCCGTTTCACGCAGGAGGACGGCAGTGAGATCGTCATGACGTGGCTCTGGGACGCGGAGGCGGAGGGCTATGTCTTCCGGGACGCGGCGGACGCCGGATAAGGTGGAACGGAGATGCAGAACGGGAAGAAAAGCAAGCTTGGAAG
>ERZ827043.3101-NODE-3101-length-12689-cov-2.420849_pt1 | contig 12689 bp, 10 predicted proteins | sample MGYA00519923_ERZ827043 | MGnify/ENA primary metagenome ERZ827043 (study PRJEB31778, sample SAMEA3449251) | human gut metagenome | biome: human gut; feature: human-associated habitat; material: faeces | place: United Kingdom | collected 2010/2012 ...
CAAAAAAAAGGGGATGTGCACGCAAAAATACGAAATTAATTCATATGAGGACGAAAAGAACTCACGTTTTTTATGATACTGACAACTCCAATCATCCTTTGTTTTCGTGAGTAAACTACCCAGGGACTTGACAACGTTCTTTTTATGTTGTATATTTGTAGTCGGCTATAAAGCCTGACTAAAAACCGAAATTAATGAAAAAAGAATTGTTTATTGCAACATTTATCTGCATGTGTTTACCTCAAAATAGGTGTAATATGCTAACAATATAACAGGAAAAATCAGCCAGTGATAACCTGCTGGGAACTCATGTGTAAACAATGGGCTGTGAATCTTTAGTGGATTTACAGCCTTTTTTGTTGCATAAATTTGAGACTTTTTCTGCAAAAGGAACTATTCGCGTTTATAATAAACTAGAGAGACGTTTCTAATAAACGATGAAAGAATTTATTAGAAACGTTCAAATAGTCATTGTGTAAAAGATAAACTATTTTCAATATATCTCGATGGAGGATGTATAGTATCTCTCTTATAAAGCAGTTGCTATGGTAAACTATAATAACACATGCGTTCGTTTGCTTTATTATACAAAAAGAGATATGACGCACTGGCGTCATATCTCAATGAAACTTAAACCTAATGAAGAAACCTGAGGGGAGAATGCGGATTATACCCTTATTTCCCAACCTTTTTCGTATTCTCTTCCCCAAAGCTTGTTAGCTTCCAAATCATTGAGAATACGTCCGCTACTCGGATCAATGTTTAAAGAATGACCTACGCGCTGTGCAATATTGCCGAGTTGTACAAGCTGTGTACTGATACAGGCATCTACGATGCCGGAGTTCAGCTTGCCTCCTTTGCGGATAGCGTCAAACCAGTTTTCGAAGTGAAAGGCGTCCAGCTTTTCCGATGGATTTAATAGATTGCCGGTTTCAAACTTCAAATTACTTTTTACGTCCTTGATAACTTTACCCTGTAAATCTGTTATTTTATATTCATTACCGCCACTGATAAAGAGCGTACCTGTTTCTCCGTAGAAAGCCGTACCTACTCCGAATCCGTCTACCGGAGTACTGTTGCAGCTACGCCCTTCCCAGGAACAGGAAGCTTCGTCACCGAACTGGAAGGAAATGAGTTGTGTATCCGGTGTTTGCCAGTCGTCCTGAAACCGGTATCTCCCCCCGATGGAGTCTACCTTTGTCGGATAGTCCACACCCAGCCCCCAACGGAGTATGTCGACAAAGTGAGTTCCGTTATTCAATGCTTCACCTGTACCCCAGTTCCAGAACCAGTGCCAGTTGTAATGAATATAATTGTCTTTAAAGTCAGCCACACGAGGTGCCGGCCCTTGCCATAAATCCCAGTCCAGATAATCCGGTACAGGCATGACTTTACCTGTTCCGATCGAAGGACGATTGTTGACATACCAAGACTTGGCATACCTCACCTTGCCAATCGTTCCTGACTTGATTTCTTCTATTGCTTTGATTACATTCGGCCACGAACGGCGTTGGTTGCCGACTTGGACAATACGATTGTATTTGAGAGTGGCGCGCATCAGCATTTCATTTTCCGCCGGATTATGGCTGGTCGGTTTTTCCAGGTAGACATGTTTGCCTGCCTGCATAGCCATGATAGCCGCCTTTGCATGCCAATGGTCGGGAGTAGCGATAACTACTGCTTCAAAATCGGTTGATTCCAGCATTTTGCGGATGTCCTTTTCTCCCTTCGGAGTACGTCCGCTGATTTTATGTATGTCTGCCTGACATTTCTCTAGTGCTCTTGAATCAACATCGCAAAGATAGGTTACTTCGCAACCTTTCATTTTAGCAAATCCTTGTGCCAGGGCATTCCCTCTGGAGTTAACACCAATAACCCCGATACGTATTTTGTCGTTTGCACCTAGAATTTCCTGATAACTATTGGCACCGAATCCGGGAATGATACTTCCCAAAGAAAGGGCGGCTGTACCTGCTACTGTCTTTTTTATAAAATCTCTTCTTGTAGTCATAGTATTTATTTTTTTCCAAAATTAAGCTGTTATTAGGTAATATTAGACTTCTTTTCCGTTAATTGGTCTTCAAAAAACGTCAGGATGCTATTTTTTCTTTCGAAAAAAGTAGCGCAGTCCAATAAAGAGTATACGGGGAATCCATTGTATGAAATAGATAAAGAGGCTGATTACAAAAACATATCCGAGTTGGGTGAACGTTTCAATCCAGGGACGTGTATATGCCACAATAGCAGCAATATTAATCACGAAAGCGAGAAGAAAGCATACCAGGTAAATGTTTCTTTCCCTTCTGATTTTCTGGGAGGTAATAATGATATCTTTCATAACTTAAAATTTCATGTAAGGGATTTTATATTCATCTGGGAAAAGGATGCGGCGCTCTTCTTCCATGGCCTGATTGCCGAGCAGGCAAAGTACCGTGGAACAATAAGCTTCTTCTACTACATTCTGTGCTTTTTCGCCGGTGATACACGACTGGCAGAACGAAGAGAGGATAATATCTGAACCGTCTTTATCAGCTCCGATCATGCTCAGACCATTGTTGACCTGAATATCTCCCTCGATGATGAAGTGAGGGGTATACTCCATTTTGGTTTCCGGGCGCCAGCTGGGCCCTGCTGTAGGGATTGCTGCAAATACTTTGTCTTTCACTTGCCCGATCAGTTGCCGTATTCCTGATGTCGAATGGTCTTCTTCCAGATAGTAAATTCCTTTTGCCATTTCCATAGTACCTTTATGTCCCAGAATCTGGTCTTCCATGCCATTGAATTTATTGGAAATCAATGATTCGTAAGCAATTTTAGTTCCGTCGGAGTACCGATAAGTTACATTTACGCTGTCATATACTTCACGTCCGTCTTTCCAGTAGACAATATCGCCCATACCGATAATGCTTTCCGGCATTCGCCGGGCTGCCCAGTTGCAGACTTCCAGCTGGTGGCAAGCTAGTTCGGTCATTAGTCCGCCAGAACTTTCTTTATACAATCGCCAGTTTATTTGACGTTCCAGTTCCGGAGAAGGAACAGGGCGGCGCCAGTCTGCATTTCTAAACCAGTGGCAACGCATTCCTACAACGTCTCCAATGAGTCCGGAATGAATCATTTGCATCCCTTTGATGTACTTCTCGTCATACATCCGCTGCATGCAGAAGTAAAGTACCTGACCGGTATTTTGGTAAGCGTCATAAATAGCCTTACACTCGTCTAAGGTACGTGCCATTGCCTTTTCGCAAAACACATGTTTGCCTGCTGCCAATGCGTCCAATACAATAGGAGCATGCCAGTTCAGCGGAGTGGAAATAATGACTCCGTCGATATCTGCCGATTCCAGTAATTGACGATAATCTGTGTATGGTTTGGCATCCGGACACAAATCTAATGCTTGCTGAAGGTTAGGAGCGTAGTTGTCGCAAACTGCGACAATCTGTGCATGCGGAATTTCCTTCAGGTTATGGATATGGTACTGTCCTCTGGAACCTGTTCCGATTAAAGCGATCCGTGCTTTCTCGTTGCGTATCTCTTTGAGCTTTTCAGGGGTGCAGGAAGACAACCAGGGTGTTGTGCTGAGTAAAGCGGTTCCTCCTGCAATGTATCCCAGACTTTTTATAAACTGTCTAAGACTTAAGTCTACTCCTTTTTCTGTATTTTTCGTCATATTTTTATAGAGTATATATGTTTCCTTGTATATTTTTAAAATGTGTACTGATCTGCTTCCGTTGATTATTGTCCGCGATCATCCAGACTGTGCTGAGCACTTCTGCATCCAGTGGGTCACTGGATATGATAGTCGTAATTTTCTTCTGGTTGTTGTAGGTACCGGTGAGCGGATTTATAATATGTCTGGTGTATTGCATTGTATTTCCCGATGTGGACAATGTGTTGTCCGCAAGACTGAATTCGTTGAGGGACTGTTGACTATATGGATTTAATAAGCTGACTTTCCAGCAGTCACCATAAGGATGACGGCCAATTCCCATAATAGAACTATTCCCGAAATCAATGAAAGCGTCCCGTATATTTCCTTGTAGAAGAATCTCCTGAATCTTTTTTAGTGCATACCCTTTCGCAAAACCGCCGAAATCAAGAGAAAGCGGCGGATAGGCAGTAGATATATGCCTGTTGTCGTGAAACTGTATGAGAGAGAAATCTTTCAGCGTGATATCGAAAAGATGAAAAGTCTTTTCATAGTAAGACCGGCAAAGCTGAAGAATCGTCCCGAACTCCGGGCTGACAGGTACTGGAGTTTGAGAAGAGAGTTTTAATTGGGCTGCTTCGCTTTTCGGGTCAAAGCGGTTCAGCATCCTTTCCAATCTTTCCAACTCATTGGTAATGACCGGCCAAAGCTTATTTAAGTACTCCCTATTGGGATGAATCATTAACATGTCGAAACGTGTCCCCATAACATGAGGAATGAATCCATGAAACATGGATTCATTTTCGTAATATTTTGTCTCTGTCCTTAACACTGACCTGATCCTTTATTTATTTTTCTTTCTTGGCAAGTTCTACAGCTGTTGTGGTAATATAATATTTGGATATTGTATTCTCATTTTCCCATTGCGGCATGTTCTTATCATGCAGATAAGTCAGGAACGATTCCGCTACTTTACTGAAGTGAGCTTCATGGCCTGATCTGTTTTCCTGTGGAATATCAATCAGATAAGTTCCATTACCCATATCTTTGATAAATAAAAACGGAGATTTTGCCTGTAACCGTTGGATTGTTTTTTGTAGCTGATCTTCAAATCCGGCACTATCCATGTCAGGGCTTTTTTGAATATAGAGTTGTTTGACAAAACCGCTTTCCTTATCTTGAATGGTTTTCAATGTGGCTTTACTTCCTTTTTTGATAGAAGTAAAAGTGTCACCGCCGCCCTTTGGAGGAGTATAATTCCAGGTAACCTTCATGTTTACGTGGATGCCCTTTACTGTATAATGAAGAGTACCGTTTGCTAAAACCTCCAGTACATTGTCTTTTACGTACTTGTTTAAGTAAGATGGAAAAGTATCGACTAAAGTTGATTGGGTGAACTCCGGTAATGTGATACGGGTAGCCCAATGTTCGGCTGTCAATACCTTGACATCCGATTGATAGTGGATAGCCTCGTCCGGGAAGCATTGCCAATTAACTAAATCGATGAGATGAGTGGTCACATCAGCTATACCTTCACCCTGTTGGGCCACATCGTAGTACCATGCTGGGCGGGTCAATGGTTTGCCGGACACCGTTTTGAAGAAATGATGCACACTCTCCATACTGACCGTCGGTTCAGTGAGTGAACCTTGCAGTAATTCACCGAATATCTCCGGGGTATGTAGTAACTCTCTTTCTATGATATTAAGAATGTCATATCGTTCAGTCATCAGATCATAGAGAAGTAATCCCTTTTTCTGGGCTAATTGATAGGCTGTTGCCAGTAAATCAAAATCCTGCCTGTTGATAGCCAACGGTTTGTCGGAAAGAACATGGTAGCCTGCTTTGATCGCTTCCAGAATATATTTTGTCTTTTTTTGATTGTTTCCGGCTAAGACAACAACATCTCCTTTACGATCGGAAAGCATTCTGGAAAGGTAATCTTCTCCTATATATGCCTCTTCTTCCCAGGCTGTAGGACTTTCTGTCCGTTGATTGTAAGAATGAATATAATTCAAATATTGCTTGACTTCTACTCCTTCGGGAGCATATACCCGGACAGTGTCATTGACGGCAGCTAACGCGTTTTTTTGTAACAAACTGGCGTGAAAATGTCCCGGGTCAAGCACTACTAATTCTATGCCGTGTCCCATTTCTTTGTTATGATGGTTACTAGTCTGTTTCTTGGAAAAAGTGCAGGAAGCAATCAATAATGAAATAGACAATATGCCGATATTCTTAAACGTGTACTTCATGTGTTGTTTTTATTTATAGGACTTGATTAATTTCCGGGCATCTTTCAATCCTTCCTGATAGGCTTCTTCCATAGAGACAATTTTCCCATTTTGCTCTTTGCTCATGTTAGAAGCTTTCATAAAGGTGAAAATTTCGATTGTTTCTTCTTTGGAGATAGGAGCTACTCCGGTTTTGAAGAACTTTAATATCTGGTCAAGTAGTACTTTGTAGCCTGCATATCCTCCGGCAGGAATTGCTTCTTTGGAGGTATATGCCGTACCTCCATAAATAGACGGTCCTTCCTTGATTCCTCTGAAAGTACCTATCCGGCCATCTTTCCAGCGTCCAACTACTACATCCGCTTCTTTGGAGGACATACGGTTGACAGATGCACAACCGGTTCCCATTAATGTATATAGTGTTTCCACTCCATGAATACCATAAAAGCCAAAGTCCGGGTGAGTCGGTTCTACCTTATGCGGAGAATAGCAGTCTGCTCCCAGAATCTTGCCGAACTCCCCCTTTCTCAATTTCTGATTTTGTGGAGAATATCGAAGTGCGGAAGAAGAAAAAATAGGAACATTGTATTTTTCAGCCATTTCGTAGATGGCAATTGCTTGTCCCAAAGTAGCTCCGACAGGCTTGTCAATATAGCATATCTTTCCGGACTTAAAGACTTCCATTGCTTGTTCCAGATGGATTCTTCCATCATTTGTTTCGAGCATGACACAATCTACTTTGTCGAGTAACTCTGCTATGGAAGAGGTGATTTCTACCCCGTGTTTTTTAACTTCTTCTATGTATCCGGGAATCCGTTCATAACTGGACTGGATCGTCTTTGAACCATAAGGATAGGCAGCTACGACTTCGAACTCTTTCACAAATTCGTCATCGGAGTCTCCGTTCAGTAGCTCGGTGAAAGCTGTAGAATGGGAGGTGTCGAGTCCAATAATTCCTATTTTGATTACATTCTGTGCATGTAGTCTGAAGCTGACAGACAAGAAAGCAAGGAGGATAAATAAGATATTTCTCATATGTATTTATAAGTTTATTCGTTCTGCACTTTCAGGATTCAAATATAAACAAGAATTTTCTTTTTTGCGTAATATACTGGCCGGACATTTTTCGGAAATTTCTCCATAAAGAGTGTTGTATACTGCATTGGCTTTATTCTTAAAAGGCACAATGCAGAACATCCAGTCTGCTTTTAATAAGGCTGGAATGGTAAGAGTCAGTGCTTTAGCAGGAACAAGGTTGAATGCTTCAAAGCATTTTTCATTCACTTGTTGCTGGCGACATATCGGGTCGAGTTCTACTACTTTAACTAAATGGGAGTCGTTGAAATTGGCTACATCCGGATCATTGAATGCAATATGACCGTTTTCTCCAATTCCCAGACAGACAATATCGACAGGATGACGAAGCAGCAATTCGGAATAACGTTTGCATTCTTCTTCAAGGTTTTCTGCTTGTCCGTTCAGATAGTTTACAGTCTTGAACGGGACTTTGTCGAAGATACGCTGACGGAGAAAATTTCCGAAACTTTGTGGGGCTTCCGGATGAATGCCGATGTATTCATCCATGTGGAAAGCGTTGATTCTGCTCCAGTCAATCTGTTTACTGTGAATAAGATGACTTAAGAATTCATTTTGTGAAGGAGCTGCGGCAAAAATCATATTGATTTCAGCTTTCTCTTTGAGAAGTTCGCATATTTTGTTAGTAACTTCTGTCGCAGCACATTTCCCCATCTGTTGGATAGAAGGGAACATTTTGACTGTTAATAGATCTTGTTGAAACAGGTATGTTTCATTGATTGTAGATAACATGGCCTTTTGATATAGTTGTTGTTACGTTAATTTGATTGTCGAAGATGACGATGTCGGCATCTTTACCTTCCTCCAAAGAACCCTTTTGGGAATCCACATGCAGAATGCGGGCGGGGGTAAGGGTTATCATTCGAATAGCATCGATTAGGGGTATGCCGGCTATATTTATCATGGTTCTTACCAAACGATCGGCGGTAGCTACGCTTCCGGCGAATGCCGAACGGTCGGGAAGCTTGGCTACTCCGTCTTCAATAATAACTTTCTGACCGTTGGTCAGGCTGCCCAATATGGATTCACCGTCCGGCATTCCCGCACCTCGCATGGCATCTGTGCAAAGTGCTGTTTTATCGACCCCCTTGAACTTATATACGAATTGTAGTAAAGGTTTGGGCAAATGAATGCCGTCCGCAATGATTTCTACTGTCATACCATCAATCAGATAAGCTGCCTCTACCACACCTGCATAGCGATAGGCATTTCTACGGGTGATGGTTGACATCGCTGAATATAAATGAGTGATATGAGTATACCCTGCTTCGTATGCTTTTACCACTTCTTCATAAATGGCATCGGTATGTGCGATGGATGGGAGGATGTGACAACTATTGAGCTTTCCCCCCAGCTCAACTGCTCCTGCCAGTTCCGGAGCAATACTCCATCGTACAATATCTTGTGAAGCTTCCAGTATTGTGTTATATTCGTCCGGATGAGGCGTTTTCAAATGATTGGGGTCTTGGGCTCCACACTGCTTAGGCGAGAAGTAGGGCCCTTCCAGATGCAGCCCAATAAATTGGGCACCTTTTTTATTAAGACTTTTGGCTTTTTGATAAATGGCAAAGGTCGTCATTAGCTCTTCGTTTGTGCTGGTCAGTGTTGTAGGTACCATGGCTGTTGTTCCATATCTGGCATGAGTTTCGGCTACTCCCAGAAAGGCTTCTACGGTTCCATCCATAAAGTCATGACCTCCGCCACCGTGAACATGTATATCGATAAATCCTGGGGAGACATATTGTTGGTTGGCATCTATGATCCGGTCGTCAGCTTGAGGAATATATGTTTCGGATGATACAATTTGTTCTATCTTACCATTTCGGCAAACCATTATTTTATTGGTTTCGATGCCGGTAGGGAGTATTAGTTCCCCATTGATAATAATCAGTCTTTCCATTTTTTTAATTTTTAATGTCTTACGTTCAGTTTTATCTCCAGGAGTTGATTTTATGCCCTTTGATGGCAAAGAATACCAGATAGATAAAGCAAGGAATAAGTACCCAGTAACCGATACGCAAACTGTACTGGTCGGCAAAGTGACCATATACCAAAGGTAAGATGGCATTGCCGCATAATCCCATAATCAGCAGAGAGGAACCGGTTTTGGTGAATTTGCCTAACCCATGAATGGAAAGAGGCCATATTCCTGCATAGATCAGAGCGTTGGGAAAACCTAAAGCATTCAGAAAGAAGATGGAAGCATTGGCTTGATGACCGAATAATGTCATATCGAAGTCTGCCCATACCACTCCGAATGAGAGAGCCAAACCTAGTAATGTACACCCTATCAGTGCATTTTTCTGGGAAATGTATTTAGGGATAAGGATGATACCAAGTATATATCCTATCATTGTGCATCCCAGTGTGTAAGAAGGGAATACTTTTGCTTCCAGTAAATCCATCCCCATAGAGTTGGCGTAATTGATTATAGTGTCAATGCCTATAACCTGTGTACCTACAAGAAAATGGCCAATGCACCTAATATGAGGTATGGAAAGTCGAGAATGCTTTTTTTGTCAGTATGTTTATTGTCCTGTTCATCAGTGGCATTCTGCTCGTCAGTATTTATTTCCGGTAATACGGAGTAGCGGATACCGATACCTGTCAGCAGTAAGATGATGCCCAGAATAATGTATGGGATAATGACACGTTGTATCAATTCATTGAGCATGGCGTTCTTTGTTGCTTCGTCCAGTGCACCGGATTCAATTAATGCAAAGAGTTCACTGTCGTTTGCTTTCAGAATAAGGGCAGCGAATATGAGCGGGGAGATAATTCCTGCCACTTTATTGCAGATTCCCATGATGCTGATACGTCGTGCTGCACTATCTATCGGACCGATAATGGTGACATAAGGATTGGCGGCTGTCTGCAAAATAGCCAGGCCGGTGCCAATAGAAAACAAGCCGATGAGAAATATTTCAAATTGCCGTGCCAGAGCCGCCGGGACAAAGATAAAGGCTCCCAAAGCAGTCAGCATAAAGCCATACATGATTCCTTTTTTAAATCCTACTTTCTTCAATAGAATGCCCGAAGGAATGGCCATGACAAAGTATGCTATATAGAAAGCAAAGGCTACAAAATAGGATTCAAAATGGGTAAGCTCGCAAGAAATACGGAAGTATGGAATCAGTATGGAATTGACCCATGATACGAATCCGAATATAAAGAACATACCGGCTAGAATAGCCAGAGATATATAATAAGTTTTTTTTCTTGCCGAAGGTTGATTGTTTCCCATAAATTGGTCTTTTATAGTATGTATTTATATAATTGATAAAACAAAGGTAGGACATTCGATTCCTTTCTTCTCTGTGAAAAACGAAAAGCTACATTCAAAAAACGTATCTTTTGAAGCGCCTGTTTGTCGAATGTCCGCCTTCATTATTGTGCTTTGGTAAAGTACGTATCGTATTTTAAGATAAGACTGTCTGCTATTTGAATCGGGTCTTCCTCTGAAACAATAGGGAAAGAGTCTTTCTGTAATGTCCAGTTGTATTCAAATTGCGTAATGTCCTGGTGGAATTTGTCTTCGTCAAAAGGTTTATCTTCCGAAACGGCAGCGATGACTCCGTCTGTGAAACGTTTCCAACGTTCCCGGTAGAAGCTTCGGGTAAGTCCGCCCCAGCCTCGATTGGCATAGTCATTCAGTTGGGTGTCCTGTTGCCCCCATACGGTTAGGATACAGCGTGCATTTTCTTCATAGTAATCCTTTTCCGACACGGTTGCACCACAGTTTCTGGCGTCTTGTAACCATTTCCCGATGGATAGAGTCGCGTCACAGGAAAGGAGGCGGTCTACGTCAAGCAAGAGGTTGTCCATACGGGTACTCCATTCTCTCATGCCTGTTGTATCTTTCCGGTTATAGCAAGCGGTAAACTGATCTCTATATTCGGAGAACAAGTTTCCTAATACTTGTCTTCCGATATTGATTACGTCAAAGCGAAAATCACTATTGTTGATGTTCCGGGCTTTTAGTAGCTCTTTCCATATTTGCCATAAGTCGTTATTTGCGTAATGTATGCCGGGGTTTGTATTCCAACTTTTAGTTCCCGTTAGTCTGGGGCGTGCGTTCATTAATACCGATTGGCCGCATGTGGCATGTTCGGTATAAATTTTCTGATGCAAGGCTCTCCACGCTTTGATGATATTGGCATCCTGATTTCCTCCTCTGCACATGGACCAGTTGGTTATCCATTGGTCGGTAGTGACAGGATAATCCCATGCCTGGTCAAAAACAAATTCGTACATAAGAGGGTTTACATCAAAGCCTTCAAGAGTTGCTCCCAAGCCATAGACATTGTCTCCTCCTTCCTTGAAGAGCCGTTTAATCTTGAAATCAATATCATTCAGATTGCCTGCTATCATCGTATTGCCGCCAAAATTACCCAGATAACACCAAATATAGGGATTCCCGTAATATTTTTCAGTATTTCGCCAGATTTCTGTATGATCGCAATAGTAATCGAGTAATATCAGTTTGTTATCCGGTACTGCTTTTAGAAAGGAACGGATACGGGGTTGAGTCCATTTCTTTTTGTCATAGAAGAACATCCAGGTCATTTGTAACCATTGGGCTGCTGAGTCTACCTGATGAATCGACTCGTAAATCTTGCTTGAGACATTGGCTAAAAAATCCTCGCTCCAGTCAGGAGAGTCGACTTCATTGAAAGGATCGAATCCATAAATATGGACAGTACCATATACTTTGGTTTGTTCCTCCAGAAAACGGCGCTGAATGATTGAGTATAATGAGTCCATCGGATCGATAAAATGACTGCGGTATTTTTCATCGAAGCCACCCCACTGACTCATCTGATAGATTTTTGCATTCGGATAAATTGTTTTTAATTCGGCTGGTACATGACCGGCAAATGCTGGTAATACAGGAGTCATATCAAACTCACGTTCTCTTTCGAGAATACGTTTTTGTAATTCCTCCTGATCCTTTAGCCAGGATTGAGGTAGTGGACTTTGCCAGTAATCGACATTGGACATCCGATGCCAGGGAAGATGGGCTGGCCCTGTAAAGTATGAGCGAACCTGTTCGTCGCTCAAACCCATGTCTGTCCATACTTTGTACCAAATGGATTCTTGTCCGGTAATGGCAAGAGGCATGGTGACTCCGTTTAATGCCATCCAGTCTATCAGTCGTTCCCAGTCCTGCCATTTCCAATAGGGCATAGTATAACCGAATGTACAATAGTTGAGAAAAAAACGATTGTCACATTTGGAACGGATATATACTGGCTGAGGTATCTCCGGTAGTACATCAGGCATTTCCACTGTCTCTGAGGCATACCAGGAAACATGGGTATGACAGTAGTTTTTCAGATAATGATTCAAACCGGTAGCCAATGAGTTACGATTGTTTCCTTTTATCCGTATTTTCCCTTGACTCGATTCCAGTATAAAACGGTCTGTATCAATAGAATCTGTCAGTAATTCGAATAGAAACGACTGGGCATGCCGGGGAAATAATCTTTGGCACATTTCTTTTAATACGGGAGGTCCTGTTTCTACATTGCGTTGGCAACTGACTATCAAAAATAGCAGGAGTAAGTATAGGTATTTATGATTCATAGAATGGCGATGATTAAACTGTTTATACTAATGTGAACTCCGGATGGGGCGGCTGATGACAAAATTACAGAACTCATGATAGAGTTGGGTATCGGCTGCGTTCCCTGATTTTTTTAGTGTAAGTAGGG
>ERZ827043.3116-NODE-3116-length-12604-cov-2.458602_pt1 | contig 12604 bp, 10 predicted proteins | sample MGYA00519923_ERZ827043 | MGnify/ENA primary metagenome ERZ827043 (study PRJEB31778, sample SAMEA3449251) | human gut metagenome | biome: human gut; feature: human-associated habitat; material: faeces | place: United Kingdom | collected 2010/2012 ...
GGATACGGGGCTTGCAGCAGCAACCTGCATAGCAACGTCGCGACCATACTTCTTGAAGTCGTCGTTGGTTGCGAAGGAAGCGTCGCCCAGCTTGAACTCAACCAGAACGCCGATCTTGCCACCGCCATGAATGTAGGAAGCAACAGCGCCTTCAGGCTGCTCGGCAAAAGCGAAGCGGGAGAGCTGGATGTTTTCGCCCAGGGTGTGGATAGCGTCGGTTACGACAGCCTCTACGGTTTCGCCTTCGATCTCGGAAGCCTTGAGAGCCTCGAGGTCGGCAGGCTTGTTAGCGAGAACGGCCTTAGCGATCTTCTCTGCGTATGCACGGAACTTTTCGTTCATGCCTACGAAGTCGGTTTCGCAGTTGAGCTCTACGAGAGCGCCATCATGGCCACACTCGGAAACGAGAGCCAGAACGGTACCCTCGTCGGTTGCGCGGCCAGCCTTCTTAGCAACAGCAGCAAGACCACGGGTGCGGAGCACGTCTACGGCCTTTTCGAGTTCGCCTTCAGCCTCAACCAGAGCCTTTTTGCATTCCATCATGCCAGCGCCGGTCATCTCGCGGAGTTCCTTAACGAGTGCTGCGGTGATTTCTGCCATGGTAATTCCTTTCAGATAGAACCCTCGCCCACTAGACGGGCGAGGGAGAAATTGCAATGGATTCGTTTAGCGCTTATTCAGCAGGAGTTGCCTCTGCAGCAGCTTCAGCTGCGGGCTCTGCGGTCATGTCCTCAACGGTGACAGGAGCGCCAGTGCCAGCGATAACAGCATCAGCAACGAACTCTGCGAGCAGGCGAACGGAGCGGATTGCGTCGTCGTTTGCGGGGATGCCGAAATCAACGTCGTCGGGATCGCAGTTGGTGTCGAGCGTGCCAACAACAGGGATGTTGAGGCGGTGGGACTCGTGGATAGCGATCTGCTCACGGTTGGTGTCGATGATGAAGATCATGTCAGGGGTCTTCTTCATGTTACGGATACCGTTGAGGTTGGTCTGCAGCTTAGCGAGTTCCTTCTTCAGAAGGATCTGCTCCTTCTTGGGCAGAAGCTCCATACGGCCGTCAGCTTCCATAGCCTCGAGCTCTTCCATGCGCTGAACGCGAGAGCGGATGGTGGTGAAGTTGGTGAGCATACCACCGAGCCAACGAGCGTTTACGTAAGGCATGCCGCAGCGGTTAGCAGCTTCAGCAACAGATTCCTGAGCCTGCTTCTTGGTGCCTACGAACAGAACCGTGCCGCCCTTTTCAGCGCAACGGGAAACTGCGGTGTAAGCAGCGTCGAGACCGTACATGGTCTCCTTGAGGTCGATGATGTAGATGTCGCCACGGTTGCCGAAGATGAAGGGCTTCATCTTGGGGTTCCAGCGACGGGTCTGATGACCGAAGTGGGTGCCTGCGTCGAGCAGGGTCTGTACAGTAATCTTGGACATTCTTTCTCCATTCGTTGTGCCTCTGCGTGAGATCATTCCTTTGTTCGCAACCGCCATGGCGGCCACTAGCGAACGCAGGTCCTTCACGCATGTGTATTAAAACAGCCTTTGCAGTATATCAGCCTTATCGATACGTGCAACAAAATGGAGAAAGAAGACACATTCCTTACCAAGCATTTGCAATGGACGGTGCAAGTAGAGCAATCTTGCCGACCACTGGTTCCACTTACGTACTTGCCGATGCTCAATCAGGACATCCTAACCAAGATCTACTGTTACAGCTGATGCAGCAGCAGAAGAACATCTCCCGAAAAACACCTGCCCGCTTATTAAAGGCACCTACGGATTTGCCGTAAGCGAACACTGCCCCTTTACGTACTTTGCCGACCTGATCATCGGCGAAACCACATGCGACGGCAAAAAGAAGATGTACGAGCTCCTCAACGACATCAAAGATGTCCACGTCATGAACCTTCCGCACGCCCGCAATGCTAAATGGGCTCCTCGCGTATGGCGCGAGGAATGCGTTGCGCTCAAGGAAGAGCTCGAGCGACGTTACGATACCGAAATCACCGACGAAATGCTGTAGACAGGTCGAGATATCTTCCCCTCTTTACGGGATGATGCGTCTCAACCGCCAGCCCCGTCCGCGCGAAAAAAAAATGCCGAGCCGCTTTTGCGGACTCGGCATTTTTTGATAGCGAATTGGCTAAACGGCGTTATTTGCCCGCCAAAACGTCAAGATCGACAGGACCGGAAACGGAACCGTCGGCCTCTGCAGCCTTGATCTGCTCGTCGGTATAGCCCAAATCACGCATGATTTCCTCGGTTGCGCTGCCCAGCTTATCGGAAGGCGTGTAGTTGGGAGCTTCCTCGGACTCAAACTGAATAGGGGGAGTGGGAACCCAACGCTCTGCCTCGGGATACTTGATCTTAACCAGATAATCGTTCACCAGAGCGTTCTGGTCTTCATAGACATCGAGCGGGGTCTGACACAGCTCGCAAGGAATGCCTGCATCCTTGAAGATCTTCAGGGCTTCGGCGGCAGTCATCTTTGCCAGAGCCTCATCCAGAATGCCAACCACTTCGGCGTTCAAGCCATCTGCGTTCATCTTGTTGCAGTTGTTCAAGCGCTCAGAGCCAATAAGGTCCTCGCGGCCGATAAGGCCCATGATCTTGTCGTAGTCGCGATCGTATTCAGGGTCGCACATGGCGATAGACTTGCCGTCGCCTGCAGTGTAGACGTTGTTGAAGGGGCAGATAACCTCAAGACGGCTCTTGGGATATGGATTGCCGTACTGAGCAGAAATCATGCCCGTCATCAATGCGTAGATAGCAGCATGCTGCAGTGCGCACGTTACATACTCACCTTCGCCAGTCTGGTTACGCCCGATAATCGCAGCGCAAACGCCAGCAGCAAGGAACATGGAAGCCTGAAGATCGCCATAGCCGTTGGTGGGAATCATCGGGGAATCGCCACGGTTTACCGTGGTGCCAAATACGCCGCCACGAGCCATGTAGCAGGTTACGTCAAAGCCAGGATCGTCCTTTTCGGGGCCCTTCTTGCCGTAGCCCAAGCCGTGAGCCATGATGAGCTTCGGATATTTTGCATGCAGGGTTTCCCAGTCGAGACCCATTTTCTTCAGGGATTTCGTACGGGTGTTGGTCAGGAATACGTCGGCATCGGCAAGGAGCTTGTCCATAACCTCAGCGCCCGTTTCGCTCTTCAGGTTCAACGAGATGAATCGCTTATTCAAGTTGCACATATCGAAAGCGAGGTTCTCTTCGTCCGACATGGGCATGTTGAATACCGCCGCTTGGGTTACGCGCAGCGGATCACCCTTGGCTGCCTCGACTTTAATGACGTCGGCACCCCATTCGCCCAATACACGACCAGTCGCAGGCGTTGCCATATACGTAGTAAGATCGACAACCTTGATTCCCTTAAGTGGTTTCATTGGATCTCCTTTCCCCCTCCCCGGGCGGCTTTTTCGCGTAAGCATTGCACGCATAGCGCCCCTGGTGCGCATACAGCACCCGGAGAATCACAAACCAATGAATCCATTATAGGTTAGCAACGGCAAAGCTATAGATCGAAGTCATTGCATTCAGTAATAATTCCAGTTGAAACTTATAAAAAACCAATCGGGCAGGAAACAGATCCATCAAGGCTGTTGCGGTAAAAATTAATAAGAACGAGCTGAATGCAAAAAAGCGAGCTCCGATTGCCCAAACAGCAACTGGAGCTCGTTTTGGTGAACATAGGTCCCTTTTGGCACCCTGACGGAAACTCGTTTGAATTAACGCAAGGGCCCTTAGACCTCCCCTGGAATCCTGAACAAATGCAATTAGTTTTACCCGATTACTTCCCATCGCGCAAAGCCTTGAGCTTCGCCAAGGTATCGGGGTTGATCCGCTCTGCAACCGTGGAACGACGATGCACTTCAAGGGTGCGGTCGCGTTTGGCCTCGTCGCCTAAATCTTCCATTTCAAGGCTAAAGCCATTGGCGCTCATGCGGTCGACGCCGCCGCCAAACACCGTATCCTGGATAGTGGCATCAGAGGTTACCACCATCACCTCCAAACGATTTTCGCGCGCATCATATGCGATTTTCTCGATAACCTTATCGGCAGAAGAGCCATAGGGTGAAAAGACCACCTTCACGCCACCGATACGCTCGGTTTTGCCTGCCGATTCAGGGTTGTCGGCGCCATCAAAAACGATAATCGCCTTGTACTCAGTCCCCGCAAAAGCCGCAACGTCGCTGATCAGCGCCTCGCGAACTTTGTTGAATGTTTCGTGGGTATAGTCCTCTTCGCGCCTCATGTGCACATAGCGCTGACCGCTTCGCAGCACGTTGTACCCGTCGACGATAAGAAGTTTGTTACGTTTTTTAGCCATGAAAACCGCTCGATTCAAACTGAGGTCCGAATAACACGTTTATGGGGATAATTGATGCCCGCCCTGTACGCAAAACGGAGCTCCGTACTGAGGTCAAAACAGACAAAGCCCCGACGCGAGCATGGAGCAAATGGAAAAGGCAGGATGCCGTTCCTTATTATTCCCTACATTGCCTCATCCACTCATACATGCAGGCAGTAGAAGCCTGAGCCACATTCAGAGAGCCAACTTCTCCTGCTTGGGGCAAGGAAACCAAAAAATCGCAGCGTTCCTGGGTAAGGCGAGCAAGGCCTTCGCCTTCGTTGCCCATTACCAGTACCAAGCGGCCCGCCAAGGGCGAATCCCAAATGCACTGCTGTGCCTTTTCGGAAGCGCCGGCAACCCAGAAGTTTTCCTTTTTCAGGTTTTCGATGGTTTGCGCAATGTTGCTAACCTGGGCGATTTTGATATGAGAAACCGCACCGGCGGAGCTTTTGTACGTTGCCGCAGTTACATGAGCCGAACGCTTGTTAGGAATAATGATGCCTGATGCGCCCACCACTTCTGCCGAACGAGCGATAGCGCCCAGGTTGCCTGCATCGGTGATATGGTCAAGCACCACAATAAGTGCCTTGCCGTCATTTGCTTCAGCGCGCTTGTTGGCAGCAATGACAATTTCATTCACATTGGAATACTGATATGAGCCAGTTTCCAGCATAAGGCCCTGGTGAGAACCGCGCTCGGAGCGCTCATCCATTTCATGGCGCTTGATCTGCTTCACCGAAATCTTCATTTTGTGAGCACGGCGAACCACTTCATCAACCGCTTTGTCACCCTTCAAGCCTTCAGCGACATACAGGCGCTTAACGGGAACGCCCACTTTCAAAGCTTCCAGTACCGGACGCTTGCCTTCAATATATTCAGCCATGAACAAGCCTTTCAAACGAAATAATGTGTCCAGCTATGATAGCGCACCAGAATATGAGAACCCGCATTCCGCACCAAAGAGCAGTGCGAATTCGCGAATCGGCGCACACGCCAAAATCAGAACGCAAACAAAGCAACACCAGGCTGAAAATCAACAAGTCAAATTCCAGATTGGGCGCACATGCCAAATCAATCAGGACATGCGCCAGCCAAGGAACGACCCGAATCCTAAACCAGAGCATGCGCCTGTAATCTAGCAAGCGGTCGGGTAGCCCACCCATTACAGTCTGAGATAAGTCATCGATGAACTTCGGTGGCGATCATTCGGCGCATGGCCTACAGTTTGGCCAAGCCCCGAGGGGCCGCCGATCGGGCGTCCCCGGATGGCCGTCTGCCCCTGCCCCTCGAGGGCCCGGGGGGGGTGTTGCCACCGAGGACGCTCGCCGCTCCGAACGACTGATAGGAAACTGCCGGGCCCGGAGGCCACGGCCAGGTAATGCGGGTGTCGAGGGGAGGGCTTCCGATCGGCCTACCGATTGGAGGATACCACCATGGCACCACCCGCCAGGCCGAGGGTCGTCATAGGGCTCGACGTCGGGAAATCGGCGCACTGGGCGTGCGTCGTCACGCGCGAGGGCGAGCTCCTGGCAAGCAGGCCCATTCCCAACAGGGAAAACGCCATCGACGGGCTCTACGCTCAGTACCCGGGCGCGCTGGTCGTCGTCGACCAGGTCCGCAACATCGGCTCGCTCGCGCTTTCGCGCGCCAAGCTCGCCGGGATGCCGCGCGCGTACCTGCCCGGGCTCGCCGCGCACGGCGCCTCGAGACTGTTCGCCGGAGACGCCAAGACCGACGAGCGCGACGCGATGGTCATAGCCAAGACGGCGCTGGGCATACCCGACGCGCTGCTTGCGGTGGCCGACAGGCCGCCCGAGGTAGAGGCCGCCAGGTCGCTCGCCGCGCAAAGGGACTTTCCGACCTGCGAGAACACGCGCAGCAAGAACAGGCTCCGCAGCATATTGCTCGAGTCGTGCCCGGAATTCGAGGCGCAAGCCGACCTCTCGGACCCGGCGACCCTCAAGCTCATGGCCGCCGTCGGCGGCCCATGGTCGATATCCGAGGCCTCGCCGCAGTCCGTCGGGGCGCTCACGCGCGGCTGCAGGCGCGCCAAAGTGGCGGCGCTGGCCGGCTGCTCGCGCGAAGGATATCGGAGAACGACGCCGAGATCGGGTCGCTGACCTCCGAGATATCGGCGCTGCTTTCCGCCGACGAGACGCACAGGTGCCTGCTCACGGTGCCCGGCATAGGGCCGCGAACGGCATCCGAGCTGGTCATATCCATAGACATAGCCGACTTCCCAAGCCACGACAGGCTGGCCTCGTACTGCGGGCTGGCGCCGCGCAACCGGCGGTCCGGCACGTCGATATCGTCGGTGTCCGCGTCGCGGCAGGGCAACAAGAGGCTGAAGAACCTGCTCATATTCTCCTGCAACTGCCTTGCGCGCAGCCGCAACCGATGGGGCGAATATTACGCGCGCTGCCGCGACAGGGGCATGCCGCACGGCAAGGCCCTGAAGGCCGTGGCGAGGAAGCGGCTCAAGGTGATCTACGCGGTCATGAGGGACAAGGTTCCGTACGCGGCCTAACGGCCGGCAGAGATCGCAGGCCCGGCAGGGCCTGCGTCAGCATTGCCAAAAACGCCCATCGAAAGGGCGAATCTCCCTTGACAGAACTATAGGAACACCCCCCAGCACCGTCCTGAGGCCGGCCCATGAGCCCCAAAAACATAAAATCGCTCCTAATTGCAACATTTTTGCGATTAGGGATCGTCGCGAGTTCCCCCGATCGCAGATTAAGGTCCGAAAGCGCAGCAAAATGGCTATATTGCGGCTCTTTTCCGCTTTGTGGGAGCGAAGGGGAGTCCCCAATCGCAAAAAAGTTGCAAAAAGCTCGTTATTTTTGTTTTTGCGATTGGCTGATCGTCGCGATGGGACAAACCCCGCCAATGATGAATCGCATACGCACCGAAATCAGGGCATGCGCTTGCAGAGCGACAAAAAAACCGCCCGAAGGCGGTTTCGTTCTCAATTATGACTGGGCCAGCAGGATTCCCGCGCTCTGCGAGCGCTCTCCCCCTTGGCGCAAGCGCCTGCAGGCAAATCCCCAAAAACGTGCCACAGGCACGTTTTCTTTACGGGGTTTCACCTCATCGGTTCGAACCCTTTGCATCCGGCAAGGCAACAAAAAACCGCCCGAAGGCGGTTTCGTTCTCAAATATATGGCTGGGCCAGCAGGATTCGAACCTACATAACTGGTACCAAAAACCAGGGTCCTGCCATTGGACGATGGCCCAGCGTATGCCATAAGGCGTTTTGTGATTATAACGTATCTGGCATGGTCAAGCCAAACAAACAGCCGATTCGCCAAAACGCCACAACCCAATATGAGCGCCATCATGCCACGTACAGGGAGAGGAGAACCTATCGCGCTCTTAGCTCCCAAAATGCCACGGCACTCGCAGCAGCAACATTGAGAGAATCAACTCCATGCGCCATAGGGATCTTCGCCGTATAGTCGCATGCGGCTATGGTGTGCTGCGACAGACCATCACCCTCCGTGCCCATGATGATGGCAAGTTTTTCACATTCTTTGAGCTCAGGGCAGTCGAGGCTTACCGAATTGTCGTCAAGAGCCATGGCCGCAGTCTTGAATCCTAGGCTCCGCAACTTGGCAATACCACCCTGGGGCCATTCCTCCCCCGGCTGATCTCCGATGCGCGTCCAAGGCACCTGGAACACCGTGCCCATAGAAACACGAACCGCGCGACGGTACAAAGGATCACAGCATGCGGGCGTGCACAAAACCGCATCCACCCCCAACGCCGCAGCACTGCGGAAAGCGGCGCCCACGTTGGTATGGTTGGTAATGTCTTCCAAGATGGCAATGCGGCGTGCATTGGCAACCGTTTCTTCCACCGAAGGCAAAGGTTTGCGGCGCATTGCGCATAGCACGCCACGGGTCAGTTCATAACCCGCCAACTTTTCAACCTCTTCAGCAGGCATAACGAAAACAGTAAGGCCGCCTTCTTCAACAGGCTTATTGCCGCCCATGCGATTTACAAGACCAGCCATGCGCTCAAAACGATGCTCGGGCACCAAAAGGGAAATCGGCTGATAGCCCGCCGCCAACGCACGGTCGATAACCTTGTCCGATTCGGCGATGAAAATTCCCTTTTCCGGCTCAAGCTTATTGCGCAACTGAAGCTCCGTCAGGCGCGCGTACACATCAAGTCGCGGATCCTCCAAAGAAGTTGGGTACTCAATCATTGAAAGCCTTTCAATAGTTGTCTTTTCCCTATGCGCAACGCACCTGCCGACCGCCACGAAACGGGAACTACACCACCAGCAACGCCAACAGCGGCAAAGTGACGATCGAGAGGATGGTGGTTATGAAAGTTCCACGCGACATAGTCATGGTATCGCCGCCATAGGCCAAACACATCATAATGCCCGACGAAGCAGCCGGCATCGCCGACTCAATCACGATAACCGCAAGAATATACGGATCATGGATAAAGATACCGCCTATGAAAAAGATAAGCAGCGGCACACCTGCCAAACGCATGAACGAAGTGAGGTAGCTCCAGCCATCGTTCACCATCTGCTTCAAGGGCTGCTTGGCGAGCGTCGATCCGATTACCAACATAGCTGCCGGCACCGTCATCTGTCCCAACAGATTACACGTCTGACCGATATAGCCCGAGTCGGTAACGCCAAATAGGGCAAGAAACATAGCAATGAAGCAGCTGATGAGGCAGGGGCTCACAAGTTGCTTGCCGATAGCCTTCACCTGTTCTCTTAGCGGCTTTTTGGCCGCCACGCCTTCTGTTCCTGTACTCGCGATAAACAACATTCCAACCGAGAACATAAAGACATTGTAGGGAATGTTGTAAACAGCGCCGTAGAGCACGGCGTCATTCCCCATGATGGCACCCAACACCGCGAAGCCGATAAAGCCCGTATTTCCGAACGATATGAGATAAGCATGCGCACCCTGCGCCGGCTTCGGCACGCCCCTATATACCACACGCACGAAAACCCACGCAAACAAGCAGATGAAAAAGTAGAGCACGGTCGAGCACGCCAGCAACATCAGGATGGTGTTGGAATCGGGCAAATTCGTGTTGCTCAACACCGAATTTAGGATCATACCAGGAAGCGCCACCGTCATAACGAGCTTAGAAAGCAGGGCGTCGAAAGCGTCGTTCATTAAGTGAATTTTGCGCGCCAACGCGCCAAGCAGCACCACGGTGAACAGAATGAGCATCTGCAATCCAGCGTGTGTGAGAACTTCCACAAACAACCCCTTATGTAGCTACCGATTGCGCCTTCGAAGCGCAAAGCAATTATAGGGTAAGGGAAGTATGCGAATGGATAAGCAGGGCAAAGGTGGCAGCAACGCGGTCGATGAAGAGGGAAAGCGGCAAGTGCGCGCAATGGACGGCAGAGTGCGCCTTCGACGCGCCTGCCGCTCGGAGAATGTGCACGCGTCCGGCAAAAGGCACAAAGCGCAAGCACGAACGTGAAAGCAGATGCCCCAACAGTGCCGCCCAGCCCGCTACACCACAATAAGCGCAATAACAGGCAGGGTAATCAGGGAGAATACCGTGGTTAAGAAGGTTCCGCGCGACATGGTTCGCGTGTCGCCATCATAGGCCAAGCACAACATGGTGCCATTCGAAGCGGCGGGCATGGCAGCCAGAAGCACCAGAATGGCAAGAAGGTACGGATCGCTCACGAACAGACCGAAAACAAAGTACACGCCTACCGGAACCACGATAAGGCGAATAAGCGTAGTAAGATAGCTCCAGCCGTCGAACAGCATTTCGCGCACAGGCATCTTCGCCAAGGTTGAGCCGATGATAAGCATTGCGGCAGGAACCGTCATTCCGCCCAAGATGCTGCACGTTTGCCCAATGGGGCCGTTGTCGGTTATATGCAGCAGCGCCAAGGCCATTGCAGCATACGAGGCCAGCATCACCGGTTTGGTTAGAGTGTGGCCCAGTGCTTTCAGTTGCATTTTCACACTGCGCTTTTCCCTCGTTTGCTCGTCGTCGCCCGCGACAAAGAACACGCCGAGCGAAAACAGCACCACGTTGAAGACGATGTTGAACACCGCCGCATACAGCACAGCGTTGTCATCGAATATGGCAGCAAGTACCGCGAAGCCCAAAAAGCCCACGTTTCCGAACATCATCATGAAGGCATGTGCTCCACGTGCTGGACGGTTGAGCTTGCGATACACCAGGTGGGCAACGGCGTATGAAAATACTGCAGCAAACAAGAAATACAAAGCCGCATAGCCAAACATGGTAAGGATAACCTCGTCAGGCGGCAACTGACTGTCGGAGAGCACCGAGTTTAAAATGGTTGCGGGAAGGGTGATAGACATTACCAACTTGGAAAGGTTCCCATCAAAAAGATCGTCAGTCATGCGCTTTTTTCTTGCGATGAAACCGCACAACATGATCGCGAACAACATCAGCATCTGGGTGAACGTGTGCTGAAAAACCTCCATAGGAGTAATTCCTTCTTCCTGCGCATGCCTGATTGATATGCAAAATAACTAACGAATATGCTCAATAGGCCAAAGGCCCGCACGCGAGGGTACTCCTGTCCGCTAGACGAGAATGTCGCAAGGTCGATTCTTCACAAAACCATAGCAATAGAATCAAAAATCATTCACCAAAGCTATCAAACGGCCCAGAATGAAGCCCACTAGGGGTTCAGAGAGCAAAGCGAATCCGAACCGAAAAATGGATCAAGCCCAACTGCAAGCCCTCAGCGGTTCGGGGAGCAAAGCGAATCCGAGCCAACACCCAAGGGCGTTGACCAAGCTCAAAGAGCGAAGCGAATTTGCCCCCAACCCAACCGCAGCCCCAAGAGTTCAGACAGCGAAGCTAATCCGAGCCCAACGCCCAAGGGGCGTTGACGAAGCCCGGGGCATGCGCCAGCAAATCAGCGAGCGGCGCCCTGGCGAGTGCAGCTGACTTGAAAGCACAAAGAATAGTCTCATGACCATGCTGAGCGCTTGAAAGACAGCTGTGCCGCCAGGGCACCGCGCAGCGTCATCCCATATGGGGCGAGTGCACAAAAAAAGCACCCCGAAGGGTGCTTTTTTCAGTGCACGAGCGGACGTACCGAACTTACATCATACCCATGCCGCCGCCCTGGCCCGCACCAGCGAGTGCGGACAGGTCGGGACCTTCCTTGGGGATTTCGTTGATGGTTGCCTCGGTGATGAGGATCAGGCCAGCAACGGATGCTGCAGACTGCAGAGCGGTGCGCGTAACCTTTACGGGATCGGAAACGCCCATCTCAATCATGCTGCCCTCTTCGCCGTTTGCGAAGTTGTAGCCTTCGCCCTTAGCGAATGCCTTGGCCTTTTCGACAACAACGGAGCCTTCATAGCCAGCGTTGGTCGCGATAGCGCGCATAGGAGCCTCGAGCGCCTTGCGGATGATGTCGACGCCAACCTGCTCGTCTGCGTTTGCAACCTCAACTGCGTCAAGTGCGCTGATTGCGTTGATGAGAGCTACGCCGCCACCAGCAACGATACCTTCTTCAACTGCTGCGCGGGTTGCCTGCAGAGCGTCTTCGATGCGGCTCTTCTTTTCCTTAAGCTCAGACTCGGTAGCAGCGCCAACCTTAAGAACAGCAACGCCACCGGAAAGCTTGGACAGGCGCTCCTGCAGCTTTTCCTTGTCGAAGTCGGAGGTGAGGTGCTCCAGCTCGTTGCGCATCTGAGCAACACGAGCATCGATTGCAGCCTTGTCGCCTGCACCGTCAACGATAACGGTTGCGTCTTTGGAAACCTTAACGGTCTTAGCGGTACCAAGAGCGTCAACGGTAACGTCTGCAAGCGTCATGCCAAAGTCCTTGGAAACTACCTTGCCGCCCGTAACAACTGCGATGTCCTCGAGGATGCGAGCACGACGATCGCCGAAGCCGGGAGCCTTGATAGCAACTACGTTCAAGGTGCCACGCAGCTTGTTCAGCAGCAGGGTACCCAGTGCTTCGCCCTCAACGTCTTCTGCAACGATGAGCAGCGGACGGCCTGCCTTCATGATGCCTTCAAGCAGGGGAACCATATCCTGGATGGAGGTAACCTTAAGATCGGTGAGCAGGATGTAAGGATCGTTCAGAACGGCTTCCATGCGCTCGGAGTCGGTTGCCATGTAAGGAGAAATGTAACCGCGATCGTACTGCATGCCCTGAACAACATCGATGTCGATGCCGAAAGTCTGGCTGTCCTCAACGGAAATAGCGCCGTCTTTGCCAACTTCGTCCATTGCCTCAGCGATCTTTTCGC
>ERZ827043.3122-NODE-3122-length-12586-cov-4.604820_pt1 | contig 12586 bp, 7 predicted proteins | sample MGYA00519923_ERZ827043 | MGnify/ENA primary metagenome ERZ827043 (study PRJEB31778, sample SAMEA3449251) | human gut metagenome | biome: human gut; feature: human-associated habitat; material: faeces | place: United Kingdom | collected 2010/2012 ...
CCCTTGCGTTCTCTTGGGGGATCTAAAGGGGGACATTCTCTCACGTGAGAGAATGTCCCCCCTTTGCTCGCTTCCCCGCGTCAGGCGGGGAAAACCGCAGCCGTTTCGGGCCGCAAAAAGGAAGGGACCACCTTTCGGTGGTCCCCAATTTTTTACAGCTTGCGGAAGCGCTCCGCAATGACCGCCGCCGCGTCAGCGGTCGACAGCGCACCGGTGTCAAGGTAAAGATCATACCCCTCCGGCGCGCCCCAGGCCTTGTGGGTGTAGCTCTCGTAATACTTGCGGCGCTGCTTGTCCATCTTGCGGATCAGGCGGATGGCCTGGTCGCGCGTGAGCTTTTCCTGCTCCATTTTGCGCTGGATGCGGTGCTCGTCCGGCGCGGCGACGAACACGGTGAGAAGCCTCACGTCTTCGCCGCGCAGCACATAGTCTGCGCAGCGCCCCACGAACACACACTCCTCGTGGCGGGCGATGCGGCGGATCTCGTGGCTTTGCAGGGCGAAGAGCACTTCGCTCGTCGGTTTGCCGCGCAGCACATGGTGGTTGCCCTCGTGCACGGTCTGGAAGAGGTAGGGGTTGGTCGCCTTTTCGTCCGAGGGGGAGAGCGTTTTTTCCGAAAGCTCGCCGTACTCGCACGCGAGGCGGATCAGCTCGCGCTCATAGACGCGGATGCCGAGGAGATCCGCTGTTTTCACGGCCACTTCGTGGCCGCCGCTGCCGAACTGGCGGCTGATGCTGATGATGCGATTTCCCATAGTATGAATCTCCCTCCGCTTTTCTATTGTTTCAGCGCGTTGAGCGCCGGCTGGGGAATCGAGAATGCACGATCCGCCGGCGTGATGACGGCGGAGAGCGACACCGGAGCGTCGGAGAGGATGAGGTGCAGCGCGCCGCTGCACGAGATGTTGACGGACTGGAGCTCGCCCTGCTCGCTCACGCGGACGGAAATGCGTCCGGAGGAGAAGGTCACATCCTGTGCCTTGATATCCGGCGCGATGGCGGCGGCGAGCTCGCTCATCGCGTCGGAGTCGAGCGAAAGACCGTAGAGATAGCCGTCGCTCGCCTTATCGCAGCCTGCGCTGCCGTTCAGAATGGACTGGTAGCAGAGGTCAATGAGCGACGTGGCATCGACGAGCTGCTGGCTCGCGGTGTCGACACTGTTGCCGTCCGCGTCGCAGATCTTGCTGCCGGAGAAGTAGACGGCGAGGGTGTTTTTTTGGATGCTGCCGTAGCTCTGACCGTCGATGCTGCTGCGGTCGTACTGGAGCGTGCTGTTCAGCACGATCGGGCCGCAGTCGGCGGAAAGGGAAATGTCAGACGAAGAAATGTCATTCGTCAGCTCGCCCCATGCGTGCAGCAGGCGGAGCGCATCGTCTGTCAGCGTGGAAGAAGAGGCGGCGCCGCCGGACGAGCGAATGGCGGAGAGCACCTCGTCCGGCACCACGGGCGCAGACGCATCGGTAAAGACGGCGTCGGCATTTACGTGCAGATCACCGGAATTCTCCGCCGCAAAGTTCATGCGCATCAGCTCGCCGCTCTCTGCGGTGAGCGTCACGCGGATCGAGGAGAGCGCCGCGGCGTCGGCGATCTCGTCCGAGGTGAGAAGATGCAGCAGCGCGCTCGCGTCGTCGCCCTCGGCGGTGAAGGTGTAGCGCTTTTCCTGCCCGTCAACGGATTTCGTCACCGTGAGCGTGCGGCAGAGCTCGGCGGTCTCATCCATGAGCTCGGCGTAATTTGGGAATGCGCCGCCGACAGCGTAGGACTTGCCGTTTTCAAGGTAGATCGCGCCGTCTGCGTAGTAGAGCGCCGCGCCGTCGCGGTCGATGCAGGTGATGGGAGCGCCGTCCTTCTTCGTGCGGGCGACGGAGGCATCCGCGCTCAGGCTGATTTTGCCATAGGAGGCGTCGACCGTGACGTCCATGGTCATCGGGTCCTCTTTGACACGCGCCTCGACAAGGCGGTAGGCTTCGAGGTCCTTCTTAAAGTCGGAGTGGAGGAAGAACGCCGCAGCCGCGCCGAGCAAGACTAAAATCGTGATGAGAATAGGGAGGAAGCGGCGGTGCCTGCGCTTTTTCGGCGCGGGCGGTACTGCGGGCTGCGTGAGCACGTTTTCGCGTGCCTCGCGCTCCTCGCGAAGAAGCCGAAGTTCCTCTTCCGCGCGCGCAAGGCGCGCCTCGATGGAGTCGGGATCGGCTGCGGGAGCGGGTTCGGAAGTGGGAACGCTTTCTGCGCCCTCGACCGCGGCGGTGACGACCGGCGCAGCGGTCGCTGCTACTGCCACGGCGGCGGGGACTGCCGTAGATTCAGCGGACACAGGCGCATCCGCCTGAGTGGCATCTTCGACCGCTGTAGACGCGGGGGCACCCGTCTTGGCAGGGGCTTCGTCTGCTGTGGACGCATTGGCGTCCTCGCCGCGGACGATCTGCTCGGCCTGCGAGACGGCGCTCGCGCTGCGCGCCAGCGCTTCGGCGCGTCTGCGCGCCTTGCGCTTGTGGCGGTGGACGAGCAGAACGATGATAAGGATCAGAACAGCCAGCACGGCGAGCACGCCGAGCCAGATGCCCCAGACGTCGAGCGTCCGCACGGCGGCAAACTCAACGCTGTCGCCGCTCGTGGAGAAGGTGAGGTAGCTGCCCATCGTGCCGCAGTCGGCCTCCTGCCAGCTGCCGCCGTTTTCACGGGTGTAGATGCGCAGCTCCTTCTGCCCGTCGGGCGGGAGATAGCGCATGGTGTGCGTGTCCTGCCCGTCGTCGGCAAGCTCGATGCGCCACTGCTCGAGCACTTCGGCGTTGGCAACCATCGAAGGCATTTCGCCACGGCTGAGGCAGGAGAAGTAGCCCTTCACGCGGTCGAGCACAGTGCCGGACTGCACGTCGAACGCCGCGGGCGTGAGCGGCTGGGCGGTCACGGTGATGGCGTCGCCGTCGTTGTAGTTGCCCTCGACCAAGATGACAGCCTGTCCGCTCTCTCGCGTCTGTTCAGAGGCAAGGCCGGGGGTGTAGGCCTCGTAAACAGCGGTGACGACGGTGTCAAAGTGCAGATTCGTGAGGTCGGTGCGGTCCCAGTGGACGTGACAGCCGCTCTTGGCGGGCGGCTCGGGGATGTCGCTTTCGTCGATGGAGTCGCCGTAGTTGAAAGTGCGGCTGAGCACAGTTTTATCGTCAGCAACGAAGGTGAGCGTGAAGGACTTCATGCTCTCGGGCAGGTCGCTGAGTGCGAGCAGCTGAGAATAGCTGATGGGCTCGGCCCGTCCGGCGTAGCCCTGACGGTTGATGCCGGGGAGATCGTCGGAGACATAGTAGTTATGCTCAAATGTGCCCGTGTCGCTGCCGGAGATCGCACCCTGGTACTGCTGGCAGTCGGTGATGTCGACGAGCGAGTAGTTCCAGCGGACGCTGCTGCCGCTGCCGTCGACATTTTCCTGCACGCCGGAGCCGACGATGCCGCCGACATACTTCTTGCCGCTGAGCGTGCACTTGGAGAAGTTCCCGAGCACCGTCGCGCCGGTGAGACCGGCGATGCCGCCGGTATAGCTGCCGTTTTCGTTCGTGATGGTGCAGGACGACGTCTCACACGCAGTCAGATAGCCGAGGTCCATGCGGCCGACAATGCCGCCGACATAGCTGCGCTTGCCGGCCACATCGCCGGTGTTGACGCACTTCTGGATGATGGAGCGGTACTCATACTGCTTGCGGTAGATGTTCGAAAGATGGCCCGTGACATCGTCCTCGGGGTCAAGCGTGTATTCGATGGCCATGGAACCGGCGATGCCGCCGGTGTTGACGTCGCCGTACACCGCGCCGCTGTTACGGCTGAGCGATACCTTACCGAGCGTGACGGAGTTGATATCGACACTCGAGGCGTCGACGATCAGATCGCCCGTGCCGCCGGTGAGCGAGGAGATGGCGGAGAACATCGTGTTCGTGAGCTCGTTGAACTTGCTGCTGATGTTGCGGATATCGGCGGAAAGAGCCGTGCTGGTGTTTTTGACGTTTTCGGTGATCAGTGAGAGCTGGCTGTTCGCCGCGGTGACCGAGCCGACGACCATGTTGATGTTCGACACGGTGACGACGTCGGAGACGTCAAAATCCTGATCGAAGCTGACGTTGATATCCGGCAGGGTGGGATTCTCAGGATCGAAGTCATCGGGGTCAAAATCACCGTCGATGCTGATGCTCGGCTGGGGGATGGCGTCGGGGTCGACGTCGATGGTCACGTCGTTCGCCGCGTCCGATGCATCGGAGAGGTAGCCCGAGATCAGGTCGAGACGGTCGGAAATTTCGCTCGAGCCGTATTCGGCGTCGTTGACGGCCTTTTTGACGAGCGAGTCGAGCTCCTTGATCTGCGACTGGATGCGCGAGAGCTGGCTGGCAGAGACCTGCGTGCGCACATAGGGCTCCATCTGGCCAGCGATGCCGCCGACGTCCTTTCGCCCGCAGACCGCGCCCTCGTTGCTGCACGCGAGGATCTGGCCGCTGCTGCGGCCGACCACGCCGCCGACATTGTAGCCGATGTGCTGGTAGCCGACAGCGGCATAGTTCGTGCTCGACGCGATCGCGCCGGAGGAATAGCCCGCGATGCCGCCGGTGTCGGTGGCGATATTGAGCGTGTCGAGTCGGGACAGACTTGCAAGGTCAAGCGAGAAATCGAGGCTCAGGTCGCTTAAGTCAATGCTGGGGTCGGTGCTTTCGATATTCACATACGCGCGGCCGCGGCAGGAGACGATGGAGCCGAGGTTCTCGCCCACGATGCCGCCGGTCATGCTCTGGCCGAAGATCGCGCCCGAGGCGTCGCACGCGCGCACGATGCCCGTGGCGAGGTTGCTGCCCGCGATGCCGCCGACGCTGCGTTTGCCGGAAACACTTCCGTTGAATGTGCAGCTTTCGATCGTGCCGTGGTTTTCACCCACGATGCCGCCGATATTTTCGCTGTCGCCGGACGGGGTGACCGTGCCCTCAACATTCAGGTTTTTGATGACGGCGTCCTTTTGCAGCACGCCGAAAAGACCGGCGGGGGAGACGCTCTGCGTGATGGAAAGGCCGCTGATGGTGTGGCCGTTGCCGTTGAACGTGCCGCCGAACGTCGGGATGGGGAGCTCGTCATCGTCGGTCAGCTCGATATCGTTGTCAAGCACAACGGTTTTACCGCGCGACCAGGAGTCGAGCGTGCAGGAATGCGCGAGGGATCGTAAGTCTTCTGCGCTCTTGATGTGGATGGCGCCGTCCCCGTCTGCCAAGACCTGCGTGACAGGGAGAAGCGAGATGAGCAGCAGGCACGAGAGTGCAAGCGCGCAGAAGCGATAGAAATGATTAGTCTTCTTCATCGTCTTGCTCCTCATTTGCAGATCCGGAGATCAGATTCAGGTCGATGTCGCCCTCGACCGTGGCGTGCATGATGCCATGCACCGTACCATTGATGTTGCCGCGCACCATGCCGTTGACGGAGACCTTACCGTGACCCGATTTCTTTTCCGTGATGGACGGGACGGAGAACGAGGTCTTGTCGACGATGCCGCTGCCGATGAGCAAGATCTGCGGCAGGGCGAACATGACCATGATGATGGAGATGACCGTGCCGCGTCCGAGGCTTTCGCCGATGCCGGCAATGACCGGCTCGGAGGTCATGCGGCCGATCAGAAAGCCGCTGATCGACAGGATCGAGCCGGAGGTGATGATGGTCGGGAACGCGAAGTTGAGCGTTTCAATGATGGCATCGCGGTGGTGCATCTTGGCCTTGGTCTCCTGAAAGCGGCTGGCGATGACGATGGCGTAGTCGATGTTCGCGCCCATCTGGATCGAGCTGACGATCAGGTAGCCCAGGAAGAAGAGGTATTTGCCCGTGATGGTGGGGAACGAGAAGTTGATCCAGATGCAGCCCTGAATGACCAGGATCAGCAGCACCGGCATACCGGCGGAGTTGAAGGTGAAAAGCAGCACCGCCATGACGATCAGGATCGAAACGATGCTCACGACCTTATTATCCACGGCGAAGGACTTTTCAAATTCGTACTCGTTGGTGGAGTCGCCCGCCAGATAGACCTTTTCGCCGGGGTAATACTTCTGCGCGATCGCGGTGACGGTGTCGGTGAAGGCGTAGGTCTCATCGCCGCTGACCGGCAGCGTGGAGTAGATGAGCATACGGCTGTACTGCTCGCTTTGAAGCTGGAGCTTGGCGTTCGTCATCTGCGTGTAGGCGTCGTCCAGCGTGCTTTGCAGCTCGTCGTCCAGCGTGACATAGCCCTGCTGCACCTCGTCGTAGAGAAAGAGGAACATATCAATGAGCGGGACGGAGTAGGTGGACAGGCCGCCGACGATCTTGCCGTAATTTTCATGGTTTGCGGCATAGGCGCCATAGAGGAACTCGGCGACCTCGTAGTCGAGATCGGTCAGCTCGGAGAACTGACGGGGCGTGAGCCTGTCGGTGAGCATATAGCCGCCCATGGCTTCGACGTTGGAAAGCCCCAGCGTGGAGTCGACCTCGTCGTACTGCTCAAGCTCGTCGAGAATGGCGCGCTCCTTGTCATAGTCGCCCGCGGGGACCACGAGCGCCATGAGGTTTTTGGTGCTGAAGTTGTCGTCGATCATATTCTCGGCGATCTGCGTTTCGTTGAGCTTGGGCGCGGAGATCAGCCCGTAACCGTAGGCATAGGGACAGTCGGACGAGAGGCGGCAGCCGATCACAGCCAGCGCGACAAAGAGAATGGGAACGACATGGCGCGTGGCGTAGGCAAACTTGCCGACAAAGGGGATCTTGGGGACAAAGCTGCGGTGGCCGGTCTTGTCGATAAGCGGGCCGAAGAGCATCAGCAGGCCCGGCATGACAACGAACGCCGAGAGCAGCGCGAAGAGAATGGATTTGATGAGGCACAGCGCCATATCGGGGCCGAGCTTGAACTGCATGAAGAGCATGGCGACCAGACCGCCGATGGTCGTGAGCGAGCTGGCGCCGATCTCGGGGATGGACTTGCTCAGCGCCACAATGACCGCCTCGCGCAGGGGCAGGGAGCGGTGCTCCTCCTTGAAGCGGTTGCAAAAGATGATGGCGTAGTCGATGGAGAGCGCCAGCTGCAAGATGCTCGTCACGGAATTGGAGATGAACGAGATCTTGCCCATCATGAAGTTCGTGCCCTGATTGAGCACGAGCGCGACCACAAAGGTCAAAATCAGGACCGGCACCTCGCCGTAGGTCTCGGAGGTGAAGAGCAGCACGGTGACAATGACGATGGCGACATAGACCATAATGACGCTGATCTCGTGGTCGATGGTCTCCTCCTGCGTGTTGCCGAGGTCGGTGGAGACATAGAGATCGTAGCCGGCGAGCGAGTTCTTGACGCGCTCGAGCGCGTCGAGACAGCGCTCGTCGTCCTCGTCGTAGTCAAAGGTGACGGAGAAGAGCGCGCTGACGTTGTTGTAGTGCTCGTCGGTCTCGTCGAACGCCACGCCCTGCACGCCCTCGACATCCTCCAGCTTCTCCTGCAGATCGAAGGCGTCGGCGAGCGGGAGGTTGGCGACCATCACGCTCGCTGTGCCGAAGGTGGTGAATTGCTCGTCCATGACGTCGAGCGCCTGGCGGGTCTCGGAATCGGCGGGGAGATAGGCGGTCAGGTCGTTTTCCACCTGCACCCAGCTGCGGGAGAAGACGGAAAAGATCAGCCCGATGATGACGACAAGAAAGACAAGGTTGCGTTTATCGACGATGAAGCGGGCGAGCTTGAGCATAAAGCTCTCGCCGCTTTGTTCCGTTGGCTTTGCCATAGACGGACCTCCTGTATCGTGATATGCCCGGCGCACCGTGCGCCGAGGCGGAAAAATCAACACCTATTATATAGCACAGACAATGCAAAAATGAAATATGGAAAACGTGAAAAATCTGTGAATAAAAGGGAGTCAGGCTGTGCCTGACTCCCAAAAACGAGAGAAAATCGGACTTATTGCGCACTTTGCCCAAACAGCAGGGGATGCCGCGCGGGACGTTACTTTTCCACGATGACCTTCTGGGCGTTCTTCTCGCGGATGGCGGCGTAAATGCGGGCGATGATCTCGTCCGGTGCGCCCTTGGTCTGCTCACCGGTGACCATGTCCTTGCAGGTGACGACGCCGGAGGCGACCTCGTCCTCGCCGAGGAAGAGAACGTAGGGGATCTTCGTCTTGTCGGCGTAGTTCATCTTGGCCTTGAACTTCTTGTTCTCGGTGTAGAGCTGAGCGCGCAGGCCGCGCTCGCGCAGTCGGGTGGCGAGGGAGACGGCAAAGCTCAGATCCTCCGTCATCGGCAGAAGCAGCACGTCTGCGGGCGCGGTGTTGAGCGCGTCGTTGAGAAGGCCCTGCTCGCCGAGCACATAGAACAGGCGCGTCACGCCGATGGAGATGCCCACGCCCGGCAGCTTGCGGTCGGTATAATACTCGGCGAGATTGTCGTAACGGCCGCCGGAGCAGACCGAGCCGATCTGCGGATAGTCGAGCAGAGCGGTCTCGTAGACCGTGCCGGTATAGTAGTCGAGGCCGCGGGCGATGGTCAGGTCGACCTTGAAATTCTCCTGCGCGACACCGAAGCCGCCGAGGTATTTGATGACGGTGGAAAGCTCCTCATAGCCGCGGTCGAACAGCTCGTCACGGCCGCAGTAACCCTTGAGGGCGGCGAGTACCTCTTCGTTCGTGCCGGTGATGGCGATGAACTTGAGGATCTCGTCGGCCTGCTCGCCCGTGAGCTTAACGTCGTCGACGAGAATGGCGCGCACCATGTCGGGACCGATCTTTTCGATCTTATCCACCGTGCGCATGATCTCGCCGCTCTGCTCGGTCAGGCCGAGCATGGAGTAGAAGCCGTTGAGCACGCGGCGGTTGTTGATGCGGATCTGGAAGCGCTTGAGGCCCATCGCCGAAAAGACGTCGTAGATGATGGCGGGGATCTCGGCGTCGTTCATGATGTCCAGCTCGCCGTCGCCGATGACGTCGATATCCGCCTGATAGAACTCGCGGAAGCGGCCGCGCTGCGCGCGCTCGCCGCGGTAGACCTTGCCGATCTGGAAGCGGCGGAAGGGGAAGGCGAGCTCGTTGTAGTGCAGGGCGACGTACTTCGCCAGCGGCACGGTCAGGTCAAAGCGCAGGGAGAGGTCGCTGTCGCCCTTGGAGAAGCGGTAGATCTGCTTTTCCGTTTCGCCGCCGCCCTTGGCGAGCAGGATCTCGCTGGCCTCGATGATGGGGGTATCGAGCGGGGTGAAGCCGTAGCGGCTATAGGTCGTGCGCAGAATGTCCATCACGCGCTCCATCTGCTGCTGCTGCGCGGGAAGCAGCTCCATGAAGCCTGAGAGGGTCCGGGGCTTGATTCTTTCCATATCTATCTTCCTCCGTGAAAATCGTTGTGTGCGAATCTGCCAAAATCAATAATAATGTATTGTACAAGTTTACAAAGAAAATGTCAACCCCTTATTTGCTTATAAAGTATCACAACAGCGCATTAGCGCACGAAACTAAGGCGATACCCGTTGCGTTTCGCGCAAAAGGGCGGTATAATAGCGGCAATATCGAAACAGGAGAAGCCTATGACCGATTATTTTTCCTATACGCTCGATGCCGACGCCATCCGCGCCATCAGCAGCATCGGGCTGGCACACCTCGGCGACGCAGTATATGAGCTGCTTGTGCGCACCTATCTCTGCGCGCACGGCAAGGCGACGGGCAAGGGTCTGCACCGCGCGACGGTGGAGCTTGTCTGCGCGCCGAAGCAGGCAGAGCTGGCCGACGCCATTTTTGGGGAGCTGACGGACGAGGAGCACGACGTGTTCCGCCGCGGGCGCAACGCCAACGTCCACACGATCCCGCACAGCGCCGACCGCGCGCAGTACCAGAAGGCCACGGCGCTCGAGGCGCTCTTCGGCTGGCTCTATTTACAGGGACGGCACGAGCGCATCAACGAACTGTTTAACCGGATGATGGAGGCGAACGATGCCGCTTGACGCGATCTGCCTGCGGGCATTGACAAACGAATTGAAGGGGCAGCTCCTCGGCGCGCGCATCGACAAGGTGCAGCAGCCCGCGCGCGACCAGATCGTGCTGCTCCTGCGCGGCAATCTGCGCCTGCTCCTCAACGCGGGGCCGAACCAGCCGCGCGTGCAGCTCACGGAGGTCCTGCGCGAGAATCCCGCCGAGCCGCCGATGCTCTGTATGCTGCTGCGCAAGCACCTCGTCGGCGGACGCATCACGGAGATCGAGCAGAGCGGACTGGAGCGCATCGTGACGTTCACCGTCCGCAGCGTGAACGAGCTGGGCGAGTCCGGCACGAAGAAGCTGGTGCTCGAGGCGATGGGCCGCCGCTCAAACCTCCTGCTGCTCGACGAGGACGACCGCATTTTGGATTGTATGCGCCGTGTGGAGTTTGAGGTCTCCGGTGCGCGGGCGCTGCTGCCGGGGCTGTACTATCAGCTTCCGACGCCGCTTGACAAGCTCTCGCTGCTGACCGACCCTGAAGGGGCGGTCGAGCTGGCGCGCCGCGGCGGGGGAGCGGAGGAGACCGTCGAGCGCTTCCTGCTCGACCGGTATCTCGGCATCTCGCCGCTCATCGCGCGCGAGCTGGCGCTTCGCGCCTTCGGCGCAGCCGACGCCCGCTTCGCGGACCGGAGCGACGGCTGCGAGCGCCTTGCCGCGGAAATGGAACGCCTGGCAGAAGCTGTGCGGGAAAATCGCTTTACACCGACCATGCTCTCGCGCGAGGGAAAGCCCGTGGACTTCACCTATTGTCCCATCACGCAGTACGGCGCGGAGACGGTGCAGACGACCTTCCCAACCTTCTCCGCGCTGCTCGACGCTTTCTACACCGAGCGCGACCGGCAGGAGGCCGCGCAGCGCCGCGGGCGTGAGCTGACGCGCACGGTGACCTCCGCGCATGACCGCGTGGTGCGCAAGCTCGGAATGCTCGAAAAGGAGTACGCCGCCTCGCAGGACCGCGATACGCTGCGGCTGTACGGCGACCTCATCACCGCGAACCTCTACCGCATGGAGCGCGGGGCGGCGCGGCTGACGGCGCAAAATTACTACGACGAGAACGGTGCGGAGCTTGACATCCCGCTCGACCCGCTGCTCACGCCGCAGCAGAACGCGGCGAAATACTACAAGCGCTACACCAAGGCCAAGACCGCGGAGAAGCATCTGCGCGAGCAGATCGACAAGGCCATCGGCGAGCGCGACTACCTCGAGAGCGTGCAGGGCGAGATCGCGCTGGCGCAGACCGAGGCGGAGTTCGCCGAGCTGCGCCGCGAGCTGCAGGAGACCGGCTATCTCCGCCGCAGCGGAAAGGAAAAGAAGGGGCGCGAGAAGCCCATCGCGCCGCGCGAGTTCCGCTCGTCGAGCGGGCTGCGTATCCTCGTGGGCCGCAGCAACGTGCAGAACGACGCGCTCACGCGCAAGGCGGACAAGCGCGACCTGTGGCTCCATACGCAGAAGATCCACGGCAGCCATGTCATTCTCTGCACCGAGGACGGCGCGTATGACGACGAGAGCCTGCATGAGGCCGCGCTGCTCGCGGCGTATTACTCGCAGGCGCAGGGCGGCAGCAACGTCCCGGTGGACTACACGAGCGTCAAATACGTCAAAAAACCCGCGGGCGCCAGACCGGGCATGGTGGTCTACGAGACTTACCGCACCCTCTATGTCACGCCGGACGAGGAGACGATCCGCCGTCTGGACCGCAAAAATAAGTAAAGAAAAAGAGGGCCGGCCGCCCTCTTTTTCTTCTTATGCGTGTTAGGCGTGCGCGTCGCCCTCGATGGGTTCCGTTTCGCGGAAAAGCATCGTGATGCACCATACGCCGGCAAGGCCCACGAGCGTGTAGATCACGCGGCTGACCGTGCCCATCTGACCGCCGCAGAGGAACGCGACGAGGTCAAAGCCGAACAGGCCGATGCTGCCCCAGTTGAGCGCGCCGATGACGGCGAGCGTTAATGCCACTTTGTCGATGACCATGGATCTCCCTCCTAATCGTGTTTGGTTGGCTGTGCATAGTGTCCGCAAAAGATAAAAAAATATACATCCTTAAAAATTTTCAGCAAAAGCAGAAAAATAATCAGGTAAAATTTGCCGCAATGGATTGCTTTTTGCGCGGGGGATATTGTATAATCTACACGATATCTACCGCACGCAAGGGGCGCCGCCCCGTTTCAACAACGAACATCAGGAGGAAACACCATGAACGAAAAATTCAGTAAGCTCGGCTTCTATCCCGCTGACATCCTGCTGCCCAACAAGGACGTCGATATGGAGAAGTGGGCCGTCGTCGCCTGCGACCAGTTCACGTCCGAGCCCGAGTATTGGGAGCGCGTGGAAAAGACCGTCGGCGATGCGCCGTCCACCCTGCGCCTCATCCTGCCCGAGGCCAACCTGAAGGCCCCCAACGTCGACGAGTTCATCGCCGACATCAACGCCTCCATGGACAAGTATCTCAAGGAGAACATCTTTGAGACGCTCAAGGATTCTCTCATCTACATCGAGCGCGGCCAGAGCGACGGCAAGATCCGCCACGGCCTGATCGGCATGGTCGACCTCGACCAGTACGACTTCACCCCCGGCTCCGGTGCCCTGATCCGCGCCACCGAGGG
>ERZ827043.3127-NODE-3127-length-12575-cov-3.532109_pt1 | contig 12575 bp, 9 predicted proteins | sample MGYA00519923_ERZ827043 | MGnify/ENA primary metagenome ERZ827043 (study PRJEB31778, sample SAMEA3449251) | human gut metagenome | biome: human gut; feature: human-associated habitat; material: faeces | place: United Kingdom | collected 2010/2012 ...
AGCCAGTCCCGCCGCGCCAAAAAAGGAAATTGCCAAAGCAAGCGCGGTGGTTTTTGAAATTTTAAACGCTGCCGCTTTGTCTTTTTTACCGTTCATCTTATTATTACTCCTTTAATGGGTAAATCGCTGTTATTCAGCTGCCTGATAACATTTCGTATTAAAAGCATGTCGCAATTACCGAAATCAACGTGAACAAGCACCGAATTACCGCTCGGCTGCATTTCTTCGCCGTCCTCAATAAGCTGAACAATGTGTATGTTGCGATCATTGTCCTTATTTCGCCTGTTGTAATTATACGCCCACTTTTCAATAACCGAAAGAACCCTCTTCGCCGTCGAATAATGATTATTACGCCGCAAGTCCCGAACTGTTAAAATATTTTTCCGATGAATCGGTGTGGAATTTAAGCTCCGAAAAATGGAAAAATTATTTAATCCCGTTTTCCGAGCTTTCGGATTAACGGTTTAATAATCGGTTTATATGAAGAATTACCGATAACCTCCAAAGCCGAGCCTTTTATAGTTAACGGCGAAGCATATAATTTCTGCCGCCGCCGTGATTACCCACGAAAAAATATACAAAAGATACAGTGACGGAATGGTATGGAAATAAGCAAATACGGTATATATCCACACCACACGGAACACGCAGGAGCCCATAATCACAATAACAGTGGGAGCAAGACTCTTTCCGATACCGCGGCAGGCTGCGATAGTGCAATCCATAAAGGCACTGAAAGCATATGAAAAGCACATTATCCGAGTGCGCTGCAGCCCCGCTTCAATAACCGCTTCGTCATTGGCAAACAAAGATAAAAACTCTCTGCCGAACAGGAACAGCGCCCCTCCGAGCACCGCACCTGCCAAAAAGGAATATGCAATGCCGATAAAATAGCTTTTCAGCACACGGTCGCGCTTTGCCGCCCCAAGGTTCTGACCCATAAAGGTTGAACAGGCGGTATAAAACGCCGCCATAATGTTGTAAATAACGGCGTCGGCATTGGCTGCTGCGGCATTTCCCTCAACCATAACGGAATCAAAGGAATTTACGGCACTCTGTATAAAGAGGTTGGCAACGGCAAAAATGGCGTTTTGCAGTCCCGCGGGAATTCCTAAGCCGAGAATACGTTTTTCCTCAAACCTGTCAAGCCCGTTTTTAAGCTCATTAAAGTGAAATCTGCAGTCCTCCCCGTGCCGCCCCATATGTATAAGTATCAGCACCGCCGACGCATACTGCGAGATAATACTGGCAAGCGCAACGCCGTCCTCCGCCATATTGCATACTATAACGAAAAACAGGTTTAAAAGCACATTCAAAATCCCCGCTATCATAAGATATGTAAGCGGACGTTTTGTGTCACCGTTTGCACTGAGCACGCCGTTGCCGAAGTTGAAGATACCGAGTGCCGGCATACCGAGCGCATAAATTCGGAAATACAGCACTGCTCCCTCAATAAGATCGTCCTTGGTGCCGAGCAGTTCGAGCATAAACCGTGCGGAAATAAGGCAAAGCACCATAATAATGCAACCCGCCGCAAGGCACAGCACAAACGAGGTACGGATAGAGGCGGACGTACGCTCTTTGTCCCGTGCGCCGAGGTGCTGCGCTATACGAACGTTTACGGCGCTTCCCATACCTATAAGAAAGCCTGTAAACAGCGTTACAAGTATCGTGGTAGAGCCTACCGCGCCGAGAGCCTCGGCACTTGAAAATTTGCCCACAACAGCCACGTCCGCCATATTGAAAAGCACCTGCAAAAGCTGCGAAAGCATAAGCGGAACGCTTAAAAGAAGCATATTTTTCCACAAAGAGCCGACCGTCATTTGAATTTCGCCGTGCGCGCTCTTTGAACCGGAAGACAGATTTGCCGCCATATCGTTAACCCCCGAAAGCTTACATAATTCGCATATATAGCTAAAGCCTTTATGCCTGAATACAAAAACAAAAGTAATTATACTGCAAAGGCGGAAAAAACTCAATGCTTTTCATTATAATTGTCGAATTTTTTTGTATTTTAATAATCAAGCAGCCATTGCCTGAAATCGGCAATGGCTGCTGCGTTTTAAAAAGCAATTATTACAAAATGAGGCGGTGCGGCTGCGTCCGTCAAAGGCAGGATGGGGAGCTTGCCTCATCCACAGACGCGAGCCGTAAAGAAACGCGTCATCAGCTTACTTAATTTAAGGTAACGGTAACTGTACCGATTACCGTATCAGCAAGCGTTTCGCTGCTCAAAGCGCCGGAAACGGTCAGTGTATCCGAATCGTGAGGGGCATTGCTTATATCTGTACCAACGGCAGTAGCAAGGTTTAATTCACCTTTTTCGAATTTTCCCGCAATGTCGGTATAATTATCTGCAGCAGTGTAGCTAAGCTTTGCGGTAACAGCGGTGTTGGAGTGGTTTGTAACGGTTACGGTATTGCCTTTAGGCGACCAGCTTGCGTCATATTTATGGGTATCGGGATCCCATGCGCCGTCGTTATAGGTGAAACTCATTTCGCCCCAGGTAATATCTACACTGTAAACGATTGCTGCAGAATCACCCGCACTATAAGTAGCCTTAACGTCCTTAACGGCGCTGCCGCCTTTGCCGATGGTATCGGCAGCAAATGCAGGAACAGAAGCTGCCGTAAGAGCCAAAGCAAAAGTAAGAATAAGTGCAAAGATTTTTTTCATAATTTTTCATCCTTTCGGTGTAATTGTTATTTATATCAACCCTGCGGCTGTGCTCCGCCTTTGCCGGAGCGCGGCTTTCGGGGTTAATAGCTTAACGGTTGTTATTTTGTTACCGTAACGGTTACGGGAATCTCGGCGTTCAGCGTAGCCCAGCGGTCGTTTGCCCTGTCGTAAAATGAAACTACGAATTTTCCGTCGTATACCCCTGCGGTAAGCTTTTTCTCCGCGCCCTCTGCCAGATCCAGCTCCGTCGCCTTTGTGCCGGGCGTCAGGCTGCCGGATTGCAGGATAACGGTATCGCTGATAACCAGCTGCACTATGGCGTCCTGATTGGATTTGGCGGGATTGCCGAATACCAGTGAAGCCTTCCTTTTTGTCAGGTCAATATCCACCGTTTTTGAGTAGTTCAGGGATACTGCGCCGCCGCCATCGGGTGTTTCTAACTTCTTATCGGAATTATCGCCCGCAATGGGCTCCGCATTTGACTCGATCTTAGGCGGGATAGGCGTATCGCCCGATGCCGGCGTTTTTTTCCTGCCGCAGTAATAAAGTGCTAAAGAGCTTACGCAAAATGTAATCAGAAGCAATAGCAGCAGAAGCAAAAGCAACAATAAAAGCCACCGCTTTTTCTTCTTTTCCTCTTTTTCGGGAGCGTTTTCAATTTTCTTTTCTTCCATTATTTATTCCCCCCAAGGTAAACGGTTACCCTGCCTACGGTCTCAGCGTTCATATCGCGTTTCGGCTTACCGTTAAGATTAAGCCAAGCGTATTTTTTATCCCCTGCGGGCAATGCCACGGGAGCTTCAATATCGGCGCCCTGTTCGTCTGCAAAGCTTCCGGCTACCGAATCGTCTTCCTGCGTATAAACAAAGGATACGGTAACCTCACCCTCTCCCCCGTTCTCAACGGTAATCATATTTCCGTCGGTGCTGTCTGCCTTCCATTCTCCTATCGGGCAGTCGTGGGTTTCGGGATCCCATACGCCGTCTGTGTAGGTGAACGACATTTCGCTCCAGGTAATGGTAACGGATATTATATGCCTTTCCTCATAGCCGCAAACCTCACAGGTGCGCTTGCCGTCTGCCCATTCGCCGAAGATATGGTCTGCCGGAGCGTCGGTGCTGTCGCAGTTTGCGCACTTTTTCCTATGCCCGTTCTCGTCGGTCACCCAAGTGCCGTTTTCGTAATCATGGTCCCCGTATGATGTTTCTTCAAAGGTTGTGTAGTCGCACCGCGAGCAGGTGTCATAAGCATTATAGCCCTTTTCCGTGCAGGTTGCGGCTTTTGCTTCATGATGTATAATATCGTGATTATTGGGATCAATCTCGCCGTACTCGGCACCGCAGACCGCGCATTTTGCCTTTTCGGTACAGGTTGCCTCGCCGCCGTAATGGGCGATGTGCGTCCAATGCGCATACAGGGTATATATGCTGCCTACCGCCGTACCGCTTGTGACCTTTGTTCCGCCTGAGGCTGCCGTGTACCAACCGTCGAAAGCGTATCCGTCCCTGCTTAGCCTTGGCAGTTCGTCATATTTTCCGTCCTTAGCAAGCTTCAGCACGGTGCTATCGCCGTCCGTCAGCGCATATACGGTAACGGAATCCGTGCCCTTATTGACCGCCGCGTCGGCGGCGGTCACTGTATAAACGCCACCATTTGTCACGGTAAACGAAGCGGTGTATTCGCCGCCTCCTAAATCGGTTACGGAAAGTTTCTCGCCGTTTTTCGTAGCCGCAAATAATGCCTTGGCTTCGTAAATTCCTACCTCTACGTCAAGGCTTGCTTTATCGACCGTATCATCTGCGTAAAGCCGCACGTCCGGTGCTATGCCGTCCACATTTTCCGTCACTTCAATTTCCTTAGAGACGAAATGCCCTGCAGCGTCGGTAACAACCACCATGTAGCTGCCCGCCTCTGTCAATATAAAGCTGCCGGTAAGGTCGGTTGTTTCCGCTCCGTCAGGCAGGCGGACCGTTACATTGCTGTTGCCGTTTGGGCTTACGGAATAGGAATATGTAACGCCGTTTGCCGCAGTGCTTTTCTTGGTAACGGTAAGGGTTGGCGCATTCAGGTTGACGGTATAAGATTTTGATTTTTTGCTTGCGCTGCTGTTCCCCACATTGTCAGTGGCGGTAACGGTGAGCGTATGCGTACCCGTAGAGTTAGGGCAAACGGTGGAATAGGTACCGTCCCCGTTATCGGTAACAGCAGCGTCGGCAGTGCCCCATTTCGCCGTGACGGTATTAACGCCGGAGCCGCCGTCGGCAACCGAAAATGTAAGCCTTACCCGCTCGGTATAGGAGCTTCTGTCAAGGTCGTTTATAGTGATAGTCGGCGCAGTCGTATCAATTCTGCTTACCACCGCCTGCCGCACCATAGTTTCGCCGTTATGGGTAAGCGTGAAGGTATACACTCCGTTGGCAGTTGCAGTGTAGGTAAATCCTATACCGCTGCTTCCTATTATCTGCGTAGAACCGTCCGGTTTTGTTACCTTTACATTTACGTCTGTGGGCATTCGCGTTATGTTGATGCTCCGCTTCTTCGCCCAAGCGGTATTATCCGTGCTTACCATCAGCTCCAAAGATGAAGCTGCACCCGTTCCGGAGGACGGGACCGTTACACTCTTATATGCCGTTACCGTCAGCCCGTCGCTGTTAGTGGCGCGGGCATGAAGATAATATGTACCGGAGTTGCGTGCGGTTTTAACAGTAGCGCTTGACGTTCTGCCCGCAACAGTCCAGCCGGAGGTAGGCAGCGTTTTAGAGGTGCTCCAGGCATATTCTAACTTAACCGCGTTTGCAGCGGTAATCTTGCCTGTAAGCGCACCGTTTGAATTAGTAAGGCTTGTAACGCTTACGGTGGGCGCGGCTGCTGTTCCTACCGATACATTGGCGCTTTTCGTGCCGGTTTCTATATGTTCTGTGCCGGTGTCGCTGCTCATATCCTTAATCTGCGAGCTGCAGTCTATTTTAGTCAGCTTGATCGGAGATGCGGCGTTCTCCGGAACCGTTCCGGTAAAGTAAAGCACGTTGGTATCGGCACCGCCTGCATAATTGAATGTTCCCCAGCTTGTGGTGATAACGGAGCTGCTGCTAAGACTGCTGTTGGCGCTGTCTACAATCTCATCAAAAATAAGGGAAAATGTCACGATGTCGCCCTTAAGATATTTTCCGCCCGCCATCGGCGCAACGCCTACTAACTGCGGCTCGCGGTTGTCATACGGCAGGGCGTAGCTTGTTAAACCGTTTATCCACCAAATATCCTCGCCGCCCCCCGAAGCACTGAAATGAAGATAGCAATTGTCGTTAACACCGGGTCTTACATAGTAGCTATCGCTCTGCCTATGATTGTTAGTTAATATGGGTGCCGCCAAATTTCCCGCGCCGTTCCAATTTGTCGGTATACGGCTGTTCTCTCCTCCGCCGGATTTTGTGGACGGAAATTTATATAAATTTTGATTATCACCCTGCCCCTGCTGGAAGGTGCACGCCCAAAGCTGTCCATTGATAAGAGATACCGTGTCGCCGCTTCCTACTTCGTAAAATGCATTTTCAAGCTGCTTGGTACCGATATAAGCGTGTTCCCAACCATCCTCTTCCTCATAAGCATACATCTCGTAACGGTAAAGCCACTGACTGCAGGTACTTTTAATATATGAAAGGATATTTCCCGAATAATAGTCTGAAAGCGAGGTGGAGGTGTTGTAATTTGCTGCGCCGTATCTGTTCAGCATAAAATTAACATTGGTGTTTGTTGCGCCCTGTGCCTTCTTTGCGTCCGCAATTCGCTCGCCGTTTTTACCGCTGTTGGTTTTTTTAATGTTTACAATGGATTTTTCCGTACCGTAAATATTGCGGTCGATCGAATAGCTGCTGTTTTTTGCCATGGTTCGCGTTGCCTTGACTGTCTTAACGGCTGCACCGCCCTCAACACGGTAAATTTCCAGCTGATATGTACGGTCGGCATTGGAATAGGCAGTGCCGCCCCAGCTTTTGTATACCTTATCTACGCCATACTCAGTTACAGTAACGGTCTGATTGGCGCTGCTGCCTGCTGCGAAGGTAACGGTACCGTATGTGTGATTAAAATGCGTGCCGCCGACGGCTGAGCCGTTTACCGTGCGGTAATATACGGTCTGCTTGCCTTCTGTACCGCCGGTGCGGCTTATGGTAAATGTATTGTTTTTGTTATTCTTAACAGAAAATGTGCCGTAAGCAGGCACCCCAACACCGAAGGCGGCGCTGCTTGCACCGTATATCACGCTGCCGTCGCTTGCCTTGGCGTATGCGCGGGCATAGTACTGCAAGCCCACGGCAAGACTGCTTTTTGCCACGGAAGCGCTTAAAGCGCCGCCCTTGCTGCCGACCGCCTTGCTCGTTTTAACCTTACCGTCGTTTTTAGCCAGCGTTGGCTTTGATATAACGCCGTAAACAAAGCCGGTTTCTGTATAATTAAGTCCGCCGGTATACTCCATTTTGGCGGACAGTGTAAAATTGCCCGTTCCCGTAACCGCAGCTTGTGAAAGCGCCGCCGGCTTCGGGAGTATATTTACCTTAAGCTCGGCGGTGGCAGTACCCTTGCTGTTTTCCGCCTTATAGGTAACGGTGTATACGCCGATAGTATTGCTGTCGGACGGAATTCCGGTAACGGTGAGATTTCCCTTGTAGGATTTAACAAAGCGTAGGCCCCTCCACTCCGCCTGCTCAGGCAGAGTCTCCTCCTCGGTATAATATACCTCATTACTAACCAGCTCGATTGAAGGATCGGGTATAACCACCTCCGGCTCCGGAATAACAGGAGCCTCAATCGCCATCTCATTATTGCTGCCCGTTCCTATCAGAACGCAGCGCGTCCATATTTCGCCCGGAGCAACGGCAGCATTCCACGAATAGGCAAGACCGCTGTCTTTCGTAAACATATTTTCCGGACCGCGATCTGTCATATCGGTAAAACAGTTTCTATAGCTTTCGTAGAAAATGCCGTACCACAGCGTATCGCAGGAGGTGGCAACAAGCTTAAAGGCATAGTCGTTTTTCGGGCTGCCGGACATATTAAGCGTATTTCCGCCCGATACCTCCGCCCATATGGGCGCTTTGTCGTTATTATCGATCATAACGTCGGCGTGGCTGCCTACATTAACCGTGTGGGAACCGACGCCGCTGTTTGTCAGGGTGTACCGCACCTTGATATAGTTATCGTTCTCTGTTTCTATATCCACGTCAAGCCGCAGACCCGACGCAATAAGGTTTGAGGGATTTTTCTGCTTAGTGCCGCCGTCCACACAGGCCACCGTTTGATAGCCTCTGTCCCTGTATGTAGTCTGATATTCTCCGCTTGAATTCCTGCCGTTGATATTAAAGGAGGTGGCACCTGTCTTCCACGCAGTGATAGACGCGCCCGATACTCTTTCATCTGCCTGTGTACTGCCGGCAGCCGCAGCCTTAGCGCGCAGCGGCACCGCAGTATACAGCAGGCACAGGCACATCACAACACTTAAAATTCGTTTTCGAAAGGTCATACGATCCACGCTCCTTAAGTCCGTATATCCGCCGTCTTAGCGAAAAAGCGAAGACTTTACAGCGGCAAAAATCTTTTATTTAATGATATTATAACACGTTCACCTATGAACGAAGCAAGTGATTTTCGGAAATTTTTTACAGTAAAAACGGGAATTAAACAGCTTTTTTAAAACGTTCTCAATTAAATTGCATTCTTATTGAATTTATGATATAATTCTTCGGGTGAATATAATGCTGAATTACGAAAGGCTTTCCGATAACATTTCAAAACAAATAGAAAACGACCGAAGGAGCGATAATCTTTCGGCCTTTGGATTTGACGAAGAAAACGCATTGCGCAGAAATAACGAAAGGGACAAGGCAAGCGCTATCAGAACCGCATTTATAAGGGATACAGATAAAATCATTCATTGCCCGTATTTTAACCGTTATGCGGATAAAACGCAGGTGTTTTCGTTCTATAAAAACGACGATATATCCCACCGCATACTTCACGTACAGTTAGTATCCCGTATAGCGCGCACGATAGGCAAGGCGTTATGCCTTAATCTTGATTTGATCGAGGCGATCGCGCTCGGTCACGATATAGGTCACACGCCGTTCGGTCACGAGGGCGAGGAATTTCTTGACGAGCTGCTGTTTACTCACACGGGCAGGCATTTCAGCCACAATATTCAGTCGGTAAGGGTGCTTGATAAAATTTTCCCGTATAATATTACGCTTCAAACCCTTAACGGAATTGCCGCGCACGACGGCGAAATGGAGCTTTCCGAGTATCACCCGAAGCCGCTTGAAAGCTTTGCCGAGTTTGACAGGCAGATAGAAGCATGCTTTGCGGATAAAAGGAACGTGCGAAAATTGGTTCCCGCAACCCTTGAGGGCTGCGTTATGCGGATATCGGATATTATTGCATATCTCGGAAAGGACAGGCAGGACGCCGAACGGGCGCATATTGTTTCTAACGCCGAGTTTGAAGGCGGCGCTATCGGCTCGTACAATGCGGAAATAATCAACAACCTTATAGTTAATATAGTAGAAAACAGCTACAAAAAGCCGTACATAAAAATGGACGATAAGCATTTTGCGGCGCTTAAAAAGGCAAAGTCGGATAATTACGAGCTGATATATAAAAACGATTCTGTAAAATCGGCAATGCGTGAAACCGTAAAGCCTATGATGGCAAGGGTTTACGAAAGGCTGCTTTCGGATTTAGAAAACGAAAATTCGGCTTCGCCTATATTCACGCATCATATAAGCTTTGTAAATAAAGCGCATTACAAAAGGGATATTCCCTATGAAGAAACAGAGCCTAACCAGCTTGTAACAGATTATATAGCAAGTATGACCGACGATTATTTTGTGGATTTATATTCTTATCTTTTCCCGAACGACAAGCTGCAAATTGAGTATAAGGGTTACTTCGAATAATTTACATTAACAAAAAATTCGAAGCCGAAAGGTGCGGCAATCCGTTTTTCCTCTAAGGATATTACGGATTCTTTCACGCTTTTTTCATTACAAACCCCTAAATATGCTGAAAATCCCCGTACTTCCTGTGAAGTACGGGGATTCAGTCTGTCGATAAACCCCAAGTTTTATTTTTGCGGCGTTTACGCCGCATTTACGTTTTTTCGCTGACACGTGCGGCGAAAAAACACCTTGTAAGCGAAAAACCGCTTATTCAGCGGTTTTTCAAGGGCACTGGGGTGGTATTGGCGGGGATAGAGTGCAGTCCGAAAATCTCTGATTTTCGAGCGAACGGCATTCCCGTCCAAGAGCGTGTCGACTTTTTCGACACGCTCAATCCCCGTACTTCCTGTGAAGTACGGGGATTTTCATAAATAACATCGCAAATACTGTTATACTATATAACGCGAACGCGTATAACTCCTTCTATCGAGCCAATTTTATCGGCTACCGCAGATACGTCCGCAGCGCCTATATCAAGCATTGTATATGCGTAATCGCCGCGCGATTTATTAAGCAGGTTTTCAATATTAACATTATCGCCCGCAAAAATTCCTGTTATAGCGGTAAGCATATTCGGAATATTTTTGTGAATAACGCAGATACGGTATTCGCCGCTTCTGGGCATTGTAATTTCGGGCAGGTTTACCGAATTTACTATATTTCCGTTTTCAATATAGTCTATAAGCTCTCTTGCCGCCATACCTGCGCAGTTATCCTCCGATTCGGGAGTTGAAGCGCCGAGGTGCGGTATAGCTATAACGCCGTCTACGCCCAAAATATCGTCCGACGGGAAATCCGTAACATAAGAAGCTACCTTGCCCGATTCAAGCGCCGCCTTTAACGCGTCGTTATTAACAAGACCGCCGCGCGCAAAGTTCAAAATACGCACGCCGTTTTTCATTTTAGCAATCGCTTCGGCGTTTATAAGGTTCTTTGTGCTGTCGGTAAGCGGAACATGAACCGTAATATAATCGCATTTTTCGTATATTTCATTTATATCGAAAATATGAATTGCATTGTGCGTAAGATTCCACGCGGATTTAACCGAAAGATACGGGTCGTAGCCGTAAACCTTCATACCAAGAGCGTTTGCGGCGTTTGCAACCATAACGCCGATAGCGCCGAGACCTATTACGCCTATGGTCTTATTCTTAATTTCGGGGCCTGCAAAGGCGCCCTTGCCCTTTTCTACCATTTTGCCGACCTCGGCACCGTTGCCCTTTAGGGTTTTTGCCCATTCGATACCAGAAATTACACGGCGCGAGCTGATCAAAAGCCCCGCTATAACAAGCTCCTTTACCGCATTTGCGTTAGCGCCGGGCGTATTAAACACAACTATACCCTTTTGCGAGCAGCGGTCTATCGGAATATTGTTGGTGCCGGCGCCGGCTCTTGCTATGGCCTTCAGGCTTTCGGGAAACTCAGTTTCGTGAAGCGAAGCGGAACGCACTATGGCGCCATCGGCATTTTCAACCTCGTCCCCTACCGTGTATTTATCGTCAAACACGTCAAGACCGGTTTTTGATATTTTATTATAGGTTTTAATTTTATACATTACGCGTTCTCCTCCTCAAATTTCTTCATAAACTCAACAAGCTTTTTAACGCCCTCTGTCGGCATAGCGTTATAAATGGAGGCGCGCATACCGCCTACCGTTCTGTGGCCCTTAATATTAACAAAGCCTGCCTTTTTTGCCTCGGCTACAAACTTAGCGTCAAGCTCGTCGCTTCCCGTTACAAACGGAACGTTCATAAGCGAGCGGTCTTCGGGCACTACCGTACCCTTAAAGAGCCGGCTTGCGTCAAGAAAATCGTAAAGAATTTTTGCCTTTTCCTCGTTGATCTTCTTCATAGCCTCAAGTCCGCCGATCTTTTTAAGCCACTTAAAGGTGAGTCCCGCAATATAAATGGCATAGCAGGGCGGCGTATTGAACATTGAGCCATTTTCGGCGTGGGTTGCATAATTAAGCATAGTGGGCGTAATATCCATAGCGTTGCCCACAAGATCCTTACGGATTATAACAATGGTAACGCCCGCCGGCGCAACGTTTTTCTGCGCGCCCGCATAAAGCACGCCGAATTTTTTAACATCGATAGGCTCAGACAAAATACAGCTTGAAATGTCAGCCACAAGCGGAATATCGCCTGTATCGGGCAGCTCGTGATATTTTGTGCCGTAAATTGTATTATTCATACAAATATGAACATAATCGGCTTCGGGGTCAAAGTCCTCGCGCTTTGTTTTGGGAATATACGAATAGGTCTTATCCGCGCTTGAAGCCACAGCTCTTGCCTTGCCGTAACGCGCCGCCTCTTTATAAGCCTTGTTAGCCCACTGACCCGTAATTATATAATCCGCCTTACCGTTTTTATTCATAAGGTTGAACGGAACCATTGCAAACTGGGTTGAAGCGCCGCCCTGTAAAAACAGAACGTAATAATCGTCCGGTATATTCATAAGCTCGCGCAGGTTAGCCTCCGCCTCGTCGAAAATTGCCTGATATTCCTTAGAGCGGTGAGACATTTCCATTACCGACTGACCCGTAGCGCCGTACTCAAGCATTTCCGCCGCGGCAGTTTTTAAAACCTCTTCGGGTAACATTGAAGGACCCGCGCTGAAATTATAAACTCTTGCCATAATTGTTTTACCCCCATAAGCTTCGGGCTTCACCCGAAAACACGTTAATTTTTATTACATTATATTCTTATATGCCTTATTTGTCAATAGCTTTGTTAAAATTATAACAATAATTTTCGAGAAAATAATTTTCCGTTTAGAATTTTCGTTATTTTTTTAACAATATTTATTTTAAAATATGAGCCGATATTATATCGCTCTTGAGCGTGTCGAAAAAGCTGTCATTGCGGTGCGGGTGTCCGGTGGACACCTCTGCGAAGCAGAAGCACCGAC
>ERZ827043.3137-NODE-3137-length-12526-cov-2.744207_pt1 | contig 12526 bp, 5 predicted proteins | sample MGYA00519923_ERZ827043 | MGnify/ENA primary metagenome ERZ827043 (study PRJEB31778, sample SAMEA3449251) | human gut metagenome | biome: human gut; feature: human-associated habitat; material: faeces | place: United Kingdom | collected 2010/2012 ...
TAAAATTATTTAATTCAAAGAAAGAATAATATTCGCAATTATCAATCAGCATTGATGTCCATACTAATAATAATATCACTTCTTTATTATTAACATTTTTTTTGTTTATGTAATATTTACCTGGCTTATTACAAAGTAACACTTCAAAATCTTTCAAAGTAGCTATAATCTTATCTATAGAATGGAATAAAGTTGTTCTTTCTCCCCATTCATCAAATAATTTTTGCTTAATTTGACTTAATGTAATCTCATCCTGAAATTCTGAAATCTTACCAAGCAATTTACACATATCTCTAAAAACAGGATAAGCCGCAAGAATCATACACCAATGTATTTCAAGTCTATATTCAGGATATGTATTAAACAAGTTTAATGCAACGCTTCTAATCTTTGATGTTACTTCTCCATCATATACCCAAATATTCAATAATATTTCTCTTGTTTTACGAAGATTTGTTGGACTATTAATTTCAAAACTAAGATAATCATTTAATTGTTTTTTTATATCTTCCGTCGAAAGCCCTTCGTTTATTAATTCTACCGTTTTATTTAACCACATAATTTTAATATTACGTGACAATCCTACCATTTTAGCCATTATAATCCTCCGCTTTTATTTTGATAAAAGGTACTACTACCTCATCTAATGTAATCCCTCCATGACTCATTACCTTTTTTCCTTTGGTATCTAATGATGTTCCAACATCACAAACAAGATAATTTAAATCTTTTGTCAAATAGTACTTTGGATAATCAATCATTCCATATTTAGAAATGATAGAAGATTTATCCGCAAAATCTTTTAAAACCAACATTCGACGGCTCTTTGTTTCAACTTCTACACCTGCCCCCATAAATTTACCTAGACCAATACATGGTGTATTACCATGATCGGCGGTGATATAAACATCATATCCAGATGCAAGCATTTTTTTAGTTAGTTGAACGAGTTTTCTTTGGTTCGCTAAAACTGTTATATCATTATACATTCCAATTCTACCTTGATGTTGTGCATGAACTAAATCATCTACGTCATTTATAATAACTGTAGCACAACGAACCAAGGAACTAAATGTTGTCTCATAACCTCGTTCATAATTAATCTGTTTTTCTTTAAAACCTAATTTCTTTGCACAATTAATAAACTCCTGTTTTTCTTTATTTTGCCTCCAAGGATTTATCAACTGACTTGGGTATTTATTTGATAGTAAGCATTGTCTAGAAATAGATGTAGTTGTTGGAATCATAGCCATTACAGATGTTTTATTATATCTAATACCTTCAAATGATCTTGATATAATATTCCAGTCAAACTCAGACATTCCATCCATTACTATCAACACAAATTTATTACTGCTATCATTGATATAATCCATAACCTTACTCACTAGCACTGGTGAATCCTTATCAAGACTTTGAGATATCTTACCAAAGTTATTTAATACATAATCACAGAACTTTTCATTTATATCAGCTGTATCAACATAAATATTGTATCTAGCGGCCAATACATCAATAATAGCTTTTTCCTGTGCAATAACAAACCAGTCCTTATAGGTAATTGCATCTGTTACATTTTTTTGAATAGATTTAATTCGATATTTTAAGTAAATAAGTATATTTTCTTTACTATAAACTTTCATACGAAAAAATGTATCAGTCTGTTGCTTTTTCTGTAAATTATCAAATACATCTCTATAAGCAATACAAATCAAATCTAAATCAACCTTTGACTTTCCTTTAAGTTGCACTGAATTTAATTTTGGAAATAGTCCACTTAAAGATAGTACATAACTATGAAAGTTACACCATATATCATATGGAATATAACAATGTGAATCTGCAATAACAACGAGTTTATTAACTGTACTTTTAAATTTTTTTTCATACTCTAAACGAAAGTTAAGATCATCTTTATATTTTATTACTTTGAAATCGTGTTCCTTAAAGCTAGCACTATAATTTGTAATTTCTTCAAGATTATCATTATCTATGATAATAATTCTGTCATTGTACTGTGCAGAAGATTTCTCATACACATAGTTTCCAAACACAGACTAAACCTCCAATCTCACCATTATCATCAATCTGAAATCAGGATATATTTGCTTTCCTATCTCATATTTCTGTTCTATTGTTTGCTTCTCATTTTGAATCTTTGTAAATTTTGATTCACGAATATTTTTAATTCCAATATGTTCAGCAGCTTCAATACGAAGTTGTAATGCATACATATATTTATTATAATTTTCCTCATTCTTTTGAAGTTGTTTTTCCTTCAAATCTAAGAACATATCATAAGCAAAATCCATACTCATTTTTTCAAGCTTATCATATACATCTGGAGTAATATTAGGAATCCTACAAACACTTAACTTAGACTTTGGATCAAGAAATATATCCATTATACGTTTTCCTGCCATAGGACGTAATACAAAATCTTCATTTATAAAAATAGGAATAATTCTTTGGTCTATGTCACCATCAGATAATGATAACTCCCATAACATAAAATATCCAGCCTCATTAGGAAAATTTTTTATATCAACCGACAAAATTGGTGAAAACTTATCATGAACAATATTAATCTTTAAATGTTTAATAATTTCTTGATTTGTAATGCTGATTCTATCTATAAATTTTGTTTGTATACTTTTCCATGCATTGTAATACATCACCATCAATCTAAGTGCTGAATCACTATCAAAATTAGAGCTTTGTCCAACTAACTCAGTTAAATCTTTTTCCTCACGAATTATATCTTTATATTTCTTAGAATTAATTAGTTGTTGCTTCATTTCTGATTCTACCGTATAAATATTCTTATTAATTTCAGAAGGATTATTAATAGAAGACATATAAGCCTCGGTAAAATCAATTTCAGCAACTTCACTATCAAGAACATCAGAATATTTATCTACTCCCATTTCTTTTAAAATAACAGATAACTTTTCTTCCAAAACCTCACGTACTCTATTTTCTATAGTATCTCTAATGGTGAAATTATATATATGGACATCTCGTTTCTGTCCAATACGATCAGCACGACCACATCGTTGTTCAATTTTCATTGGATTCCAAGGAAGATCATAGTTAATAATAATATTCGAGAATTGTAAATTTAACCCTTCACCACCAGCATCAGTTGAAATAAATATATTAGCTTCATCCTTAAATACACGCAATGCTTCATTCCTTTCATCAATGCTCATACTACCATTAAGTACAGAAACACTATAATTTTTTGCTACTAATAGATGTTGTAAATACTGTTGTGTAGCCACAAACTCTGTAAAAATTATAATTTTTTGTTCAGGATCTTCACTAATAAGTTTATCAATTATATCAATAAGTTGCTCCACCTTAACATCAGGATATTGAAATTCTGCCTGCTTTGCTACTGAAATAATTTTTTCAAGTTCGTAAATTTCCTCATACATATCTAAAGAAATAGATTCAATGGCATAATCAATACTATCTTCCATATCAAGCTCAGCAATATCTTTTTCTATCAAAGAACCAACCTTCGTATTTTGACTCTTAAGTACTTCTAATCTACGTTCCAAGCTCTGACGTATTGCTGATGTACTACTGGTTACCATACGTTGCATAATAATAAGTAAAAAAATTAGGCACATATTTTTCTTACGATTTCTTAGTGCTTTATTATATGTTTTTGAAACATATGAAGTAACCATTTCATACAATTCACGTTGTAAAGTATGTCTTTTATCCCATGTCAAATTTATCAAATGAGTAATTCTATTTTTAAATAACTTATTTCCATTATTATCAATTGCTTCTCTCTTTTCTGTACGAATCAAATAAGGAGCTACTTGTTCCTTTACAATAGATTTAGCATTTGGGAATGCTTCCTCATCTAATAAACGAACCAATCTTAAAAAAGGTTCTGTTTTCCCATTATGTGGTGTTGCAGATAACAACAACAAATAAGGGCTGGCTTGAGATAATAAGTAACCTAGTTTATATCGTGCAACTTCACCAGAAGAACCTGCAACACGATGCGCTTCATCTATAATAATTAAATCCCAACCACTATTTATAATGGAATATATTCTTTTCTCATTATATTTGTCAACTTTTTCTTGTGTCCAGCCAACATGTTTCTTAATAGGTTTAATAGAATCCATTGGTGAAATAACTTGGTCATATTGCCCATAAATATTCTTGGAATCATTTAATCGTCGAATAGTATCATAATCTGATGGTAAAATTATATTAAATTTTTCATTAAATTTCTCTTGCATTTCTAATTCCCATTGTGTAACAAGACCTGTTGGACAAACTACTAAAATACGCTTAACTAGCCCGCGCGTTTTTAATTCTTTTATAATCATTCCTGCTTCAATAGTTTTACCAAGACCAACCTCATCTGCAAGAATATATCGAATTTTATTACTCTTCATTACTCTATTCAAAACGTGGAGTTGATGTGGTAATGGAATAACACCACTTGATAAAGAAGAAAGTATTCCACTTGCAGTCTCATTTTTAATTTTTGAAAGTAATGTCACATATCGAAGATAATTTTCATCATATGTATTAGTTATACCCTTACAATTCAATTGCTCTTCTGTTACTTTATAAACCTTTCCAGTAGAAGTATTAAATACACGATAAGATAAATATCCCCATGCTTCAATTTTCTCTAGTATCTGCACATTTGATCCAGTTTTTATTTCAAAAGCAAAATCTCCTATTTTATACATACAATCATTCTCCTATTTTACATTTGATGCAGATATTTTATTTTCACTTCTTACATCAATCAAAACAATATCAGGACATTCTGATAACTGTAATTCATCTAAAACTTTTGTTAATTTCTTATACTCAGTATCTGTAAAAAACATAATAACCTTAATTGCTCTATTTGTGTCTGATGCCTTCTTGTAAACTTCCACCTGTTTTTCAAGATTTTGCTTCAACTTAGAATTTGATGCCAACTTAAATTCTACTAAAGCAGAATTTGATTTTCCATATGAAATCTTATAATCAACTGGACCTCGTCCATTGTTAACTTCTCTATTTACATCCAATGGAGATCCAAACCATACTAATCGAAACATAACTTGTAAATCACTTTCACGCTTAATCGGTGTGCCATTCAAGTAAAATATCTTATATCCATCTTGATCCTCTATTACGTGTTTTAAGTAAAAAACTCTTTTCATTGCTTCGTCATAGGCATCTGGATTTACTTTATAAAATTCAGTATTCTTTTGAAGTACTTTTACTAACTGTGAAAGTTGTTCATTAAATAATGTTTGAACCTCAATTACTTTTTCTTTACTAATAGATGTTGCTTCTCTTTCGTGTTCCTCCTTATATTTCATATAGTAGTCAATTAGCTCAGGATGAGTTTTAATAAGAACTTCTGCTGCATGATTTTTTTCTGTCTTTGATAATTTTTTACCATCACTACTTAGTATATGATTAAAATATGAATTTAGTTCAAATCTCAATGCATCATCAGAAATAGATGGTGCTATTTCTTGCAAATTTTTAATCATGTCTTTACGATTGATAAATGTATCATCACGAGTAAGTATACTTTTAGGTGTAAGTAATACAAAATCATTTTTAAAACTTGGCAAATAATATGTCTTTGAATACCAACTTTTTGTTTTATAATTAAAGTCTACTTTACTAATATTAAATTTTTTACATTGATTTGGATTTAAATATTTTCTTGCAAAGTTTTGTGTATATTCTAACAAATATTTTTTTGCAAAATTAGTTGTAAAATCACTAATTTTATCACGACCAACATTTGGACTAATTAAACATAATTTTTCCATATGTGCTTCTTGTGTTATAGTTTCTTTTCCAAATGATTTAAAAATAGAATTTAACCCATCATAAAGTCCTTTTGCAAAATTTTTTCCCAAACCTCTACCAGAGTTACCATCTAGGCTAAACCCAAGCCATGTTTGCTTAACTTCCGAAAACATAAACCATGCTTTCATCATTCCATCAGAAAAATTCGATGATTTTTCTGATTCAATCTGTAAAAATTTCAAATAGCTAATCATCTCGTTATGAATAGCATTCAATTCTTTATCTTCACTGTTAAATAAAAGAAATGGGTCAATAAACAATGGTAAATCATTTATAAGTGAAATATTAACCGCTCCATATTCCTCTAACAAATCCTCATCAACATTAAAAAAATCTGAAAAATAAATGTTTATATTGTCCATAGACCACACTCCTATCTCTATATTCTACTTAAACTAATATCATAATACATTAATAAATTTGAATCTTCCTGAATAACTTTTTCAGGTAAACGTTCAGCTAAATCAACAATAGCTCGATAGTTTTTATCCTTCCACAATTTTGAGAATCCAACACGAATTGCTTCAGAACGGAATAACTTTAATTTCCCTTTACTATTCAAATAACCTTCAAATTCTTTCATAAGATTCTTTTCACGAAGTTTAGCAACATCACCTTCTTTTGTAATATCAGGAATATACCATCTACCTTTTTCATCTTGCAAAAAATTTTCTTCCAACAATACAGATAGTTCTGGCATATTTTCAAACTTATCAATAGACTTTACTTCTTGCATAAATTTAGGTTGTAATTCTTGATAAGTTTGCGGTCCTATAAATTCTTCATTTAACTGTTGATATAACCACGAAATAGCTGTCTTTTCATTAGTAACAAACATACTAAACTGAATAGGTTCAATATCTGTTTTAATACGTACAGTATCATATTCATTAACTTGATCAGGCAAAAAATACATTCCATCTCTTTTTAAAAATTTTTCATCAAGTCCTCTATAAAAATCTGTAGCATCAATTGGTACAGAAATACCTTGCATAATATGATAAGCTACCATACGGTCAAATAATAAATATCCTTGTCGTTCAGTAATAAATTCTATCTTTCCACTATTAATTACAACCACTGGTATATTTTCAAGATGTTGGCGAACAAATTGCCATACAGTATCAACTGTTCCTGCATTTTTTATAAAATATTTTTGAAATTTTTCTCGCGGTTTATATACAGATATCACCAAATCTTGTTTGACTGAAGCTGAGTTATTAACCTGTTTAAAACTACCTTGCTTTTTATCAAGAGTTCGAACATCTGCTATGATAAAACCTGATCTTAAAAGTGCTTCTTGTATAGCATTCCAAACAGCATTTTTTGAATTATGAAACTCAACTGTCATCCAATGCCCTGGTTTCAAAACTCGATAGTATTCAGAAAAACAACTTGTCATCAATTCTTGATATTCAATAAGTCCTTTATTTTGGGACTTATTCATTATCGCTTCTTCATTAGTTTGTGTTTTTATACGTAACCATGATTCCCAAATATAATTTAACTCCGAATACATTAAATTATCACCAAATGGAGGGTCAGTAAAAATATAATCTATGCTATTTGTGGGAATGTTACCAATATCAGTTAACGAAGCACAATTAATACAAACATTTTTATCCTTTACCTTCCAAGCATCAAATATTTTTATCTTATTCTTTATTAAAGAAAAAATAGATGTTTCATATGTACATGAAGAAATATACAAAGTTCCCGAAAGTGGTCCAGCTTGATTCTTACTCCACTTAAATAATTTCGATGCCCTTTGAAGAATCGAGGTGAATAAAAACTTCAACTGAGTATCATTTCCAATTTTTTCGTACAAACAGGATAACATTAATAAATTTCTTTTTGTAAAGAAATGATGCACATGAGTAATTCCTGATTTGTAATTTCTACTACTTTCACTACCTTTAGGCATTTTATCATTTGGAATCCAAAAAGGTATCGTCATAGAATTAATCTTTTGAATTTTCTCAATATCATTTTCATCAGGTCTTTTGGTAAATCGTTTCCCTTCATAAGTATAATTAATCAAAACTGGAACTTGCTTATTTATACTAATTGTATCATTTAAAATATCATCAAAAATGATGTCTATTGCTGACTTACAATCACCTTTTTTCAACGACATACTGCAATAAGAACACTCAAAAACTTTTTTAACTTTACCTTTTTCTCCATCTACAGCAGCATTCCAAAAAACAATTTCATTTCCACAATGTGGACAAATTAAAACATCCGACCAAATAGTATAATTAATTATACCTTTAGTATCAATTTCCGACAATTTCATTCCACTTGTGTGATTAGTTTCATAAACCCATCCATATTCATTCCTGCATTCAGTTAATATTCTATATAATTTAGATTTAAATTCATCTAAATTAATATGTGAATTATAATTATATGTTAAAAAAGATGCCATCGGAGACAAATCATTTAATATTGCCTTTCTTATACCAAATTCAACACTAGGCATTTGATTCATATATTCATATTTATCCTCTTCAGACAGCAAACCACACATCTGGGAAGCAACACCAGTCATACCAGTTCCACTAAATCCATCAAAAACAATATCACCAGGTTTTGTATAGTGTAATATATAACGCATTATTGCCTTATAAGGAACTTTTGTATGATATGCATGAGCCATATAAATCGGGTCTGTTTTTCCCTCGCTAACATCTGTGGCAAAAGGTTCTCTATGATAGTCATCTGAAAGCTCATCATATGGAGTTCCATTTTCACGAATAAATTCCTCAATAAATGGATTTGGACAAGCCGTATAATAAGGCGCATTTGACAGAGCAATAATATCTTCATCTGTTCCAATAGGGAACCCCTCTATATGACGAACTTTATCTATATCTTCTTTTGTTAATTTTCTCGGTTTCATAGATTATTCCTCACTTTCCCTTCTTTTTACAACAATACGTAATTTGCTTAAATCTTTACCATTAATATAACTAAATATTATTTGATTAATTTTTGACTTAAATGTATCCACATCACAAGGAGGCATCTCATCTAATTTCTGCACCAAATCTTCTACTTCAATGACTACTGGTTCAAATCCCTTTAGCAATGTATTGATACTATTTACAAAGAAATCATCAACTTGCTTAGGTAGTACTTTGCTGAAAACAAAATCATCAATAACTTGTGCTTGTTGAGTTGTTAAAAATTCTTTTTGATTTAATACAAGTGGGTCAGAAATTGTATTAATCAACACATTTGTCCATTCTGAAATAAGATTATTAATTCTATTTTCAAAATTATCTAATTGCCCAAATACATTCTTTTCTTTATCATTTAAACTAAATCTGCAGTGTGGACACATATGTGTTGTTTTTAACTCTACTGTTGTAAGTTCATAACAAACTTTTAAACTTGCTATATCTTGTTCTAATTCAGTTAATTTTGCGGCAGATAGAATATCAATTGTACGAAGTTTTCTTAGATTTTCAAGAGCTCCACTTTCTTGAATTATTCCTCTACGTTTTGCTTCATCAATATTTAAACGTTTCTTATTATGTTCTTCAAAATAAATATCAATATATTCATCTTTAATCTTTGTAAGAGCAATATTTACCTTTTGTGATGCAACATTTCCCTTAACTCCATTCATAATATTGTCTCGTATTAATCTAAATTCACCCTTTGCATTTTCAATATTTGATTTAAACTTCGCACTAATATCTATAAGCTCAATGTTAGAGATATATGAAACAATATCTGCACATTCATTTTTAAAAGTAATATATTCATAAATCACAGAAACTAATTTAATTTGTTTTCCTAATTCCTCTATATCATCATAACTTAATTTAAAATTATTCAATTTTGCAGGTGTATTAAATTTAACATTATAGTTACTAAACTCATTTTTTACTGCTATACAAGTATTTCTAAGTACTTTAATTTGTTGTGTGTTTGTCAATGGTTCACCCCATAATTCAAAACCGTTTATCAGTTTCTTTTCTGCTGCAACAGCAGAGCTGCATAAATCTTGTGCTTTTTTGAGTAATTCTTCAATAGCTTTTTCACGATTATTCGGATTGTCAAGCAATACAGGATTAATACCTAATACATCAAATAACTTTTTCAACTCTGCCATAGAAATTTGAGCAGGTCTGGAAATGTATTTAAATTCATATAAATCCAATGCATTAATTTTCGGAACTTTATCTAAATTAGCTGCTGTAATTGTAGTACCATTTTTCAACGTAATTACAGCATATCCCGCATAAACCATAGATAAGAAAATAATAGGCGTAAAAATATATTCTAATTTGAATTTTTTATCCACATAAACATCCATAAAGCACAAATCGAATATATCAGTGTAATTTAATACTCCCTGTGGTGGTAAATTCTTAACAAGATCGATATAATATGATGCAAACTTGGAACCTTCTGGCTTAATCTTATTCCCTTCAAGTATTCCAAAACTTTGTAACATTAAAGTAGAAAGGTTATCTTTACGTCCCGCAAAATAATCAAATGCCTTTCTTACATTCTCTGCCATATTATTACGAGTAATTTTTGTCTGCATTATAGGATATTCAGGATATTTTTTATTAAAATATTCGTCAAGACATAAGGATGCAACAAGATCAATTGTATCTTTAAAAGTAAAATCCTTGTTATATCTATTTTTCAAAACTTCAATAAGTTTGTTCTTCTGATTTTTATACATTACATCAAAGCAAGTATTTTTATTCTCATTTAAATATTTAATCAATCTCTTACGAAGTAGTCCACCTTTATTAAAATATGCTTCTTTATCTTTGCCTTCACTTATATTAGCCAACTCATTAGTAGCAGCATAAAGTCCAATTATATCTTTAAACTCATCATTTGATTTAAAATAAAAATATACTTCATCATCTAAATGTTCTATAGTTGCATCTGCTGATTCATAAGGTGGCATTATATGAATATAGAAATCTCTTTCAGGCTGAGCTGTGCTACGTTCACCTGGTAATCCCATAAATAAATAACCTTCACGAAACATATTATGAGAATACCAATTTAAATCATACTCATAAATACGAAAATTTGTTACATATTCTTTTGCATCCCATTCAAGGCATTTATAAATAATATCATAGAAATATCGGTTTAACTCAGATGGTGCTATAAATGAAGCCTTCTGTTTTATTTTTTCATCATAATCAACCACTTTATCTACATCAATATAATACTGATTATTGGCATCATTGAAAATTATAAATTGACCAGAAACAGTTTTCATTATTTCTTTCAAAGTACTCTTTACAACGGATAATAAGAAATCAGCATCATGTTCTGGCATAGGTAAAAACAAACATAAATCATCTTTTAAATTTTCAGCAGATAATCCAAATTGAACATCCAATCCACTTGTTGTCAATCTATGAACACTCAAAGCATATATAATTTTTATTGCAAGTGGTTTATATATAGGTTTAGTAAAAGATCTGTTAATTATTTCTTCAAGTTGGCTACTAGCAGAAAGAACACGACTAATAGTAGGGTCACTACGTAATATTCCGTTAGCTTTTATTGCAGGCCAATAGTCATCAAATGATATAATACCTGGTTCATTATTTGGCACATCTTTATCAAAGATATCTCTTATCGTTGTAGAAATATTTTTCAATATATGTCTATTTTCAATCAAATAAAGTTTATTAAACACCTCTATATAAGAAGGATGAATTGGAAATAAGTCTACAAAATCATCCATCTTAGAAGACATTCCTGTATAAAGGTTACTAAATTTTTCAAGGTGTTTTCTAATAAGTGCCTTTTGTTCTGGTGATTTTTTCAAAATACGTTCAGAAACGACATATGATGTATCTTCTTTTGTAATAATAACTTGTGTGAAACGATCTGCAACTTTCTTTAATGTATCAGAAACAAAACCAAATTTTGGATTGTCAAATATTTTTTCTTGTACTCCAAAAATCACACGTAATTTTGACTTAGAACACATTTCTCCCAAAGCACGGAAAAACTCAAGATCAAGAATTATTTGTCTTTCATCACGAGATGTTAAATAAGATAAAAATTCATCTACAACAATAAGATATCCCTTGTCTGGATATTTAGTTTCAAATGCTATCATCATATCTTTTATAAGTTTTTTATTATCTCTTACTGTTGAAAAATCTGGTGTTTCATAATCAATACCTCGATCATTAAAATCATCTTGTATGTAACCAAATAAAATATCACGCAAAGGCATAGTAACCCCACCTATTTCAATACGAAGAACCTCGAACTTTCCAGCAATACACTTCATATTCTCTGCAAATGTTTTATTTTCTAAGTACTTCAAATTTTCTGAATTCACTGCAATAGAGGAAATTACAGACATTAAATGTGATTTACCTGTTCCATAGTTACCTACAACAAGTACCCCCTTATTATCTACAACTTCATCCATTTGAAGCTGATCAATCATTGGTGCCTTTAAATTTTCAGCCATTTTTTCAGACATCACATAAGTTTGAATTAATTTTTTTGCCTCTTCTTGTTTGCTTGATTCAACCAATTGAATTGTAGATTCTATAGGTTGAAAACTAATTAACTCTGAATACCTCATATATATTCCCTCCTAAATAATGCACGTTATGTCATAATCACAAATATTGTAAACTTTATAATC
>ERZ827043.3141-NODE-3141-length-12514-cov-3.354443_pt1 | contig 12514 bp, 10 predicted proteins | sample MGYA00519923_ERZ827043 | MGnify/ENA primary metagenome ERZ827043 (study PRJEB31778, sample SAMEA3449251) | human gut metagenome | biome: human gut; feature: human-associated habitat; material: faeces | place: United Kingdom | collected 2010/2012 ...
GACATCACTGGTTTTCAAGACCAGCTCCATAAACCACTCGAACATCTCTCCGCGTGTAGGAAATTGGTCTGTCCCTCGCCGCAACCTGCGACTTAGTAAGTATAACAAGTCCCCAAACAAAAGTCAATCCCCTTTTGCCAGGATCAAGAACATCTTTTTATCTCGGCGGAAATTCCGGAAAGGCCGTCGCAGAGCAACCCCGGCTCCGCCCGCTGCATAAAAAACAGCGCAATTTCCATAAAAGACGGAAAATGCGCTGTTTCTGACATGGTATTTGCAGGCGTCAATCGCGGGACAGGATCAGGGTTTCAACGAGCTTGGCCGCGGCGGTGAGGTCGGCCGCCGAGCTGTATTCCCCGCAGGAATGGCAGTTGTTCATGCCGCAGGCCACCACGACGCCGCGCACGCCGTGATGGAAGAAGTGGTTGTTGTCGCTGCCGCCGTAGGTGCTGACCAGCTCCGGCTCCACGCCGAGGGTCTTGCAGGCGGCTTCAAACCGGCGCACGACGGGCTCGTTTTTATCCACCAGATACGCGCGGCAGAGCGCTTCATCGGCAAAGTCCACCGCCGCGCCGAGCTGCTCCGCGCCCTGCTCGATGGCCTTGCGCACGACGGCCAGCTGTGCGCGGGCGCTTGCATCGTCAAAGGAGCGCACCTCGCCGGTGACGACGCAGGTTTCGGGCACGACGTTATCGGCGCTGCCGCCGGAGATTGTGCCGACGTTGACGGTGGTATCGCCCACCCGGCCGCACCGGATTTTGCTCACTGCGCAGGCTGCGGCCTGAATGGCGTGGATGCCGTTTTCCGGCGAGAAGGCGGCGTGTGCCGCGCGGCCATGGAAGGTCGCTTTATAGGAAAGGATGGTGGGAGCCTGCACCGCTGCACCGCCGATGCGCCCGGTCAGGTCGAAAATATAGGCTTCTTTCGAGCGCAGGGATGCAAAATCATAGCGCTGAATGCCCGCGCAGTAGGTCTCCTCCGCCGCGTCGAACAGCACCTCGATGGGGCGGTGCTTTGCGCCGGATTCCTTCACCGAGCGCAGCACCTCCAAAATGGCGGCCACGCCGGATAGGCAGTCCGCGCCGAGCACGGTCGTGCCGTCGGAGGTGATGGTTCCGTCCTCGCGGAACACGGCGCGCTTGCCGCAGGCGGGCTCCACGGAATCCATGTGCGCGGAGAGCAGCAGCGGCTCCATCCCCTCCTCGCCCTCAAAATAGGCATAGAGATTGCCCGCGTTGCCGCCGATCTTCGCGGCGGTATCGTCCTCGCGCGGCTCCGCGCCGAGGGCGCGCAGCTCTTCCTTCAGCCGGGCGCACATCTCCGCCTCGTGCAGGGAAGGATTATCGATTGAAACCAGTCCGGCAAAGAGATCCATCAGACGTTTTTGCTGAATCATATGGCCTTTCGCCCCTTTCGGATTCATTCGGGAGCATTATACAAACGCGCACAGTGGATGTCAAGCGTTGACGGCGGCGCGCGCGGTATGCTAAACTTTTGGATGAGATCCAACCGCAAGGAGGAGAAAGACCATGACGCTGCAGCAGCTCCATTATGTCCTCGTCATCGCGGAGGCGGGCTCGCTCAACCGCGCCGCCGAGCAGCTGTATCTTTCGCAGCCCTCGCTCACCAGCGCGGTGCGGGAGCTGGAAAAGGATCTGGGCATCGTGCTGTTCAACCGCTCCGGCCGCGGCGTGACCCCGACGCAGGACGGCGCGGAATTCCTGCTCTATGCCCGTCAGCTCTACCATCAATACGAAAGCCTGATGGATAAATACAGCGGCGGAAAAAACATCAAGCGCAAGTTCGGCGTGTCCACGCAGCACTATTCCTTCGCCGTCAAGGCGTTTGTGGAGCTGGTGAAGCGCTTTGATACCTCGCAGTACGAATTTGCGATCCGCGAGACCAAGACGCGCGACGTGATCTCCGACGTGGCGACGCTCAAAAGCGAGATCGGCATTCTTTACCTTTCAGATTTCAACCGCGCGGTGCTGATGAAGCTGCTGCGCGCCAACCGGCTGGAATTTCATCACCTGATCGACTGCCGCGCCTACGTCTACCTCTGGACGGGGCATCCGCTGGCGGGCAAGGCCTCCGTCACGTTTGACGAATTGCGCGAATATCCCTGTCTTTCCTTTGAGCAGGGCGATGCAAGCTCCTTCTATTTTGCGGAGGAAATCCTCAGCACCAACGAATACACCCGCACCATCAAGGCCAACGACCGCGCCACGATGCTGAACCTGATGATCGGCCTGAACGGCTACACCCTCTGTTCCGGCATCATCTGCGAAGAGCTCAACGGCGACGACTATGTGGCGGTACCCTTCTGCGCCGATTCCGTGGACGGCGCGAGCAACATGGACATCGGCTACATCGTCCGGCAGGATATGCTGATTTCTGACATTGGCAAACAATATATCTGCGAACTGCAAAACTATCTCCGTCACGCCGCGCGCAGCGGGAAATAAGTCCAAAAAGAGCGATTGACCCATCCGGAAATTCCTTCCGGATGGGATTTTTTATGTCTGCGCATCGGTTATAGATTCAATCTATACCTCAGTATATTGTTTGCGTATTGGACGAAAACCTACCGTGGTGCTAGACTATGCTCACGTTAAAGAGAGGAGGGTGCAAGGGTGATCGAGCTTGAACAGATCAGCAAGACCTTTGCAGACGCCGGTCGAGAGGTTCACGCGGTCAATAACGTGAGCCTGACGATTCGCAACGGCGATGTATTCGGCATCATCGGTTTCTCCGGCGCGGGAAAATCCACGCTGGTGCGATGTATCAACCTGCTCGAGCGGCCGACGGAGGGTTCGGTCCGCATCGACGGGAAGGAGCTGACGCGAATGCCGGCCAAGGAGCTGCGTCAGGCGCGCAAGAAGATCGGCATGATCTTCCAGCACTTCAACCTGATGCCCTCCCGAACGATTTTCGGCAACGTGGCCTATCCCTTGAAGGGCAGCGGCCTTCGCAAAGACCAGATCGCGGAAAAAGTGAGAAAGCTGCTCGATCTGGTGGGCATTGCGGATAAGGAAAACGCCTATCCCTCCCAGCTTTCCGGCGGACAGAAGCAGCGCGCCGCCATCGCCCGAGCGCTGGCGAACGACCCCGACATCCTGCTGTGCGACGAAGCGACGAGCGCGCTCGACCCGCAGACCACCAAGTCGATCTTAAAACTGCTGGAAAGGCTCAACCGTGAGCTGGGCATTACGCTGGTGGTCATCACGCACGAGATGGCGGTGGTCAAGGAGATCTGCAACCGCGTGGCGGTGATGGATCACGGCCGCGTGGTGGAAGAGGGCGAGGTCTTCAGCGTGTTCGCCTCCCCGAAGGAGGAACTGACGCGCAGCTTCATCAAGACCACCTCGAATTTGCAGAAGATCGAGGAGCTCATCGCAGCGAAATCCCCCGTGGTGGCGCTCAAGCCCGGCGAGCGGATCGTGCGGCTCTCCTATGTGGAGCGCAACGCCTCCGAGCCGCTGATCTCGACCATGACGAAAAAATACGGCGTGATCCTCAACATCATCTTTGCCGATATTGAAATCGTGCAGAACGCGCCCATCGGCGGTACGGTGGGCATTCTCTCCGGCCCGCAGGACAAGATGGACGAGGCGCTGGAGGATCTGAGAAGCAAGAACGTCGGAGTGGAGGTGATCCTGGATGCAGGAGATTCTGAATCGGTATCTGCCTAACGTGATGGAGCGCCTACCGGCGTTCGGCAAGGCGATCGGCGATACGCTGATCATGGTGGCCTGGTCCGGATCCATCGCGTTCGTGCTGGGGCTAGTGCTGGGCGTGGTGCTGATTGTGACCCGTCCGGGCGGCATATTGGAAAACAAAGTGCTCTATCAGGTGCTGGACAAGGTGATCAACTTCTTCCGCTCGATCCCTTTCATCATCCTGCTGACGTGGGTGATCCCGCTCTCCCGCGCGATCATGGGAACCGCGATTGATGTTCCCGGCGCAATCGTGCCGCTGGTGCTGGGCACGGTGCCCTTCTTCTCCCGCCAGGTGGAAAGCGCGCTGGCGGAGACCGATAAGGGTCTGGTCGAAGCAGCGCTTTCGATGGGTTCCAGCCCGATGGAGATCATCTTCCGCGTGTATCTTCGCGAAGGCGTTGCCGCCATTGCGCGAGCCACCACCATCACCGCCATCTCCCTGGTCGGCCTGACCGCCATGGCGGGCGCGGTCGGCTCCGGCGGCCTGGGCGATTTCGCCATCCGCTACGGCCACGACCGCGGCATGACGGATGTGACGTGGGTGACGGTGATCGTGGTGTTCATCCTGGTGAGCATCCTGCAGCTCTTCGGCAACCTCGTGATCAAGAAGAACAGGCACTAAGGCTTTCCGCTTTACGATAAGGAGCATGATTTTTATGAATATTCAGAAGCGAAAAATCGTCATCATCGGCGCAGGACACGTCGGTTCCCACGCGGGCTACGCGCTGATCTCGCAGGGTCTTGCGGAGGAGATCGTCTACATCGACGTGGACGAAAAGAAGGCCGTCGCGCAGGCGCTCGATCTATATGACTCCACGGTTTATCTCCCCCGGCGCGCCATCGTTCGCGCCGGAGATTATTCCGACGCCAAGGACGCGGTGCTGCTCATCGTCGCCGCCGGTCCCCTGCCCGACATAAGCAAGGGCCAGACCCGCATGGACACGCTGCGCCAGACCATCGAAATCGTCAAGGAAATCGCCAAGAACATCAAATCCTCCGGCTTTGACGGCATCATCCTCAGCATCTCCAACCCCGCGGACGTGGTGACGCACTATTTGCAGCACGCGCTCTCCTGGGACCCCAAGCGCATCCTCTCCACCAGCACCACGCTGGACTCCGCCAGGCTCCGCCGCGCCATTGCGGAAGAGATCGGCATCGACCAGAAGTCGATTCAGGCCTACGCGCTGGGCGAACACGGCGAAAGCCAGATGGTTCCCTGGTCCGCCGTCACCATCGCAGGCAAGCCGCTCTCCCAGCTGCGGGAGGAATATCCCGATACCTACGGCAAGCTCGACCTCCCCGCCATCGCGGCGGCCGGCAAGGCGGGCGGCTGGATCATACTGGGCGGCAAGGGCTCCACGGAGTTCGGCATCGGCGCGGCGATTGCGGAAGTGACCCGCGCGCTGTTCGGCGATGAGCACCGCATCCTGCCGGTGTCGGTGCTGCTGGACGGACAGTACGGCCAGCACAATGTCTACGCCAGCGTGCCCGCCGTGCTGGGCGCGGACGGCGTGGAACAGATCATCGAGCTCAACCTCACGCCCGAAGAACAGGCGCAGTTCGACGCCTCCTGCAAGACGATGCAGGAAAACTTCGACCTCGCGCTGACGCTGTAAAACATCCCGACAACAACTTATTTAATGTGAAATAGGAGGAAATCCCCCCCATGAAGCTCAAGAGAATTTTCGCCCTGCTACTGGCCTTTGCCGCCCTAGCCCTGTCGCTGACCGCCTGCTCTTCCGCCAAGACCGAAGCCGGTACCGCCACCGTCAAGCTCGGCGTGGTCGGCGGCATCTACGAGGACCTCTGGAAGCCCGCGCAGGAAGCGCTGAAGGCCGAAGGCATCGATCTTCAGATCGTGCAGTTCTCCGACTATGTGACCCCGAACAACGCGCTCAACAGCGGCGATATTGACCTGAACGCCTTCCAGCATCAGATCTATCTGGACAACGAAATCGCGCAGTACAACTACGAAATCGAAACCGTCGGCTACACCTTCATCATCCCGCTGAACCTCTATTCCCACAAGGTTTCCTCCGTGGACGAGATTCAGGACGGCGATACCGTCGCCATCCCCGACGATGTGACCAACGGCGGCCGTGCGCTGAAGGTGCTGGCGGCTTCCGGCCTGATCTCCCTGAAGGCCGACGCGGGCTTCAATCCCACGCTGGACGATATCGAAACCTACAACAAGCAGATCACCATCAAGGAGCTCAAGGCCAACACCATCCCCTCCGTGCTCGACGACGTGACCGCGGGCATCGTCAACGGCAACTACGCGCTGGACTTCGGCCTCAAGACCGATGAAGCGATCTATAAGGACGATGTGCTGGATGAAGCCAAGTATTGGAACCTGATCGCCGCCCGCACCGCGGACGTGAACGATCCCGCCAAGGCTGCGGTATACAAGAAGGTCATCGAAGCCTTCCAGAGCAACGCGACCGAGAAGGTGTTCAACGAAACCTTCGGCGGCTACTTCATCAAGGTCGGCTGGGATCAGGACCTGCTGGCCGGCAAGTAAGGCCCCCCTCCTCTGCCCCGCCGGAGCCTCCGGCGGGGATTTTTCCTACATTCAGAACGACAAAAAGGAGGCCGCTCCCCATGGATAGAAACGCACTGCGCGCCCTCATCCCGGATGAGACCCGGCTGCGCTTCGGCGAGGACATCGCGCCGGAATACCTGAGCGATACGCTCGGCCGCCTGCGCGGCAAGGCATCGGCGTTGGTTTTCGTGCGCAGCACCGAAGAGGTCAGCGCCGTGATGAAATACGCCTATGCCCGCAACATCCCCGTCACACCGCGCGGGGCGGGCACGAACCTCGTCGGCTCCACCGTACCGCTGGACGGCGGCATCATCCTCGACCTTTCGCAGATGAACCGCGTGCTGGAGCTGGATGCGGACACCATGACCGTGACCGTGGAGCCGGGGCTGCTGCTCCAGGATCTGCAAGCCTATGTCGAAGCGCGCGGGCTGTTCTATCCGCCCGATCCGGGCGAGAAGACCGCCTCCATCGGCGGCAACATCAGCACCAACGCGGGCGGCATGCGCGCCGTCAAATACGGCGTGACGCGGGACTACGTCCGGGGACTTACCGTGGTGCAGGCGGACGGCACGGTACTCACCGTCGGCGGCAAGAACGTCAAGGACGCCAGCGGCCTGTCGCTCAAGAACCTGTTCATCGGCTCGGAGGGCACGCTCTGCGTCATCACCCGCTGCATCCTGCGCCTGATCCCCAAGCCCGAAACCAGCCTGAGCCTCCTGCTCCCCTACCGCGACCTCAAAAGCGGCATCCGCAGCGTGCTGACGATTCTGCGCGCAGGACTTAACCCCACCGCGCTGGAATTCATGGAGCGCAGCGTGGTCGAATGGGGCGAGCGCTATTCCGGCGTGACCTATCCCTGCAAGGGAGCCGGTTCCTACATCCTGGTGACGCTGGACGGGCACGAGGGCGAAGTGCAGGAAAACCTCAGGCGCATCGAAGCGCTGGCGGAGCAGAGCGGCGCCATGGACTGCATGGTGCTGGCCGACGCGCAGCAGGCCGCGGACATCTGGAAGGTGCGCGGCGCGCTGGTCAAGGCGGTGGAAGCGATCTCCGAGCAGGAACCGGTGGATATTGTGGTGCCGATCGACAAAACCGCGGATTTCATCACTTTCATAAACGATTTGCAGTTCAAGACCGGCATGCGCATGGTCAGCTTCGGCTACGCGGGCGACGGCAACGTGCACCTGTGCGTGGTGCGGGACGGCCGCGACGAGGAAACCTGGCAGCGCGAGATGCACGCAAACATGGATCTTGCCTACCACAAGGCCTATGAGCTGGGCGGCGTGACCTCCGGCGAACACGGCATCGGGCTGACCAAACGGCGCTATTACCTGCGGGAAACGCCGAAGGAAAACCTTGCCGCGATGAACGCCATCAAGACCGCGCTCGATCCCAGGCACATACTCAACGACAAAAAGTCTTATCTATGGGGAGAAGAACATGAAGAAACTTTCTGATCGCACCAAGGGCTTTACCGATTCCGTCATCCGCCGCATGACGCGCGTTTCGCTGCAATACGGCGCGGTGAACCTCTCCCAGGGCTTCCCGGATTTCGAGCCGCCCAAGGAGATTCTCGACCGCCTGGCCGAGGTGGCGCACGAGGATTTCCATCAATACGCCATCACCTGGGGCGCGCAGAACTTCCGCCAGGCGCTGGCCGAAAAGCAGAGCCGCCTGATGGGCCGCACCATCGACCCCAACGGAGAAATCGTCGTCACCTGCGGCAGCACCGAGGCGATGATGGCCGCGATGATGACGGTTGCCGACCCCGGCGACAAGGTGATCGTGTTCTCGCCCTTCTATGAAAACTACGGCGCGGACACCATCCTCTCCGGCGCGGAGCCGATCTACGTCCCGCTGCACCCGCCGGAATTCAACTTCGATCCCAACGAATTGGAGGACGCCTTCCGCCAGAACCCCAAGGCGCTGATCCTGTGCAACCCGTCCAACCCCTGCGGCAAGGTCTTTACCCGTCAGGAGCTGGAAACCATCGCGCAGCTGGCCGTCAAATACGATACCTATGTCATCACGGACGAAGTTTACGAGCACATCGTCTACGCGCCCAACGTGCACACCTATTTTGCCACGCTGCCCGACATGTGGGAGCGCACCATCTCGTGCAGCTCGCTTTCCAAGACCTACTCCATCACTGGCTGGCGTTTGGGCTACATCATCGCCCCGCCGGAAATCATCGACGTGGCCAAGAAGGTGCACGATTTTCTGACCGTGGGCGCGGCTGCGCCGCTGCAGGAAGCCGCTGTCACCGGCCTGCGCTTCGGCCCGGAGTATTACAAATGGCTTCAGGACAAATACACCGGCAAGCGCGATCTGTTCCTGCAAGGTCTGCGCGACCTCAAAATCCCCCACACCGAGCCGCAGGGCGCGTATTATGTCATGCTCGACATTTCGGAATTCGGCTTTGATTCCGACCTGGAGTTCTGCGAGGTGCTGGCGCGCGACGTTGGCGTGGGCGCGGTGCCCGGCTCCAGCTTCTTCCGCGAATCGGTCAACCACCTGATCCGCCTGCACTTTGCCAAGAAGGACGACACCCTCACCGAGGCGCTGAACCGCCTGGCCGATCTGCGCAAAAAGATCCCCGCGCGAAAGTGAGCCCCTTCCTGCGCCCGGCCTAAAGCAAAAAGAGCACATCTTGGCGATGCGCTCTTTTTTGAATTCTTTTTTTCCGAGAATTATTTGCGCTCCGGCTTGTATTCCTCGCCGAAGGTTTCGACGGTGACTTCTTCCATCACGGGGTACTTGGTGGGGCGATCCATATAGTCGGTTTCCAGATCCGCAATGTGATCCACCGCCTCGATGCCCTCAATCACCTTGCCGAAGGCGGCGTACTGGCCGTCCAGATACGGCGCGTCCGCGTGCATGATGAAGAACTGGGAGCCTGCGGAGTTGGGCATCTGCGTGCGCGCCATGGAGATCACGCCGCGGGTGTGCTTGAGGGGATTGATCACGCCGTTGGCGCGGAACTCGCCCTTGATGGTGAAGCCGGGGCCGCCCATGCCGGTCGCATCCGGGTCGCCGCCCTGAATCATAAAGCCGGGAATGACGCGATGGAAGCCCAGGCCGTTGTAAAAGCCGTCCTGCACGAGCTTGACAAAGGACGCCACGGTGTTGGGCGCCGTTTCGGGATACAGCTCGATCTTCATCACATCGCCGTTTTTCATCTTAATGGTCACAATAGGATTCATGTCGATTTCCTCCCTTTTCAGGTACTGCGCCCATTATAGCAGATTCCCCGCAAAAAGGAAACCTCATGCGCTTCTGCGGCTGTGCCCTTACGGAAGGCGCGTTTTCCGTTCTAACCGTGCGGCGGATCAGTGATACTTCGGCAGCCAGGAGCCGTGGGTTTCGATCAGGTCGTCGCACATGGCCACGATGTCGTCGATGGACAGCTCGGAGGCGGTGTGCGGATCCATCATCGCGGCCTGATAGATGTAGTCCTTCTTGCCGGTCAGCGCAGCCTCGACGGTGAGGAGCTGCACGTTGATGTTGGTGCGGTTCATCGCGGCGCACTGCGGGGGCAGGTTGCCGACGTAGACGGGCTGCACGCCGGACTTATCGACCAGGCAGGGCACTTCGACCGCGGCCTCGGCGGGCAGGTTGGGGATCAGCCCGGTGTTGAGCACGTTGCCGCCGAACTTATAGGGCTGGTTGGTTTCCATCGCCTCCATGATGTGAGAGGCGTATTCCTTGGAGCGCTCATGGGTCAGGTCGTGCTTTTCGACCAGGTCCTTTCGCATCTGCGTCCATTTTTCGATCTGATTGACGCAGCGGCGGGGATATTCGTCCAGCGGGATGTTGAACCGCTCGATCAGCTCCGGATACTTGTCCTTGATGAAATAGGGCATGTATTCCGCGTTGTGCTCGGAAGATTCGGTGACGTAATAGCCAAAGCGCTTCATGATCTCATAGCGCACCATGTCGTTGTGCTTTTCGGTGCGGGCGGCGGCGCGCGCCTTGATTTCGGGATAGAGATCCTTGCCGTCGCGGCTGATCTCCAGCAGCCAGGCCTGATGGTTGATGCCGGCGATCTTCCACTGCACCTGCTCGTCATAGGGCATGCCCAGGCCTTCGAGCAGACCCTTGGCGCAGGTCTGCACGCTGTGGCACAGGCCGACGGTCTTGACGCCGGTGCCGCGCAGCATCGCGCCGGTGAGCATCGCCATGGGGTTGGTGTAGTTCAAAAACAGCGCGTCGGGGCAGACCTCTTCCATGTCGCGCGCAAAGTCGAATATCACGGGGATGGTGCGCAGCGCGCGGAAGATGCCGCCGATGCCCAGGGTATCGGCGATGGTCTGGCGCAGGCCGTATTTTTTCGGCACTTCAAAGTCGATGATGGTGCAGGGATCGTAGAGCCCCACCTGAATGGCGTTGACGACGTAATTCGCGCCGCGCAGCGCGTCCTTGCGGTTCTCCACGCCCAGGTACGCTTCGACGCGCGCCTTGTTTCCGTTGTTGCGGTTGATGTTTTCCAGCATCATCCGGGAATCCTGCAGGCGCTGCGCGTCGATGTCGTAAAGCGCAATGGTGCTCTCGGCCAGCGCGGGGGTCATCATGGAATCGCCCAGCACGTTCTTGGCAAACACCGTGCTGCCCGCCCCCATAAAGGTAATCTTCGGCATTTTTCTGTTCCTCCTGTGAAAAGGTATTTTGTTGTCGTGTTGCTGATTTCAGGATAGCAGAAACCGATCCTCCGCGCCATGTAAAAATGACGGATAAAAAATGCAATTATGATGGATCAGCCGTGCGCCCCGCGTTGGACGATGCGCAGCACGCCCACGGTCATGTCGTCCTGCGGATGCCCTGCTGCGGCAGCGTCGGCCAGCAGCCTGCGCGCGGCGCTTTCGGGCGAGCGCACATCCATCATCAGGATTTCGCGGGTAAGCCACATTTCGTCCCCGCCCATCGCGTCGGCCACGCCGTCGGACAGCATCACCAGCACGTCGCCGTCCTGCAGCTGCATCTGCGTCACGCTCGGGCGCACCTTTTCCAAAATGCCCATGGGCAGCGCGTCGCCCGTGACGGACAGCACCCGCCGCCCGCGCCGGATATAGGAATCGGCCGCGCCGATCTTCATCGCGCGCAGCGTGCCGTGCGTCAAGTCGATCAGCGACAAATCCATGGTCGTGAAGCTCTCCTCCGGGTTTTTGTGCAGCAGCAGGTCGTTGACCCCCGTCAGCGCCGCCTCCGGCTCAAACCGCGCCAGCAGGAAATCCTCCATCAGATCCACCGCGGCACGGCTTTCGGCCTGCGCGCGCTCGCCGTGCCCCATGCCGTCCGCCAGCGCCATCATATACTGCCCCTCCGGCAGCTGCACGGTGGTCAGCGTATCGCCGCAGGGCTGCCCGTCCGGCGTTCGGGAGGCAAAGCCCGCGCTGACCTCAAAGTTGCAGGCCTCCTCCAGCGTCAGTCGGCAGCTTCCCTCGCGGGGACAGACGCCCGTCGGCCGGATGCGCAGCGGCACGCCCGCTGCACACGACACAACGCGCACCAACCTTTTATCGCACAATCCGTCGCGGCGCCTGCACTGCCAGCAGATCTGCACCCGCTGCTTCTCCCCCACGCGCTGCGCCTGCACGCTCTCAACGCGGATGTGCGCCAGATCCAGCGCCTGCGCGATCTCGCGGGTCTTTTGCTCCTGTTCGCTCACCGTGACGGACAGATCGTTGGCCACGGCGTGCAGCGCGGAGCTGACGGCGGCATATTGTCCGCCCGCGCCCGCCAGCGTCCGCGCCATGCGACCGTAGAGCGCGGCGTATTCCTGCACCTTGCCGCGCACCTCCACGCGCAGATCCTCGCGCGAGAGCACCGCCCCGGCGCGCACCTGCTCCTCCCGCCGCACGAAACGGCGCATCCGCTCCCAAACCTGCGTCCGAATCAGCAGGAAGGCAAGCCCTGCCGCCACACCCTCGATCGCCCGCTGCGCCGTCAGGAACCGCGCGTCCATCGCACCCGCCAGCACAAGTGCCACCGGCAGCGCCGCAGCCGCACCCCAGCGCCCAAGTGGCGAAAACAGCCCCGGCAGCAGGCCGGACAGCGCCAGCCCCACGCATAGATACGGCTGCACGGGCTGGGTCACGCCGAGCATCAGCCCCGTCAGCGCACCCACCGCTGCACCGATCCCCACGCCGCCCAGATACCCCGCGCCGAGGTTGAGCAGCAGCAGCGCCGAAATCACCGGCGATACGCCGCAGATTTCCATGCTTCGGAAGCCCGTCAGCACGCCCGCGGCCAGCAA
>ERZ827043.3142-NODE-3142-length-12512-cov-4.888818_pt1 | contig 12512 bp, 9 predicted proteins | sample MGYA00519923_ERZ827043 | MGnify/ENA primary metagenome ERZ827043 (study PRJEB31778, sample SAMEA3449251) | human gut metagenome | biome: human gut; feature: human-associated habitat; material: faeces | place: United Kingdom | collected 2010/2012 ...
GGTATGCCTTGATGAGCAGCACGCCGGTGAACTCGCCGTGTGCGCCCGCGGCAGGCTGGAACGTGACCGCGTCCATGCCGAAGATCTCGCCCAGCTCGCTGCCCAGAACATGCAGCGCCTCGAGCGCGCCCTGCGCCGTTTCGACCGGCTGGAGCGGGTGGAGCTGCGTGAAGCCAGGCAGCGCCGCCATGTCCTCGTCGATTTTGGGGTTGTACTTCATCGTGCAGGAGCCGAGGGGATAGAAGCCGTCGTTCACGCCGTGGATGCGCTTGCAAAGCGCCGTGTAGTGGCGCGTCAGCTCATTTTCACTCACATGGGGTAGGCGCAGGGGCGCTGTGCGCTCCTCTGGGAGCGTGTATTCCGGCACATCGCACGCAGGCATCAGGCTCAGACCGCGGCCCTCCGTGCCAAGCTCAAAGATCAGCTTCATTTCAGCACCTCCTTCACGATGGAAACGGCTTTATCAAGCTGCGCCTTGCTCACAAGCTCGGTCACGCACCAGAGGATGCCGCCGTCCACCTCCGCGCCGCCGAGGATGTCCGCCGCGTCGAGCGCGTCAAGGATCTTTTTGCGGCAGTTGGGGCACTCAACCTCGGTCACGAACTCGTGGAAGAATTCGCCCTGATACTTGAGCTTGCAGCCGGCCTTGACAAGCTCGGCGGCAAAGTAGTGCGCCTTTGAAGTGCAGAGCCGTGCGCACTGCTTCATGCCCGCTTCGCCCATCGCCGCCATGTAAACGCCCGCGGTGAAGGCGCACAGCGCCTGATTCGAGCAGATGTTGGAGCTGGCCTTCTCGCGGCGGATGTGCTGCTCCCGCGCGGAGAGCGTGAGCACATAGCCGGTCTTGCCGTCCACGTCCTTCGTCTGACCGACGATGCGGCCGGGCAGCTTGCGCGTCATGGCGGCGGTCGTCGCCATAAAGCCGAGGTAGGGGCCGCCGAAGGCGGTGTCGAGCCCGAGGGGCTGACCGTCGCCCACGGCGATGTCAGCGCCCATCTCACATGGAGTTGGCAAAAGAGCACAGGCGATGGGGTTCACGCCCATGACGAACTTCGCGCCCGCAGCATGGACAAGCTCGCCGATGGCTCTTGCGTCTTCGATCTGCCCGAAGTAATTCGGCTGCTGGAGGTAGAAGCACGCGGCGTCCTCGCCGAGCGCGGCCTTGAGCGCGTCGAGATCGGTCCTGCCGTCCTTTGCGGGAACGACGGTCAGCTCGGTGTTCGAGGCAAAGCAGTAGGTCTGCATGACCTCGATGACCTGCGGATTCGCGCAGGCGGAGACATACGCCTTTGTACGCTTGCGGTCGCGGCACATGGGGATGGTCTCGGCGGCGGCGGTCGCGCCGTCGTAGTGGGAGGCGTTGGCAACGTCCATGCCCGTCAGCTCGCAGATCATAGTCTGGAACTCGAACGTGCCTTGCAGCACGCCCTGACTGATCTCCGCCTGATAGGGCGTGTAGCAGGTGACCAGCTCCTCGCGGGAGGTGATGGACTTCACAACGGCGGGAATGAAGTGGCGGTAGGCGCCCGCGCCGCGCAGAACGGTCTTGTAGACCTTGTTCTTCTCCGCCATGGCGGTGACGGCCTCGCGTACCTCCAGCTCGCTCATGCCCTCGGGGATGTTGAGCGTCCCGTTCAGCAGCATCCCCTGCGGGACCGCCTGATACAGGTCCTCAAGGCTTTTGACCCCGATGGCAGCAAGCATTTCCTCCCGTTCCGCCGCGGTGGTCGGAACATAAGAGCCCATCAGCCCTCCTCGGCGCAATGCGCCTCATAAGCCGCCGCGTCGAGCAGCTCCTCGGTGCCGCCGATGCCCTCGACCTTGATGATCCACGCGCCGTAGGGATCGGAGTTGAGCGTTTCGGGCGCGTCGGCCAGCGCCTCGTTGACCGCGCAGATGGTGCCGCTGATGGGGGAAATGATGTCGGAGACCGCCTTGACGGATTCAACATCGCCGAAGCTCTCGCCTGCGGTGACCGCGTCGCCCTCGGTGGGCAGGTTGATAAACACCACATCGCCCAGCGCGTCCTGTGCAAAATCGGAGATGCCGACGACGGCGATCTCGCCGTCCATCCTGACCCACTCGTGGGACTTGGAATACTTCAGCTCAGCAGGGAAATTCATTCTGTTGTCCTCCTCAAATTTTTGTTGCAGAAATCGTTGTGGTAGTATGTATGCTTACTTGTCCAGCTTATAGAACGGCATGGGCACGATCTCCAGCTCGACCATGCGCCCGCGCACATCGGCGTTCAAGTGCTTGCCGATCTCGATCTGCCCGGCGGGGATGTAGCCCATCGCGACGCCGCAGCCGATAAACGGCGCGAACGTGCCCGAGGACGTCCAGCCGAGCTTCTCGCCCTCCATCGAATAGAGGTCGCAGTGCTCGCGCACGATGCCGCGTCCGACGACCTTCATGCCGATGCGCTTTAACTTCGGCGCGCCGAGCGCGACGAGCGCGTCGCGGCCGATGAAGTCCTTGCCGGTCAGCTTGCAGGGAAGGCCCGCCATCTTCGGCGTGATCTCCTCGTTCATCTCGTGGCCGTAGAGCGGCATGGAGGCTTCGAGCCGCAGCGTGTCGCGCGCGCCGAGTCCGCAGGGGATCAGGCCGTACTCCTCGCCCGCGGCGAGCAGGGCGTGCCAGAGGTCAACGGTGTCCTCAGCCCTGCAGTAGAGCTCAAAGCCGTATTCGCCGGTGTAGCCCGTCTGGGAGACGAGAGCGTGAATGGTGCGGCTGCCGAGGTCGAGCGGAACGTTGTCGATAAAGGTGTAATACTTCGCGGGAATGTACTGCTCCGCGCAGAGCTTTTTGAGAATGTCGCCGGACTTTGGCCCTTGCAGCGCGACCTGTCCCCAGTCGTCACCCTCGTCGCGGTAGTCCACGTCGCCGAACAGGTGGCTCTCGACCCACGCGGCATCCTTGTCGCGGTTGCCCGCGTTGACGACCAGCCAGTAGTCGTCGGCGGCACAGCGGTAAACGATGAAATCGTCAATAATGCCGCCCGCGTCGTTGCAGAACATGGCGTACTTGATGTCGCCGTCCTGCATGGTGGAGATATCCGCGGTGATGAGCTTCTGCACGTTCGCGACCGCGTCGGGGCCCTTGAGCCGCAGCTCGCCCATGTGCGACACGTCAAAGAGTCCCGCCTTCTGCCGCACGGCCATGTGCTCGGCGAGCACGCCGGTGGGATACTGCACGGGCATCAGAAAGCCGCCGAACTCGACGATCTTTCCGCCCGCGTCCACATGGGTCTGATACAGGGGTGTTTTCCTTTCCATAAGCTGTTTCCTCCTCTATTATCATTTTTGAACGATAGTATAAAAATGATTAAAATATGGCATAGAAAAAAGGCACAAAGTCCCCCTTGGAACTTTGTGCCTCCGTTTTATGACCTGAGAGTTTCCCTGACACAGCATATCGCATCCTGCAGGTTGCACCTTCGGCGTGCGGCAAGCCGCACTTTTCGGAGCGTCGTCCGAGTCCGGTCCTTTTGCCTGAGAGCTTCTGCGTTCCCCTTCGGCGCCGCGGCAGATATTCCGCGGTCTCTCCCGTGACCCATCATCCGATCACCTTATCCACTTGCCTTTTTAAGGTAACACAGGCGGTGTGCTTTTGTCAAGAAAGATATTTTGTCGTTTTGCCGAAAAATATGCAGGCGAGAGGAAAGCCGTTCTCGGTCATTTCGTTACCACACGCTCACGCGCGTCTCCGGTGCGGTCCACATCCCGTCGCCGGGCTGGATATCATAGGTCGTGTAGAATTCCGGCAGCGTCTGCAGTACGCGGTTGCAGCGCAGCTTATCCGGCGCGTGGACGTCGGTCACGGCCAGATACTCGCGCATCTGCCGCGAGGTCGTGGACGCCCAGGTGTTCGCGACGGCGCGGAAGAGCTTGTCGAGGTCGGGGTGGTCGAGCTTCTTCGCCGCCGCGACGATGCACTTTGCCGCACCGAGGTCTGCCACGTTCTCCGAGATCGTCAGTGCGCCGCTGCACGCGATGCCGGGATAGGCCTCCTGCCCGTCGTACCATTCGGCCACAGCCTGACACTTCTGCCGGAAGGCGGCGTAGTCCTCCGCCGTCCACCAGTCGGCGGCGCTGCCGTTCTCGTCGAACTTCGCACCGTTGTTGTCAAAGGCGTGGGTGACCTCGTGGGCAATGATATAGCCGATGCCGCCGAGATTCTCCTCCCGGCTGGCGTTCACGTCGTAAAGCGGCGACTGCAGAATGGCGGCGGGGAAGGTGATGTCGTTGGCGCTGGGATTGTAGCAGGCGTTGACCGTAAAGGGCGTCATGATCCATTCGCTCTTATCCGGCGCGTCGTTCTGGTGGGCGAGGACATCCTGCTTCATCGCCATCTGAATGGCGATGACGTTGGAGAAGAAGGAGCCGCCCTCGGCGGGGGACTTGATCTCTGCGCGGTCAAGACAGCTTTCCCAGCTGTCGGGATAGCCGACCTTGACGCCCATGGTGTCGAGCTTCTTTACGGCCTTGGCCTTGGTTTCGGCGCTCATCCAGTCCTGCGCCAGAATGCGCTCCTTGTAGATGGCGATGAACTCGCCGATCATCTCCTCCACATCGGCCTTGGCTTTGGCGGAGAAGTATTCGTCCACATAGGCGCGGCTGAGGTAATCCGCCAGAAGCGCCTGCACCTGCTGCGCCGCGATCTGCTCATTGCTCTGGCGGGCATCTACGCCGTAGTAGGCCAGCACGAAGTCGAAGTACGCGTCCATAAATCCCTGATTGAGCGATGTGGCCACGCTTTGCAGCAGCGCCAGACGCGCCGCGGTCTTGAGCAGGGCAAGGTGGGCGTCGTCGTAGAGCGCCGCGGCTGCCTTCAGCGCGCCGACGTCGCTGACCATGATCCGCTCCGCGTTTTCAATGCCGCTGGCGGTAAGAACGGCGTCAAGGTCCACGTTCGGCAGCAGCGCCTTGAGCTCGCCGAGCGTGAAGAGGTTGTAGGTCTTGTCCACGTTGCTGTAGTCCTGCGGGTCGAGCGAGGCCGCGGAGATCGCCGCCTCGGCGTCATAGAACGCCGCGACGCGCTGCGCCGCCTCGTCCGCGCCAAGGCCGGAGAGCGTCAGCAGCGATGTGAGATATGTGGTGTAGGCGCTCCTCTGCGCGTCGGCGCCGTTGACGTAGAAGTCCTTATCCATGCCCGCGCCGATGAGCGAAAACGCGGCGATCCTGTGGCTCGAATCCGCGAGGTCGGTCGTCAGGCCGAAGCCGAGGAGCATGGACAGCCCCAGCTCCTTCTGCATCTGCGCATCGACGCTCACCAGCTCGTCGAGCGTTTTGGCGCTCTCGATGGCATCAAGGTACTTCTGAATGGGCGCGACGCCGGCCCTCTCGCGGCCCTCGGCGTCCATCACACAGTCATAGAGCGCTTTGATCTTCGCCTCGGCGGTGCCGGGAGTCTGCTCATGCGCGTCGATCTCGCGGATGAGCGCCGCGATCTGCTCATTGACCGTCAGACTCAGACCGTAGAACGGGCCGTTGATGGATAGGCCTGCGGGAATGTCGGAGCCGTCCAGCCAGCTTTTGTTGACGGCGGCGTAGTAGTCGTCCCTGAGGTTCGTGCCCTTGGCGGCGTAGGCGCGGCGGAGCAGCGTCGAGAGCGCTTCGGCGCTCATAGCCTCGTTCGCGTCGCCGTCTGCAAGGCCGGCAGCGAGAACGGAGGAAAGCTCCTCCGCCGCCCATGCGGGAACATTCGTCAGGCTGCCTGTGGGCAGCGCCATGCGGGCGTTGTCCCCCATAGGGACGGCAAAGCCGCTGAAGGCGCGCGTGAGCATCACCAGCGCCTGTGCGCGTGTCAGCGTGCCGTCGAGCGCAAGGCTGCCGTCGGGATAGCCCTTGAGAATGTCGGACTGCTGCACGCCGGGGTTATAGTCCTGCGCGGCGGAGAGCAGCGCCTGCGCGGCCTCGCCGCGCGTGAGCGCCGCCGCCTGCACGGGCAGCGTACCGAGCGCCAGCACCAGTGCGAGCAGCAGCGGCACAAATCGTTTTTGGAATTTCATCATGTCATCTCTCCTTTGGATGCTTGGATCGTTCAAATGCTCCGCGGCGTTCTTCCCTTCGCCGCAGAGAACGACATTGTAGAGCCCTTTCTCATTTTTGTCAAGTGTTCAAAAATAATCCTGAAGCAAATCAACGTTGTGCGCGCTCTTGCAAAGAGCGGCGGCTTCTGCTACACTGTAAGCAGCCTATTGGGATGCGGCAATGCCCGCGAAGGAGAGAAAATGGAACAGACCAATAAAGGGTTGAGCGGCAATCAGCTCAAGCTCTTCGCCATGCTTGCCATGACGGTCGACCACTTCACCAGTGTGATCTGGCCGGATTATCCGCGGGACTGGTGGATTCTGCTGCTGCACATCATCGGCCGCATGGCCGCGCCGATCTTCTGGTTCATGGTGGCCGAGGGCTACCACTACACCCGCGATCTGAAAAAGTACGCCGGACGGCTGCTGCTCTTTGCCGTCATCGGGCATTTTGCCTACAATTTTGCCTTCGGCATCCCCTTTGTCCCACTCAAGACCGGCGTTTTCAACCAGACCAGCGTGATGTGGCCGCTGTTTCTCGGCGTCGTCGGCCTCTACACGGTGGAGCGGCCCGAGCTCAAGCAATGGCAAAAGACGCTTGCCGTGGTCGCCCTTACGCTCCTCGCCTTCCCGGGCGACTGGAGCAGCATCGCGGTTCTTGCCATTCTGGAGATCGGGCAGAACCGCGGCGACTTCCGCCGCCAGATGACGCGCATGATGCTCTGGGTCGCGATGTACGCGCTGATCTACGCGCTCTTCATCGACCCCGTCTACGGTATACTTCAGCTCTTCGCCGGGCTGACCATTCCGCTGCTCAAACGCTACAACGGCACACGCGGCGCGGGCCGGGGCATGAAATATCTTTTCTATCTCTACTATCCCGCGCACCTCTTCCTCTGCGGCCTTGTCCGCATCCTGCTCTACGGCAACGTCGGCGTGATGGTCGGCGGACAGTAAGGCAATACCGGCAAAAGGGGAGCGCCCATACGTTTCGTATGGGCGCTCCCCTTCCTTTTTACTTTTCAGAACGCGACGTGCATGAACAGCGCCACGCAGCAGAGGATCACAGCCAGCGGGACATAGACGTAGCGTCCCACGCTGTACCAGAGGTTTCCGCGCAGCTTGCCGCTGCCGGTGTTGACGGCGTCGAGCAGCTCGTCCTTCTTCATCACATAGAACCAGGAGATCGCGCCGAGCGTCGCGCCGATGGGAATGATGTAAATGGAGACGAGGTCCATCCACGGGCCCCACTTGTCAATGGTCTCCATGCCGATGCCGAAGCCGAGGCACACCACGCACAGGATCACCAGCACCGCCGTGCGGCTGAGCCTGGGGAACTTGTGCATCAGGGATTCCGCGACGGCCTCGAACATATTCTGCAGCGAGCTGACGCCCGCGAAGATCATCGCAACGTAGAGAATGATGGCGAACAGGCGGCCGAGCGGGATATCCTGCAGGATGGTCGGCAGCGTGACGAACAGCAGGCTCGGGCCCGCGCCGACGTCCAGTCCGTAGGAGAAGCAGGCGGGGATAATGACCAGTGCCGCGACCACGGCGGCAATGGTGTCAAAGAGCGCCGTATGCTGCGCGACGTCCACCACGTCCTCGTCCTTGGAGAGGTATGCGCCGTAGACGATCATACCGCTGCCGGTGACGGACAGCGAGAAGAACGCCTGCCCCATCGCCCAGATCCAGATCATCGGGTCGGTCAGAGCCTCCCAGCGCGGGGTGAACATGAAAAGGTAACCCTCCGCCGCGTTCGGCAGCAGCGCCACGCGCACCGCCAGAACGAGGAAGATGAGGAAAAAGAGCGGCATCATGACCTTGTTGGTCTTTTCGATGCTGTGTGCGCCGAGGAAGAGCGTCAGCAGCGTGCCGACGACCACGACGATGTGATAGGGAATGACCGAGTAGGGCGTGCCGGAGAAGGCTCCGAACCACGCGGCGGTGTCCGCCGTCATGAGCGTACCGAGGAGCGAGTCCGCCAGCGCCTTGAGAATGTAGGTCACGATGACAGCGTAGCCGATGGCGATGCACATGGAGCCCGCCAGCGGCAGCCAGCCGAGCAGTCCGCCGGCCTTGCCCGCGCTCCTGCCGCGCGTGGCCCAGGCATTTTCATAGGCACCCAGCGTGCCGGTCGCCGCGCGGCGGCCCATCGCAAACTCCGCCGGCAGGCCGACGTAGCTGAAAATGAACACGAACAGCAGGTAGATCAGCAAAAAGGCCCCGCCGCCGTTGCTGCCCAGCTTGTTGGGAAAGCCCCATACGTTTGCCATACCGACCGCCGAGCCGACCGAGGCCAGAATAAAGCCCCAGCGGCTGGCAAAGCTCTTTGTGTTTTTCGTGTGCTTCATGGTGTTCTCCCCTTGGGCCGTCCGCATCCCGGCAAGGCGGCCCGCTTCCTTCCGTAATCATAGCAAAGCCCCGACCCGCAGCGGTCAGGACTTTGTTATTCTAAAGCTTTGATGCGTAAAAGTCAAGCGTTTTCCGGAAAACGCATCCGGATCGCGGCGACGAGATCAAATTTACCGCCGGGCTGCGGTAAGCGAAAACGAAATTTGCCGCGGCGTGCGCCAAAAAAGGCTTGCGTGCCGCGCCTTTTTTGCACATAATAGGGACAAGAATTTTCCCTGACGGAGGTTATTTTATGTCTAAGCCGATTCGCAAGCGCAGCGAGGTCGCTGCCGAGTTTACCTGGGATCTCACCGACATCTTCCCCTCAGACGAGGCGTGGAGGGCCGAGTACGAGGCGCTCAAGCCCTATACCGAAGCAGTCGCCGCCTATCAGGGCCGCCTCGGTGAGAGCGCGGAGACGCTGCTGGCCTATTTCCGGCTCGACGATGAGCTGAACGTCCGCGTCGGCCGGCTCTACGGCTACGCCAACTGCAAGGCGGACGAGGATACCTCAAACGGCTTTTATCAGGACCTGCGCGGCAAGGCGCTGAGCCTTTCCGTCACGCTCTCCGGCGCAGGCGCGTTTGCCGCGAGCGAGCTGCTTGCACTCAGCGATGAAACGCTCACGCGCTTCTACGCCGAGCAGCCGGAGCTGGCGACCTATCGCCGTCCCATCGAGCGGGTCCGCCGCCGCAGGGCGCACATCCTCTCCCCGGAGTGCGAGGCGCTGCTGGCGAATGCCGGCGAGATGGCCGACAGCCCCGACGCCATCTTCGGCGTGTTCCACAACGCCGACCTCCGCTTTCCCGCCGTGACCGACGGCGCGGGCGCGGAGCAGCCGCTGACCGATGCGACCTTTGTTCCCCTGCTCCAGAGCGGCGACCGCACGCTGCGCCGCAATGCGTTTGAGACCTACTACGCCACGCTCGGCGGCTATCGCAATACGCTCGCCGCGACGCTTGACGCGCAGTTCAAGCAGCTTCGCTTTTTTGCGAACGCGCGCAGGTACCCCTCCACGCTCGACGCCGCGCTCGACGCGACCGAGGTGCCGGTGAGCGTTTACGACAGCCTCATCGAGAGCGTCCACGCGAACCTCGACAAGATGTACCGCTATGTCGCCCTGCGCCGCCGTCTGCTCGGCGTGGACGAGCTGCATATGTACGACGTCTATACGCCCATCGTCCCCGACGTGGCGGAGGAGATCCCCTTTGAGCAGGCGAAGGCCACCGTGCTCGACGCGCTCGCCGTGCTCGGCGAGGATTATACCGCCATGCTGCGCGAGGGCTTCGACCATCGCTGGCTCGACGTGTACCCCAACGTCGGCAAGCGCGGCGGCGCGTACTCCTCCGGCATCGCGCGCCCGCACCCCTATGTTCTGCTCAATCAGACCGACGACCTCGACAGCCAGTTCACCATCGCGCACGAGATGGGCCACGCCATGCACAGCTATCTGAGCTGCAAGCATCAGCCCGTCTGCACGAGCGACTACGTCATCTTCGTCGCCGAGGTCGCCTCGACCTGCAACGAGGTGCTGCTCATGCGGCATCTGCTGCGCAAGAGCACCGACAGGCGCGAGCGGGCCTACCTCATCAATCATTTCCTTGACCAGTTCAAGGGCACGGTCTACCGTCAGACGATGTTTGCCGAGTTCGAGCGCGAGCTGGGGCGCATGGCGGAGCGCGGCGAGACGCTGACCGCTGACGCGCTGGACGAAAAATACCTCGCGCTCAACCGCCTCTACTTCGGCCCCGACATGGTGAGCGACGCGCAGATCGCGCTCGAGTGGGCGCGCATCCCGCACTTCTATTACAATTACTATGTGTTCCAGTACGCCACCGGCTTCTCCGCCGCGGTCGCTCTGGCTGATCGCATCCTGCGCGAGGGCGAGCCTGCCGTTGCGGACTACAAGCGCTTCCTTTCCGGCGGCAGCAGCACCGATCCCATCTCGCTTCTGAAGCTCGCGGGCGTGGATATGAGCACCCCCGCGCCAGTCGACGCCGCGCTCGCCATGTTCGGCGAGCTGGTCGATGAGCTCGACGCCCTCACCCGCTGAACGATACTTCCGGCGCTAAAATATTATAAAATAAAACTCTTGTTCTAATTCGAGCGTTGTGGTATACTGTCCGACAGAGGGGAGGGCTGCGCCATGCCGCAAAACGAGCGGACCTATATCGCCATTGATCTCAAGTCGTATTACGCGTCCGTGGAGTGCATGGAGCGCGGCCTGGACCCGATGCAGACGAACCTTGTGGTGGCAGACCCGAGCCGCACGGAAAAGACCATCTGCCTCGCGGTGTCGCCGGCGCTGAAGGCCTACGGCATCCCGGGCCGTGCGCGGCTCTTCGAGGTAGTCGAGCGCGTGCGGCAGGTCAACGCCGAACGGCAGCGCCGCGCGCCGGGCGGGCGGCTGACCGGAAAGAGCGCGGACGACCTCGCGCTGAAGGCCGACGCGTCCCTCGCGGTCGACTATCTGGTGGCGCCGCCGCGCATGGCGAAATACATCGAGGTCAGTATGCAGATCTACGGCATCTATCTCAAGTACGTCTCTCCCGAGGATATCCACACCTACTCCATCGACGAGGTGCTGATGGACGTCACCGGCTATCTGGAGACCTACCGCACGACCGCCCGTGAGCTGGCGAAGGCCATGATCCTCGACGTGCTGCACACGATGGGCATCACGGCGACGGCGGGCATCGGCAGCAACCTCTATCTCTGTAAGGTGGCCATGGACATGATGGCCAAGCGCGTTCCGCCGGACGAGAACGGCGTGCGCATCGCGCAGCTTGACGAGCGGAGCTACCGCGCGCTGCTTTGGGAGCACCGTCCGCTGACGGACTTCTGGCGCGTGGGCCGCGGCTATGCGAAAAAGCTGGAGGAGCACGGGCTGTATACGATGGGCGACGTCGCGCGCTGCTCCATCGGGAAGCCGAACGAGTATTATAACGAGGGACTCCTCTATAAGCTATTCGGCGTCAATGCCGAGCTGCTCATCGACCACGCCTGGGGCTGGGAGCCGTGTCGCATGGCGGACATCAAGGCCTACCGGCCGGAAACGAACAGCATCAGCTCCGGTCAGGTGCTGCAATGCCCCTATCCCTATGACAAGGCGCGGCTCGTCGTGCGGGAGATGGCCGAGGCGGTCGCGCTGGAGCTGCTGGAAAAGCGGATCGTGACCGACCAGCTCACGCTGACGGTCGGATACGACATTGAAAACACGGCAAGCGGCAGCTACCGCGGCGAGACGGTGCTCGACCCTTACGGCCGAAAAATTCCGAAGCACGCGCACGGCACGGCGACGCTGGGGCAGAAAACATCCTCGGTGCGCCGCATCGTGGACGCCGTGCTCGGCATCTATGACGAAAAGGCCGACCCGAAGCTGACGGTCCGCCGTCTGACCGTCACCGCCAACCGGCTCATGCGCGAGGAGGATATCCTGTGCGAGCCGGAGCAGCCGGTACAGTTCAGCCTCTTTGACGATCCCGCGGCGCAGGAGCGGCAGCTTCGGCAGGAGGAAGCCAAGCAGGAGCGGGAGCGCCGGATCCAGGAGGCCATGCTGGACATCAAGAAGAAGTACGGTAAAAATGCCATTCTCAGCGGCGGCAGCTACCTTGACGGGGCGACCGCGCGCGAGCGGAACCGCCAGATCGGAGGACACAAGGCATGAGCGGAAAATACGACGATATCATCGACCTGCCGCACCCCGAGCCGCAGACGCATCCGCGGATGCCCATGCGCGACCGCGCGGCACAGTTCGCGCCCTTTGCGGCGCTCACCGGTCACCGCGCCGCCCTTGCGGAGACGGAGCGCCGCGCCGCCGACGCGGCGGAGCCGGAGAACGAGTGGTTCTCGGAGCCGTAGCCTGCGGCGCAGAGCTTGTATTCAGGGACGGGGTATGTTTGGGAGGAGCGGCGGCAATACAGGCGCCATCGCGCCCCGACAAAACGTCAGGAGACGAAGCAGCCATCCGGCCGCCCAATGTCATTAAGTTAAGCAAATCCGCGCACACGAAAAAATACCCACCTCGAAAAATCGAGGTGGGCATTTTTTATGCTTTCGTTATGTGGATTGCTTGTGCTTACTTCGC
>ERZ827043.3150-NODE-3150-length-12489-cov-15.195995_pt1 | contig 12489 bp, 12 predicted proteins | sample MGYA00519923_ERZ827043 | MGnify/ENA primary metagenome ERZ827043 (study PRJEB31778, sample SAMEA3449251) | human gut metagenome | biome: human gut; feature: human-associated habitat; material: faeces | place: United Kingdom | collected 2010/2012 ...
GCTGGCCGCTGCCCCAACAACGACTCCCTGTTTCCGCCACTGGCGGCGGTCGTCGCTGTTGCCCCTAGCAGGGGAGCCTCTGGCGAAACCGTTTACTTCGAGGAAACTGCCAAAGCCTCCCCTATTAGGGGCAGTGGCACGCCGCAGGCGTGACGGAGAGGTTATTATGATGCAGCTTTCGCTGCCGCCTCCACCACATGGCTCACGAGCACGGAAGTCGTCACGGTGCCGACGCCGCCGGGGACGGGAGTGATGGCCTCCACCACCGGCTCTGCCTCGCCAAAGCGGACGTCACCGCAGAGTTTGCCTTCCTCGTTGACATGGATGCCCACATCCACGACGACCTGACCGGCCCGCAGATGCTCTGCGCCGATAAAGCCCATCTTGCCCATGGCCACCACCACAACATCGGCCTCGCGGCAGACATCGGGCAGGTTCTGGGTGCGGGAGTTGCAGAGGGTGACGGTGGCGTTTTCCCGATCCAGCATCATGGCTGCGGGCTTGCCCACCACGAGGCTGCGGCCCACGACGACGGCCCGCTTGCCGGAGAGGGGAATGTTGTAGAATTTCAGGATCTCAAGACAGGCCTGCGCCGTGCAGGGCGGGTAGCCGACGGCAGTGTTGGTGAAGACGCCGGCCAGCGAGCCGTCGGTGATGCCGTCAATGTCCTTTTCGGGCGAGAGTGCGGCGCGGATGGTCCTGTCATCAAACTGTTTGGGCAGGGGGCGGAAGAGCAGACAGCCGTGGATGGCGGCGTCTGCGTTGATGCCGGCAATGACGCGCAGCAACTCTTCCTGCGAAGCGTCGGCGGGCAGAAGGAACTGCTTCACCTCGACGCCCACTTTTGCACAGCGGGCCATGACGCCTTTCTCGTAGGAGAGGTCATCGGGGCGTTCGCCCACCCGGACGACGGCCAGCGTGGGGACAACGCCCTTTTCCCGCAGTGCGGCGCAGCGGGCGGCATTTGCTTCGTTCATGGCGGCCACGACGGGCGCACCCTTCAAAATGGTAGACATATACGTTCCCTTTCTATGCATCAGGCCCGCAGGCGGCTTGCCACGGACTGGTAGACTTCGTCGGCCAGCGGCAGATATTCTGCCAGCATCCGGGCCGCTTTTTCGTCCAGCGCGGCGGCATGGGCGCGGTCCGTCATGAGCTTTGTGTTGATGGCGACATTCAGCGCCGACGCCTGAAGTGCGGCCTTGCAGAACAGCGCCGCACAGCCTGCGTCTGAGACAGCCAGCACACTGCCCTTTTCGGCGTAATCGGACGCAAGACGGATGCCCTCACAGCAGGCGTCCATGATGTCCAGCGGCACGGCGCAGGCCCCGTCCAACGCCTCGGCTAGTACGGCGGCCTTGCGGGCCTGCTGTTCGGGCGTCTCTCTGGGCAGGCCGTAGGCCGCCGCCAGAGGCGTGAATGCGTCGGCGTCAGCCTGCACGAGGGCTTCCAGCCGTTTGCGCAGTGTTTCAGCACGGGCATTCAGCGCCAGAATCTCTTCTTCCACGGCAGAGTATTTCTTTTTGCCGGTGGTGAGATTCCCCACCATATTGCCCAGCGCGACGCCTGCCGCGCCCACGAGGGCCGCTGCGCCGCCGCCGCCCGGGGCGGCGGCTTTGCTGGCAAGCTGGCTCAGAAAGTCCTCACAGCTCAGTTGTGTCAAATCCAAAGTAAAGTCCTCCCTCTGTCACGAATCCGTCCAGTTTTTCGTCATAGGCGTCCACTGCCGCCGCGTCCACCCGCTGGGCCTCAAAGGCCACGCCCAGTTTCACAGCCCGGGTGCAGCGGGGGAGATAGCGGTCATAATAGCCTTTCCCCATCCCGACGCGGCGGCAGGCGGTGTCAAAAGCCGTGCAGGGGACCAGCACGAGGTCGAGCTTGTCCGGTGGCAAAACTGCAGACCGGCTCAAAATGGGCGTGCGGATGCCGTAAGTACCCACTTCCCAGCCGTCCGGTCCCGGTACGGCGGCTGTCAGCGAAAAGCCCTCGCCGCAGACGGGGTATGCCAGCGTTTTGCCCTGCCGGGCCGCTTCCACAGCCAGCGCCGAGAGGTCGGCTTCGCCGCCGAAGGCCGCATAAAGCAGGATGTTTTCTGCCTTTTTGAAGCAGTCCAGAGCCATGATGCGGGCGCAGAGAGCGGCGTTGGAATGGGTGCGCTCGGTGTCCGACAACGCCCGGCGGGCCGCAATGCCCGCTTTGCGCTGTGCGGCTTTTTGCTCCGTGATGGTCATGGAAATGCGCTCCTTTCTGCACCCGATGGGCAAATCTGCACAAAAACCGGAACGGATTTTTGTTATAATAATAAGCGCTGAGCGCAGAAAAAGCAAGGCTTTGGAAGGATGGGTGAAATATCTTCATCCAACCGAAAAGAAACGAATCAAACCGTATCGGTTTGTGCGAAATGCTGTTGAAGAAATCCACGATGTCTGGTATCATGGAAACAGACGGGCCGGAATGAGCGGACGCCCGCGCGAACTGATTTTTTGCATCAGAGAGAGGGGTAAATAGTATGTACAACGATATGATGGATACCATCGGCCTCGTGGAAAAGGCCGACCCGGAGCTGGCTGCGGCCATGAACCGTGAGCTGACCCGCCAGCGGGAAAATATCGAGCTCATCGCCAGCGAGAACATCGTCTCGCCCGCCGTCATGGCCGCCATGGGCAGCATCCTCACCAACAAGTACGCCGAGGGCCTGCCCGGCAAGCGCTACTACGGCGGCTGTGCCTATGTGGATGAGGTGGAGAACATCGCCATCCAGCGCGCCTGCAAGCTGTTCGGCGCAAAGTACGCCAACGTCCAGCCCCACTCCGGCGCACAGGCCAATCTGGCCGTCTACTTCGCCATGCTCGATCTGGGCGATACCGTTATGGGCATGGATCTGTCTCAGGGCGGTCATCTGACCCACGGCTCTCCGGTGAATATGTCCGGCAAGAACTATCACTTCGTATCCTACGGCGTCGGCGAAGATGGCCGCATCGACTATGCTGAGCTGGAAAAGCAGGTCAAAAAGGTCCGTCCCAAGATGATCGTGGCAGGTGCTTCGGCCTACCCCCGTGCCATCGACTTCGAAAAGCTGGCTGAGATCGCCCACGGATACGGGGCCTTCCTGATGGTGGATATGGCCCACATCGCGGGCCTCGTGGCCGGCGGGATGCACCAGAGCCCGGTGCCTTATGCTGACGTCGTGACCACCACCACCCACAAGACCCTGCGCGGCCCCCGCGGCGGCCTCATCCTGACCAATAATGCCGTATTGGCCAAGCGCATCAACTCCGCCGTTTTCCCCGGCACCCAGGGCGGCCCGCTGGAGCACGTCATCGCGGCCAAGGCCGTCTGCTTTGGCGAGGCACTCAAGCCCGAGTTCAAGGACTACGCCCGCAAGATCGTGGAGAACGCACAGGCCATGGCCGCTGAACTGCAGGCTCGCGGTGTCAAGCTGGTGTCCGGCGGCACCGACAACCACCTGATGCTCCTCGACCTGCGGGACGAGGAATGCACCGGCAAGGAGCTGGAAGCCCGCCTCGACAGCGTCCACATCACCGCCAACAAGAACACCGTCCCCGGCGAGACCCGCAGCCCCTTCGTGACTTCCGGCGTCCGTCTGGGTACTCCGGCTGTCACCACCCGGGGCATGGGCGAAGCCGAGATGAAGGTCATTGCGGACTGCATCGCCGACTGCATCTGGCACTACGACGAGAAAAAGGACGACATCTCCGCCCGTGTGCTGGCCCTGACCAAGGCTTTCCCCCTGTACGAATAATGGATTTTTGACGTGTCTAAGCCTCTCTCTCTGGAAGAGGTGTCACCGAAGGTAACGGAGAGGGCAAGCTCGGTTCCAAAGAATATCTGCACAGCGATAAGCATTAGCTTTTGTAAGAGTGATGCTATCGCTGTGTTTTTTATTTCTCTGCAGCGTCCCTGCCCTCTCAGGCGCTGCGCGCCAGCTCTCCCAAGGGGAGAGCCTGAAAAGGAAATCCTTTCCTCAGCCGCAGGGTCTGACATGCTTTGCCTTTCGTATCTGGTAGGATGGAATAGAGGACAGGCCCCGAGGGCGCTGACTCTGAACGAGGAACAAAAAACTTCTCATCAGCGGAAAGGAAAGGATACTATGAGTAATTATCAGATGCAGATGCCCGCCCAGTATACATCCATCGGGAACGACGAAATGGTGCTGCTCTGCGGCGGCGAGACCACGGCATGGCAGACGTTCCAGGACATTGGCCGTGTGCTGAACTATGTGGCGCGCATTTTCTCGGCGGGCAGCTCCATCGTCAACAATGTGGTCACCATCGTCAATTATTTCAATAAGCTCGAAGACCTGCTCCCGGTCATCGGGGAAGTGTGAGGCGCGGACGCGATAAAAGAAAAGGGGCTGTTGCAGTGCAACAGCCCCTTTGTGTGTTATAGCTTAGTAGTGCAGCTTGTCAGCGGTCAGTGCCTCGAGCACGGGCAGCATGGCAGCAGCCTCAGCCTTTGCGGCGGGCAGGTCCATGTCGCGGTAGTTACCGCACTCCACCTCGCTTGCGCCGGGGACATCGCCCTCAAACGCAGCCATGAAGCGGAAGGATTCCACCGTCAGGCTCAGCGCCTCGGCGGGGGTCAGGCCCCGGGTCAGCAGGTAAAAGCCGGTGCGGCAGCCCATGGGGCCGACGTAAATGACGCCGTCCTTATACTGGCTGTTGCGGGCGTAGGTGGCGAAGAGGTGCTCCAGCGTGTGGGCCGAACCGGTGGAGAGATAATCGCCGTGGTTTGGCTTCTTCATCCGGATGTCCCAGGTCAGAACATCGCCGTCCTGACGGCTCAGGTACATGCCGCGGTCGAGCTTGGTGTGGTCTACGCAGAAACTTGCAATGCGCTCCATGCTGTGCCTCCCGAAATCAGGCCTGCAGGCGCTGGACGCTGCCGTGTGCGCAGTCCACAGCGACCATCAGACCGTCGCGGATGTGGGCGGTAGCGCCGACGGCGCCCACGATGGTGGGCTTGAGCAGGGCCTTGCCGGCGATGGCGGCGTGGCTGTTCAGGCCGGCTTCCTCGACCACCAGAGCGGCAGCGTCACGGACGTAGCTCAGCATCTCGTTGGAGGTGGAGGGGACGACCAGGACCATGCCAGGCTTGAACTTTGCGCGGATCTCCTCGATGGTGCGGCAGACGCAGGCCTTGCCGGTGGCGTTGGCCAGAGCAGCGCCCTCGGGGCCGACGCCGACGCCGGTAGCCAGGCAGTTGCCGATCATGTGGATCTTGATCATGTTGGTGGTGCCGGAGACGCCCACGGGGACGCCTGCGGTCACGACAGCCAGCTCACCGTCGTGCAGGTAGCCGTGCTCTTTGGCCAGAGTGGTGGACTTCTCGATGAGCTCATCGGTGCTGGTGGCGAGGTCCATCATGAGCGGGGTGATGCCCCAGGAGATGGACAGCTGGCGCTGGACCTGCTCGTCCATGACGCAGGCGATGATGGGCTGAGAGGGGCGGTACTTGCTCAGCAGGCGGGCAGTGTTGCCGGACTCGGACACGGTGACGATGGCAGAAGCGTTGACGTCCTTTGCGGTCAGGCAGGCAGCGTGTGCGGTAGCGTCGCTGACGCTGATCTGGCCGGTGGTATCGGTCAGGCGGTTGTCGCGGTAGTGGACCTCGTTCTCGGTGCGCTCTGCGATAGCGGACATGGTCTTGAGGGCCTCAACAGGGTATGCGCCCGCAGCGGTCTCGCCGGAGAGCATGATAGCGGAAGTGCCGTCGTAGATGGCGTTTGCCACGTCGGAGATCTCGGCGCGAGTGGGGCGGGGGTTGACCATCATGCTGTCCAGCATCTGGGTAGCAGTGACGATGGGTTTGCCGAAGGAGAAGGAGCGGTCGATGACGCTCTTCTGGATGCCGGGCAGCTCGGTGAAGTCGATCTCGACGCCCAGGTCGCCGCGGGCGACCATGACGGCGTCGGCAGCGGACAGGATGCTGTCGATGTTATTGACGCCCTCGCGGTTCTCGATCTTGGCGATGATGCGGATGTTGGAGTCGTACTCGTTCAGCAGGTTGCGGATGTCGTAGACGTCCTGTGCGGTGCGCACGAAGGAAGCAGCGATGAAGTCGAAGCCCTGCTGGACACCGAAGATGATGTCATCGCGGTCGCGCTGGCTCAGGTAGGGCATGGACAGGTGGACGCCGGGGACATTGACGCCCTTCTTGGTCTTGATCTTGCCGCTGTTGAGCACTTCGCAGACGATGTCGGTGTCCGTGACGCTCTTGATGGCCAGCTTGATGAGGCCGTCGTCCAGCATGATGGTGCCGCCCTCGTGGACGTCCTGGGGCAGGTCCTTGTAGGTGATGGAGCAGATCTCTTTGGTGCCCTCCACCTCGCGGGTGGTCAGGGTGAAGGTCTGACCGGCTTCCAGCATCTCAACGCCGTTCTTGAACTCCTTCAGGCGGATCTCGGGGCCTTTGGTGTCCAGCAGGGCAGCAACGGGCTTGTTCAGCTCAGCGCGGATAGCCTTCAGCATGTCCAGACGGCCCTTGTGCTCCTCGTAGGAGCCATGGGAAAAGTTGAAGCGGGCCACGTTCATGCCGTTGGCGACCAGCTCGCGCAGGACGCCGTCCTTATCGGTAGAAGGGCCAAGGGTGCAGATGATCTTCGTTTTTCTCATAAATATACCTCTAACAGTCTCTTTTTTCCTCTATGATGGGCGCACAGGTGCCAAATATGCCCTGTGGCCGCTGGCCGGGCATCGGCCCGGTCAGGGGTGTTTGAAAACCTTACCATTCTATATTATAACCGCTTGTGTACAAGAGAGCAAGAAAAAATTCGGCAAAGAAAACCTTAAATTTTCGTGATAGATGCCGGAGCGATAAAACGCTTGCGAAAAGTGCGTTCATCGCCTATAATAGGGCTAAGCAAAAGTCTCACTTCTGCCCCGAAGGGACAGAGGTGAGCGCAAAATGATAGAAACGGAGTGAAAGCGTAATGGAAAAGCGCGTTTTTCTGATCGTTCTGGACAGCTTCGGCATCGGCGCAGAGCCGGATGCCGCAGCCTTTGGCGATGAGGGGACCAACACCCTCGGCGCCATCGCCAAGCACCCCAACTTCAACTGCCCCAACCTGAAAAAACTCGGACTGTTCAACATCGACGGTGTGACCGTCGGGGAGAAGGATGCCGCCCCCATCGGCTCCTTTGCCCGCCTGCAGGAGCAGAGCATGGGCAAGGATACCACCATCGGCCACTGGGAGATCGCCGGTGTCGTCAGCCCCAAGCCGCTGCCCACCTTCCCGGACGGCTTCCCGGACAGCCTCATCCACGAGTTCGAGGAAAAGACCGGCCACAAAGTCCTCTGCAACAAGCCCTACTCCGGCACACAGGTGCTGAAGGACTACGGCGAGCAGGCCATGAAGGAGGATGCCCTCATCGTCTACACCAGCGCCGACAGCGTGTTTCAGGTCGCCGCCAACGAGGAGCTTGTGCCGGTGCATGAGCTGTACCGTTACTGCGAGATCGCCCGCGAGATGCTGAAGGGCGAGTACGGCGTGGGCCGCGTCATCGCCCGCCCCTTCCTCGGCCGCACCGCCGACACCTTCTACCGCACCACCAACCGCCACGACCTGAGCCTCAAGCCGCCCCGCAAGACCATGCTTGATTTGCTCAAGGACGCAGGCAGGGACGTCATCGCCGTGGGCAAAATTTTCGACATCTTCGACGGCGAGGGCGTGACGGAAAAGATCAAGACCACCGGCAACACCAACGGCATCGCCTTCACCAAGGCTTTGCAGACCCGCGACTTCGAGGGTCTGGCCTTCGTGAACCTCGTCGATTTCGATATGCTCTACGGCCACCGCCGCGACGTGGCAGGCTACGCCGCCGCCGCCACCGAGTTCGACAAGTTCGTTGCCGACTTCATCCCCGGGATGCGGGAGGGCGACATCCTGATGGTCACGGCCGACCACGGCTGTGACCCCTCCTACACCAAGACCACCGACCATACCCGCGAGTATGTGCCGTATCTCATCTGCGGCAAGGGCGTCAAACCGGGCGTTGACCTCGGCACTAGGCTCTGCTTCGGAACCATTGCACAGACCATCTGCGACTATCTGGGTGTGGATGCTTCCACGCTGGACGGCCAGAGCGTGCTGAGCGACATTTTAGCTTAAACAGGTAAAAGAAAAAGGACTGCGTGAGCAGTCCTTTTTCTTTTGCAATTCTATTTACGCTGCATCATTTTCAGCGCTGGAAGCGTCGCCGCTGCCGGAGCCGAACAGGGCGTCCAGCACGGTGGAAGCGGCCTGATGCAGGGAGGAAGCCGCCTGCTCCACCTGCTCCTGGGTCGGCATACTGAAGGACGGCGACTCGGTGGAGTCTGCCGGGGCTTCTTCGCTGCCGTCTGCAGGGACCTCGGTGGAAGCGCTGGGCTCACCGGAGGCGTCGCCCTCGACGGGCTGGCTGTCAGCGGGGGCCTCTTCCGCCGGGACTTCGCTCTCGGCGGGCTCTTCTGCGATCACGCTGTCGGGAGATTCCTCCGGGATGGATGCACCGGCGTTGGGGTCGGCGGTCGGCGTGAAGACATCGGTCTTCTCGGGGGTCTGGCTGGTGCTGGTGAGCTTGTCCTCGCCGCCCAGAACCGCAGCGATGAGGGCCTTGGCTTCGTTGACCGAGTTCTCATCCGGCTTCATGACGTAGAGGCTCTGGCCCTTGGCGGAGTAGCACTTGGTGCTCTTCGCGCCCGAGCCGGTGACGGTGTAGCTCTGGATGTCCCAGTTGGCAAGGTCGCCCAGCTGCATCCGGACCAGCGCAGAGATCTGTTCCTGCGAGAGGCTGGTGACGAAGCAGTCGGCGGCGGCGTCCATCAGCTTGGAGAAGCCCATGAGCAGGGCGGGAGACTTGAGCTTGTTGACCATCGCGTCGATGACTTTCATCTGGTTGATGCCGCGCTGGATGTCGCCGGTCTTGAAGGCGTGGCGCTCACGGGCAAAAGCCAGAGCGGACTTGCCGTCCAGATGGTTCCAGCCCTCGGCGAAGGTGGTGGGGTCGTAGTAGCCGGGGCTGCCCACCGAGGTGAAGGCCTGGTCGGAGTAGACGTCCACGCCGCCGATGGCGTCGATGATGTTGATGAAGCCCGCAAAGTTGATGCGGAGGTAGTGCTCCACATTCACGCCGTAGAGGTTGCCCAGCGTGGCCATGCTGGTCTCGACGCCGTAGAGGCCGGCGTGGGTCAGTTTGTCCTTGCTGTCGGTGCCTGCGAGGTCGACATAGTAGTCGCGCGGGGTGTTGATGAGGGCCGCCTGCTTGGTGGTGGGGTTGACCACAGCAAGGATGTTCACGTCGCTGCGGGCCTTTTCGGTCAGCTCGCCGCGGTTGTCTACACCGCTGAGGTAGACGACGAACGGTTCTTTCGTGATCTTATTCGCCTCTGCGCCGGTGAGCAGGCCGGAAGTCATGCTGTCCAGTGCGGTCAGACCCTGCTGCGCCCAGACACAGCCCACGGCCAGCGCGGCGCAGAGCAGGACGGACAGCACCCGGGCCACGACGGCACCGCTGCGGGAGGCGAGGCACTTGCGCACCAGCAGCCAGAGCAGCACCAGAAGCGCAGTGATGATAACGAGGTAGAGCACCGGCAGCATCTGGGTGCGCCAGAGCTGCACCAGCGCGGCAAGGCTCAGGATGGCTTGCAGTACCAGCAAGACCATTCCTCCTTTCGGAAGTTTGTCGTCAGCGGGGGCGGGCTCGCTGGGGTGCAGCGGCTCCCACTGTCTGCGGGGCGGCACCGGAGATTTCGGCGGCTCAGACGGAGGCGTCGGTGTCGGTTTCGGCGGTGCTTTGGGGCGGGGAGGCTCCGGCGAGAAGAAATCGGCGCTGTCTACCTCCACTTCGTCGGGCTCGCTGCGCTTGATGCCCCGGTGGATGTGCCGGGGGCCTTCGTCGTTATTCTGGGGATGGGTATGCTTGTTTTCGTCAAACATAGGCGTTCACTCCTTTGGATGTGTATGCCATCATGTGGTGGGGATGATGCTCAGCACAGCCCGGGCGGGCAGGCAGGTGGCCGTCTGGTCTTCCTCGCTGAGCCAGCCGAAGGACTCGCAGATGTGGTCAGGGCAGGGCGAATCTACAAAGCGGGCCGCGCCGTCCTGGATCTTGATGTGGACGGTGAGATAGCCGGTGTCCACATCGTAATCGGCGTCTTTTTCGAGGGGAAAGGTCAGCCTGGTGTTACTGTCGCCGTAGATGAGCTCTGCGCAGAGAGGCGCACCGGTCTGGTTTGCTTTCCGCACCAGCAGCAGCACGGCGGCTGCGGCCAGAATGACGGCAGCAAAGACCAGATCCATCAGCAGTTTTTTGTGTTGTTTCATAAAAAATTATCCTTTGAGCGGGATCTGTTCCAGCTCGGCCAGCCAGAGCGCGGCGGCTGCGTCGCTGGGCATCCGCCAGTCGCCCCGGGGCGAGAGGGTGACGCTGCCCACCTTGGGACCGTCGGGCAGGCAGCTGCGTTTGAACTGCTGGGCGAAGAACCGCCAGTAGAAGTTGCGCAGCCACTTGTAGAGCACTTCGTCCGGGTACTCGGCCCGGCCTGCGAAGGCCGCTTTCGCCAGCCGGAATATCTTCGACGGGCCGAAGCCGAAGCGGAGAACATAATAAAGGTAGAAGTCGTGCAGCTCATAGGGACCCACGAGGTCTTCCGTCTTCTGAGAGATCTCGCCGTCCTTGGCAGGCAGCAGCTCCGGGGAGACGGGGGTGTCGAGGATGTCCAGCAGCACCCGGCGCAGCTCGGCGGAGGCGGCAATGTCGGCCTCATACTGGACGAGGTGGCGCACCAGCGTCTTGGGGACACCGGCGTTGACGCCGTACATACTCATGTGGTCGCCGTTGTAGGTGGCCCAGCCCAGCGCCAGCTCGGAGAGGTCGCCGGTGCCGACAACGAGGCCGCCGGTGCGGTTGGCAGTGTCCATCAGCTCGAGGGTGCGCACACGAGCCTGTCCGTTCTCGAAGGTGACGTCCAGCACGCTCTCGTCCTGTCCGATGTCCTTGAAGTGGCTGTGGACGGTGTTGGCGATGTCAATCTCGGTAAAGCTGACGGCCAGCTCGTCGCATAAGATTTCTGCATTGCTGCGGGTGCGGTGGGTGGTGCCGAAGCAGGGCATGGTTACGGCCAGCACATCGCTGGTGGGGCGGCCCAGCTGTTTCATGGCGCGGACGGCCACCAGCAGAGCGAGGCAGCTGTCCAGACCGCCCGAGATGCCGATGACCGCCGTCTTGGCGTGGGCGTGCTCGAGGCGCTTGGCGAGACCGTCAGCCTGCATTTTCAAGATCAGCTCACAGCGCTCGGCCCGGCGGCGCTCGTCGTGGGGAATGAAAGGCGTGGGGTCTACCCAGCGGGAGAGCTTCGTCTCGGTGAGGGCAAGGTCGAAATCGACGGTCAGATACCCCTCAGCGCTGGGCTCGAAGCTGGTGTTGCGCGCCCGCTCCGACTCCATCCGCTGGCAGTCCAGCTCCGTCTCAGCCCAGCCGCCCTCGAAGGGAGATGTCTCGGCGAGGAGGGCGCCGTTCTCGGCGATGAGGTCGTGGCCGGCGAAGACCATGTCCTGGGTGCTCTCGCCGTGGCCGGCAGAAGCGTACAGGTAGCCGCAGAGCAGGCGGGCGGACTGGTTCGACACCAGCGCCCGGCGGTACTCGGCCTTGCCGACCGTCTCATCGCTGGCCGAAAGGTTCGCAATGACGGTGGCACCGGCCAGCGTGTGGAAGGTGGAGGGGGGCAGAGCGCTCCACAGGTCTTCGCAGATCTCCACGCCCAGAACGAAGCTGGGCATCTGGCGGCAGCGGAAGAGCAGGGACGTACCGAACGGCACTTCCTGCCCGCAGACCGTCACATTTTCCACCTCAGTGCTGCCCGGGGTGAACTGGCGCTTTTCGTAGAACTCGCCGTAGTTGGGCAGGTAGGTCTTGGGGACAAGGCCCAGCAGACGCCCGCCGCAGAGGACGGCGGCGCAGTTGTACAGTTTGCCCCGCACCAGCAGCGGCAGGCCCACGAGGACCACGACATCCAGCTCCCGGCTGGCGTCCAGCACGGTCTGCAAGGCGTCCAGCGCGCCCTGCTGCAACGTGCGCTGCAAGAATAGATCGCCGCAGGTGTAGCCAGTGAGGCAGAACTCGGGGAACACCGCCAGCCTGACGCCGCGGGCGGCAGCGTCCTGTAACTGAGATACGATTTGGGAAGCGTTATAGTTGCAGTCGGCCACCCGCAGTGAGGGCGAGAGGGCAGCTGCTTTCAAAAAACCATCTTTCATCGGAGGATTTCACATCCTGTCTATTGAATTAAGGTCCCGGCGGAGACGTGCTCTGCGGGGTTTTGTTCAGTATACCACAAACCGGCCCAAACGAAAAGTGACAGTGTGGTTAAAGAAACAAAAAACGCTGCCTGCACACCGCAGACAGCGCTGAAAACAAAAGATGGAAAACGAGATAGACCGTAAGCCGGGTTCTGTATTAAACGACGATCTGTCTAGACCTGCCATTGCTG
>ERZ827043.3162-NODE-3162-length-12456-cov-19.722280_pt1 | contig 12456 bp, 6 predicted proteins | sample MGYA00519923_ERZ827043 | MGnify/ENA primary metagenome ERZ827043 (study PRJEB31778, sample SAMEA3449251) | human gut metagenome | biome: human gut; feature: human-associated habitat; material: faeces | place: United Kingdom | collected 2010/2012 ...
TATTCACTTTTTATTTTTTTAAATTTATAAATTTAAAGTTTTCAATTATGAACAAGAAGTTTTTAAGTGTAATCCTGTTCAGCGCCTTAATGGTTGGCACTGCAGGAACGTTTACGTCTTGCAAGGACTACGATGACGACATCAAGGACTTGCAGGAACAAATTGACGGCCAGAAGAGCGATTTAAGCAGCAAGGTTAGTGCTGTAGAAAGCTCAATCAGCAGTTTGCAAGCAGCTCAGGGCAGCTTGGAAAGTGCAATTGCTGCCGCTAAGGACGATGCAGAAAAAGCAGCGCTCGAAGCACAGAACAAGGCCATTGAAACAGCAAAGGCTGAATTGGAAACAGTGAAAGCTGAGTTGCAGGCTGCCATTAAAGCTAGTGCAGATGATGTTGATGCTGTAAAAGCAGCAGTAGCAAATGCAGAAGAAGAAATGTCTAAAATTGTAGGTCGTATTCAGACATTGGAGGCCTTTAAGACTACTACAGAAACAACCTTGGCTAAATTAGCTGAAGCAGATGTAGCTTTGACTGATAAAATCACGGCATTGAATGCAGACCTTGTTGCTTTAGGAAACAGACTGACTGCAGTAGAAGCACAAGTTATTGCATTGGAAAATTACAAAACAAGTAATGATGCAGCTGTATCTGCCAACAAAGACGCTATCGACAAGTTGATTGAAGACTTGGAAGCTTTGCAAGAAGGCGAGTTGACTGAAGCTATGATTCAGAAGATTGCAGAACAAGTAACAGCTGTCGTAGGTGCTAAATTGGATGTAGTATCTGCTGCATTGAATAAGAAAGTTACTCATGTATCCTTATATACGACAACTATGGATGTATATGGTACACGATACGTGGACTTGAATTTAGTTTCTGCCGAAGCTGTTAGAACTTGGACTTTTGGTGACAAACTGGCTGGTGAACCTATTTCATTTAAAAAGGGTGATAAAGAAACATTCGAAGAATCCTTTATTATTCGTGTATCTCCAACAAATGCAACTTTGGATAAAAGCATGATCAGGCTAGTGAATAGTCAGATGAATGACCTGAATGGTTTGCTGGAAGTTAAGAATATTGAAGCTTATAAAGAACTGGTAACTACAAGAGGTATTTCTGCCAATGGTTTATGGAAAGTCTCCGTGAAGCTCGTAGACAACTATGATGCAGATGCTTATAAAGCAGCAGCAGCTACTTATGGTAAGGATGGTAAAAAAGATAAAGACATCTTGTATGCCGTAATGATAGGCGATAGTGCAACAGATTTAAGACAGGTCGTATCTGAATACGGATTAATTCTTGCTGCCGACAATAAAGAGGCTTTGCGCAAATTGACCTTCAATGTAGACAAGACATCGGTTGCAGAAATCAGAAACCGCTGGGCTGGTGAGGACAACTCCTTCTCAGAAGATGGAACAAAAGTTTCTTATAAAGAACTTGCATGGGATACTGATGAAAAATATAGTCCTTGGGCAGAACCTATCATCAAAAATGATGATGCTTCAAAGATTAATGTAATTGCTGATGCAGATGATCATAGAAATATAGAGGGAATCCCTGCATATAGTGTAAAAGCCGGCCAAGCATTTACTGTAAACTTTGATGAAGCTGTAGCTGAAAATGTTCGCGGTTTCTATATTACATTGGATAGTGATTGTGCAGTAGAAAGCGCTCCTTCTGAAATCAATGCTTGGAAATCTTATGGTGTTAAGGGCTTAAATACAGTTACAAGCGGTTCTTCTTTGGAACTGACTGTTCCCGAAGGAGTTAATGCCGAAGGTGATTATATTGGTTTCCGTGTTTATGCTGTTAACTACGACGGTTCTTTGGTAGATCCTGATGGTAAAGCATTCTATGTATATGTAGGCGAAACAGCTCAGAATGTAGCAAACTTGACATTGACTATGGATGCTAAGATTATTACTCCTCTTGCAACAACTGTATCCAGCAAGACTGATGCATTCTCTACTGCAAACTGGGGACGCGCTCAAGGTGGTACATACAGCATGGTTATTAAAGACGCAGAAGGCACAGATGTAACAACAGATTTCAGCTACACTAACTTCATCTTCAAGAATAATAAGAAAGTTGTGGTTAATTTGTTAGCAGATGACACTAAACTTATTGATGCAGCTACTATCACAAGTGTAGCTACTGTGGAAATGTCCGACGTTGTAGCTTCTAAGATGAAAGACAATATGACTTACACAGCAACTATCACTGCGAAGAATGGAACATCTGGTATTGTAGCAGTTTCTACTATCAAGTTCACGAAGACGTTGCCAGCCTTCCCGGCTACTGTATATCCGTATACCAATATTCTGGTTCAAAATAACTTGAAGATTTATCCGGTTTATAACAATGCCCAAGCAGAATATGACATGAAGAATGTATGGCATGGTATCGCTAAAGATGCAACGGGTACTACTGGATATGCTAATCTGATTTTCTCTGAAATCAACTCAGATCCCTCTAAGGTCGTTGTAGATTACGTTCCTGCTTCAAACATCATCTCTGCTCCTGCTGCTTTGGTTAATCCGAAAGACGAGGCATTTGGAACCAAGTTCCCAATGGCTATTCATTACAATTATGGTAAGATCAGCAACAAGTATAATGCAAAAACTAAAGCTTGGGAAGTTGTAGATCATAATCCGGCATGGGGTACTGATTTCACTGTTGAATTTGGTAACTACATTTACGATTGTACATTCGCTTGGTCTAAAGCTGCTCCTAAGGTAACTTACCCGGGTGCTGTCGGTAAATCAACCTACATTGCATTTAGCGATCTTAAGATTACCGACTGGTATAAAGAAGCTCTTGACTTGACTAAGATGACTACATCTGGTACTAAAGAAAATACTTACATGAAGTCTGTAACCCTGCATTTCTTAACAGGTGATAAGTATGATAGAGTAGATGAATATTATGAATGTGTAGCAGGCGCTACTTATGCCAAATATGATTCTTCGAAAAAAACATATACTACTGTTAGCGATATTAAGGAAGCAACACATATTCAACTGACTTCCAAGTCAAATGCATCACAAGGTTCTGATGTTCCGACTAAGATTCAGTTGGTATTTACGGATAACTTCAATTATGAAGTTGATGTTACCATGAACACTCCGTTCACTATGACGTTCCAACAACAATAATTGAATTGTAGACAAGATTACGTCCCACGATGTGGGACGTGAGATAAATTGAGAGGAGGATGCTCGAAAACGAACATCCTCCTTTTTTTCTCTAGAAACTTTTTTCTCCCTACTTTGCTTCCACCTACTCAAAACGCCATAGTTTTACCATAACTAACTCACTCTTATTTTAATACATCGAACAAAGCTTATAAAACGCTTGCACCAGTTTCCCCATACTTCTACACCCATCCGACCCATAAAATCTGCAATACCCATATATCCCTCCCTTATCTTCATCCAAATCCACAACAGCCTCCTCCTCTCCTCAGCATAAAAAATGCCCCCGTTCATTTCATTCTCCCTCCACTTTCCACTATCTTTGTCCCCACGATGAAAAAGTTCGCCGACGTCATATTGCCTTTGCCTTTGCACAGCTGCTTCACCTACTCCCTGCCCGACGAGTGGGCGGATGAAGTGCAGACCGGTTGCCGGGTGGTAGTACCATTCGGACGGAAGAAATACTATACAGCCATCGTGCGCAACGTGCACTATTGCGCCCCCACCGAATACGAAGTAAAGGAAGTGTCCGCTTTGCTGGATGCCCGCCCGATACTGCTTCCGCGGCAGTTCAAGTTCTGGGAATGGCTCTCCGATTACTATCTCTGCACGCAAGGAGACGTCTACAAAGCTGCCTTACCCTCTGGCTTGAAGCTGGAAAGCGAAACAATCGTAGAGTACAACCCCGATTTCGAATCCGATGTCTGCCTGCCGGAGAAGGAACAGAAGATACTGGATATGCTCTCTGCCGACCCGGAGCAATGCGTGACGAAACTGGAGAAGGAGACCGGCATCAAGAACATACTTTCTGTCATCAAGTCACTGCTCGACAAAGAGGCCATCTTCGTAAAGGAAGAATTGCGCCGTACCTATAAGCCTAAGACCGAAACCCGTGTACGCCTCACCGCCGCCGCCCGCAACGAACACCGCCTGCACATCTTCTTCGACGAGTTGCAGCGCCGTGCCCCCAAGCAACTGGACCTGCTGATGAAATATCTGGAACTCTCCGGCTACCTCAGCGGACGAGATATAAAAGAAGTCTCCAAAGCCGAACTGCTGCAACGCACCTCCGCCACCCCTGCCGTATTCAACGGTCTTGTGGACCGTGGTGTATTCGAAGTCTACCAGCAGGAAATAGGTCGCATAGACAAAGCACTCCTCAAAGAAGTCATCCCCGTCAACCCGCTGAACGAGCACCAGCAACGCGCTTATCACTCCATCTTAGAGAATTTTCAAAGCAAGAACGTCTGCCTGCTACATGGTGTCACGGCAAGCGGCAAGACCGAAGTCTATATTCATCTGATAGAAGAAACCATCCGGCAAGGAAAGCAGGTGCTCTATCTCCTGCCCGAAATAGCCCTCACTGCGCAAATCACAGAGCGCCTGCAACGCGTTTTCGGTTCCCGTCTGGGCATCTACCACTCCAAGTTCCCCGATGCGGAACGGGTAGAAATCTGGCAGAAGCAGTTGTCGGAAGCAGGCTATGACATTATTCTCGGCGTCCGCTCCTCCGTCTTTCTTCCTTTCCGCAACCTCGGTCTTGTGATTGTGGACGAGGAGCACGAAAACACCTACAAGCAGCAAGACCCTGCTCCCCGCTATCATGCCCGCAATGCAGCCATTGTACTCGCCTCCATGTATGGCGCCAAAACTCTGTTGGGCACGGCAACCCCTTCCGTAGAGACCTGGCACAACGCCACTACCGGTAAGTATGGCCTCGTGGAACTGAAAGAACGCTATAAAGAGATACAACTGCCGGAGATTATCCCCGTAGACATCAAGGAGCTGCACCGCAAGAAGATGATGAACAGTCCCTTCTCTCCGCTGCTCCTGCAATACATCCGCGAAGCGCTGGAACAGAAAGAACAAGTCATCCTCTTCCAGAACCGCCGCGGCTTCGCCCCCATGATAGAGTGCAACACCTGCGGCTGGGTACCCAAGTGCAAGAACTGCGACGTCAGCCTCACCTACCACAAGGGGCTGAACCAACTGACCTGCCACTACTGTGGCTACACCTACCAACTGCCCCGCATCTGCCCCGCCTGCGAGGGCACTGACCTGCGCAACCGCGGCTTCGGCACGGAAAAAATAGAAGATGACATCAAAGCCCTCTTCCCCGACGCCCGCGTAGCCCGTATGGACTTGGACACCACCCGCACCCGTACCGCCTACGAGCGCATCATCTCCGATTTCCAGCAAGGCAAGACGGACATCCTGATAGGCACGCAAATGGTGTCCAAGGGTCTGGACTTCGACCACGTCAGCATTGTGGGCATACTCAATGCCGACACCATGCTGAACTATCCCGACTTCCGCGCCTACGAGCGCGCCTTCCAGCTGATGGCGCAGGTTGCCGGACGCGCCGGACGGAAGAACAAGCGCGGCAGGGTGGTGCTACAAACCAAAAGCATCGACCATCCCATCATCCCGCAAGTCATTGCCAACGACTACGAAGCCATGGTAGGCGGGCAGCTTGCCGAACGCCAGATGTTTCACTACCCGCCCTACTACCGCCTGGTGTATGTCTACCTGAAGAACCGGAACGAGACCCTGCTCGACCTCATGGCACAGACTATGGCCGCCAAGCTCCGCACCGTCTTTGGCAACCGTGTGCTGGGACCGGACAAGCCGCCCGTAGCACGCGTACAGACCCTGTTCATCCGAAAGATTGTCTTGAAGATAGAAACCAATGCCCCGATGGCACGTGCCCGCGAGCTGCTCGTCCAGGTGCAAAAGGAGATGGTGGCGGAAGACCGCTTCAAGTCGTTGATAGTGTATTATGATGTAGACCCGATGTAAATAACTCGTAACTAAAGAAATATGAAGAAGATACTTTTCGTTTGCCTCGGCAACATTTGCCGTTCCTCCTCGGCAGAGGGAGTCATGAAACATCTGGTAGAAGAAGCCGGACGTGCGGATGAGTTTTTAATCGATTCTGCAGGCATTCTGTCCTATCACCAGGGCGAACTGCCGGACAGCCGGATGCGTGCCCATGCTGCCCGCCGTGGATACAATCTGACGCATCTTTCGCGACCCGTACGTACCGAGGATTTTTACAACTTCGACCTGATTATCGGTATGGACGACCGCAACATCGACGACCTGAAAGATCGTGCCCCTTCAACCGCCGAATGGAGCAAGATACACCGCATGACGGAATACTGTACAAAGTTTACCCATGCCGACCATGTACCGGACCCCTATTACGGCGGTTCCGAAGGTTTTGAGTATGTGCTGGACATTCTGGAAGATGCTTGTGCGGGGTTACTGCAGAGCATTTAATCCAGCGGCATTACATGGTACAGCGTCCCCTGCCGTGACTTCTTGTTCGGTATTTCAAGCTTCTTGAGCGTCCGCCCGAATACGGCCACCTTATTGATAGCCAGACGGTCACGCGTCTTTGTCTGCAAGGCGGAAAGAATCTGCATGGGCATCATCCATTGCCCCTCCTCATCCTCTTCTGCCGCGCGGAAATGGCTGTGGAAGAGTTGTTCCAGTGGGGTGAGCTGTTCAAATTCCCGGTTCGTCCGCTTCAAGATGGCTTCATCGGCATCATCCAGCCAGTAGCGCTCACCTTTGGCTACGGCATTCAGAGCTTGTGCATAGAGCTGGCGGTAGTTGATGGTGACATTTGTATCGATGGGGCCGGTGACCTCAATGCAGATGAAACGGCGGCTGCCACTGGGGTCGGACAACAAGTCCTTCTGGTTGCTGGTGCCGATGAAGGAGGCATACCGCCGCATCTCACGGATGGTGCTGCCGTAGGGTTTGCGCAGGTTGGCAACCGGTTTCTGCAGCAGATGCTTCAGGAAGCCCTGCTGGTTGATGTTGATTTGATCGAACTCATCGATGTTGACGAGCAGAAAGCGTCCCAGACTGCGCTCCGCTTCCTGCCTACTCTTGAAGTCGATGCTGTCCGTATAGCCGAAACGCAGCTCCGGTGGCAGCAAAATGCGGCAAAAGGTGGATTTCCGGAACCCTTGGGAACCGACAAGCAGAGGAGAAGTATTGTTTCCGTGTTGCCGGTCCATTCCACGCCAGTGTGCCACCATGCCCAGGAACCAGCGGTAGAACAACTCCCGCCAATGAGGATTGTGGCACGGGACGAGATCGGCCAACGCCCGGATGCGGTCTTTCCCGTCCCAGCGGCCGGTATCGTAAAGGTATTCTTCGACGGGATTATAGAGTGGCACATGGTCTGAAGTAAGGAAACGATTGATGTCGCGGTCCCATACGCGGATACCCTCCTTCAGGGCATTCATGGAGACCGTACTGCGGGCACGCTGGTCAGCAGGCTTGAAATAGAAATGGACGGAGTCGCGCTGACGGTATTCCAAATCATCCAGAACGGTGTTGTAGCGGAACTCATACCGGCGGCCATAAACTCTTCCAGCCGGAAAACGCTCTCCTGCTCTTGCGTCAGACTGCTCTTTTTCCCGAAGCCTTTAAGCTCTTGATATAGGTTATGAATCGTTTGACGAACAATGAATTCATCCGCTTCCCGGTAATAGTGCATCAATGTCTGGCGGACTACTTCCTCTTCGGGGATGCCTGCCTTGAAACAATGTTCGGCCAGAGGCACCAGCAGTATCCGTAAATCCCCCTCCCGTTTCCAGCCGTCCAATTCGCGGAATGCACGGTCAAGGGCTGATTCGAAGAGTATGGCGAAGGTGTCCGAGGCTTTACTGTCCGGATGCAGCCGCAACAGCGGATTCTTTTCTGCGAGTTTTCGTTGCCGGAAGTTCTCTTCCTCGGGCATGCCGAGGGGCTGTTCCAGGCAGAAAGGTACAGCGGCAGGATTGTAGTATGGATATCCGTCCAGAGTCATGCGGCAACTCTGGGTAAGGGAAGGTTCTTTCAATGTAATGGCAAACGGCAGTAAGGGCTGGTAGCACTTCACCGCCATACGGTAGGCGTGGGCATGAAACAAGGTGGCATCGCTCTCCCGCTTCGGCGTTGTGCCGTCGGGCAGGGCAAACAATACCCATATCTTGGCACTCCGTCCGCTGGAACCGCAGAAAGCGGCAAAGGTCTGTGGCAGCAGGGCGGCTTGTTGCTTTACATATTCCGCTTCGGCAATGCCCGACAGACGGTTTACTTCCAGTTGTACGAGTCCGTTATAGTTCTTCATCCGCCGTTCTCCCTCTTGTGTACGGCTATATTCCACGGCAGGGTAGATGCGTGGCAGTTTGTCTATATGTTCGTATTGGGCGCAAGTACCCTCCAGTTGAGGAAGGATGGCCCGGAGGGTCGATACATGTCCGGCTTTGGTTTCGGTTTTCAGTTTTTTAATCAGTGCATCCGCTTCCAGGGTGCTGAGGGCTTCCTTTCCGCTCTCTTTTTCTGCTCTAATCAAGGTAATTTTCATTCTGTTTGTCAGCTTGTTTGGGTAAATATAATTCTCGTAAAGATACTACATTGAAGAGCTGAAAGCAAGCATTCTGCGGAATAATTATTAAATGGATACAAGTCTCCACGACTCATGCAGAGAAGTGTTAAAAGCAAGTGAGTTTCTTTGTCAAAACACTGGCATTCCTTTGCTTTTCTCCCTTTGTTTGTCTACTTTTGTATAGGGAATAGATGACGCCTAACGACCATGAACAACTCTGCTTACGGCCATGAAGCAATCGCTTGACGACCGTAAGCAGAGTTGTTCATGGTCGTTAGGCGTCTCTCTTTCCATAGCTTTTACGGATGAAGTACGCACCCCGCACCTATTCCGCATAGGGCGCAAACTTATTATATAACAACTTAAAAGACATTGAACTATGGCAATTTTATTTGATTGGTATGAACTTCCGGAACCAAAAGACAAACAGCGGGAAGAAAAGATACTTCATCCACGCATCCGCTTGAACGGCTCTACCACTACCGACGAACTGCGTCGCAGAATTCAGGAACGCAGCTCGTTGACGGAGACTGATGTCTCGGCGGTACTGGATGCCTTGTCGCACGTCATGGGGGAAGACCTTGCCGAGGGGCGGCAGGTGCATCTGGACGGTATCGGCTATTTTCATCCCGTACTGACGAGCACGGAGCCGGTGACCGCTGCGACCAAACGAAAAACCACCAAGATTAAGCTGAAGGGCATCAAGTTTCGTGCCGACCAGGTGCTGAAGAATGAGATAGGTGCCATCAAAGTTAAACCGCTGGGGCTGAATGAGCATTCCCAAAAGCTGAGTGACAAGGAGATTGACAGGCGACTGACGGGCTACTTCTCTACGCATCAGTTCCTTACGCGCGAGAGTTTTCAGGTTCTCTGCGGGATGATGCGTTCCACTGCGCAGCTTCATATTCGCCTGCTCCGCAGCGAGGGTAAGCTCGAAAATGTGGGAAAACTGAACCAACCGATTTATGTGCCTTGTACGGGGTATTACGGTAGAGACGAGTAGGTTACGGTAAAACTTAGGCGTTTTGAGTAGGTGGAAGCAGATTTTGCTTCCACCTTTTTGGGTTGCTTCCACAGCGGGGCAAATGCCGATGGATAGGGGGGATGCAGGAGGTGGGTGGAAGTGTGGAAGCAAAGTGATGGAAAATAAATTTCTGGAGGGGATTTAGAAAAAGAAAGCAGGAAAGTAAAATTAAAGATTAAAAAAATCCCTGGCCTCAAAGAAGCCAGGGATTCTAATGTTATTTCAAGGTTTCTCTAAATAAGTCCTCCATAATAAAGGACTTATTTAGGAATACATTGATTAGCGTTTGTTTACAGTCATGCCAAGTTCGATAACACGTTCGTGCTTGTACATGTCAACAACTGTAATCTTCAATGTAGAAGGAACAGCAGCTGTCGGGTTAGTTGCCTTAGAATTTACGGTGAAACCAGTGATTTTACCTTCCTCGATGTTTACAGTGAAGTATTCATCCACTTCACCGTTGGCATTGGATACCAAGTGGGCTTCCTTAATTTCCAATGACTTTTCATAAGGTGCGCTCAAAAGTGCACTATATTCACTGTCACGAGAGCTGATACCCTTAATATACTTAGCATACTCTACAGTAACATCTTTACCATAAGTCAGTTCTGTGCTATAAGGTAATGTCGCAGTAGCTTTCAAACCAAGGTCATCCTTAGTAGCCCATCTCCAAGTGTATGTATCGTTGTAGATGCAATTGAATACAGTCGGGAAAGAAGCAGCGTCGATAGTGTAATTAACAAAGGCACCATCTTTCTTCTCAGAAGAAATCTTACCATAGTTGTACACTGCAGTTGTAGCATGCTGAGTCTTATTGTCAATGTACTTTTCAACTACAGACAAAGTTTCTGCACCAGTTACACCATTGTCAACAGTCTTATCACCGTTTACCATAGCAGCAGCAAATGTTATCAGATAATCCTTTGCTTCACCCTTACCGAAGTTGAATACTTGTTTCATTTCCATTGTACCTTCTATAGCCTTCTTAGCAGTCCAATCGTTAGGAATCAAGTAGCAGTTGTAAACGCCTTGAGCATCCAGCTGGTTAGTCTTGATAGAGAATCCTTCCGGCAATGTAGTCGGCAATACTTTCTGTACAGAAATGGTACTTTGTGACAAGAATGTACCTTCAGCATCAAAGAATTTAACGATACCTTCGTAAACCTTGTCATTCTTCATTGTCTGGAGGTCAACTGTAGCTGTCAATTTAGCGTTTGCGATATCTTCAATCTTAGTAGCCTCAGTCTTACCGTCAGCTTTGTAGAATGTGAATACAATACCATCAAGTACATTAGCAGTTTCTGTGATATTAATCTCATCCTTAGCATAAATGCTCAAGTCGAACTTGGCAGCACCGGCAGGAACTGTGAATTTAGCCAGGCCTGCATAAGCGTAAGTAGTCGGAGCATCGACATATGCAGTCGGAGTGATTACGTATTTAGCTTCACTAGCTATTTCAGAACCATTACCAGCCTTCACCCAAACGATTACTGATTGTTCAACTCCGGTATAGTCGATAGTAACCACCTTCAAAGGTACTACTACGCCCTTGGCATAAGCACCACTAATTGTGATATCGAATTTGTTGTCTTTGCTAACAGTTTCTACACCTGCAATAGTCAAGCTTTTGATAGCAGCTTTGTCTGTTGTAGAAAGAGCCTTATTATCAATATCAACAACAACATAGCTACCCATGATAGGGCTGGTTCCTTCTTTTGAAGCAACATTGATTTGGAATGCTTCACCACTTGCTACAGGGTAACATTTCTCTGTATTAGGTGTCGCAGTAGCAGATGGATTTTCATAAGCTGTCAAATCCTTTTTAACTTCTATCGTAGATTGAATAGTTGAGTTCTTTGCAATCTCATCTGCCTTAGTATAAGTTTTCAGTGCTGATTTCGCAGTAATATCATAAGTTGATGTTACAGTTCTTGCATCCTTAGTTGCTGCAAGTGCAAATAGGACGCTCTTATCCTCACTTACTACTTTTTTACCAAAAGCTTCGAGATCAGCCTCTTTGTTCAGTTCTACTTTAACTTCGTAGAGACCGTTAGAAACAGATCTGGTCAACAAGCCGTCGTATGCTTCTGTGCTGAGTGTAATATCACTGAGAGCTTCACCCTTGCTATTGATAAGAGAGAACATCTCGTTTGTCACAACAGCATTTACGGGAGCTACAGAAATCATGAAACTAGCCGGAGTTGTGTAAATCTCATTGGCATTGATTGTGAAGCTGCCAGTAAATCCTTTACCGAATTCGTATGATTTTGCATCTTTCACGCTGGCGTTCGGATTCAGCTTAGCAGGAAGCTGTGCATAGTTCAGTTCCAGTTTCGGATTTGCTGTCTGAAGATCCAGACTTGTAATCATCTCCGTAGTCAAGCCTGTCAGTTTCGTAACCTTTTCAGTCAAGTCATTGATTGTTGCCGCAAGTTCCTTCTTTGCAGCATCGAACTTAGAATCGATAGTAGACTCCAACTGTGCCTTTACTTTGGCTACTTCATCTTGAGCAGCCTTAATTGCCTCTGTTTTTGCATTGGCAGCATCAAGAGCGGCTTGAGCGGCAGCTTTCTCAGCTTCTGTTGCAGTAGATGCAGCGTCATTAGCTTTCTTCACAGCTTCTTCTGCTGAAGTCTTTGCAGCTGCAGCTTCTGTTTTTGCGGCATCCAAGGCTGCTTGCAAAGCTGCGATTTGAGAAGTCATATCTTCCTTAGTCGCAAGCTTGTCAATTTGTCCTTGCAAATTCTCGATGTCATCATCGTAGTCCTTACAAGACGTAAACGTTCCTGCAGTGCCCACCATTAAGGCACTGAACAGGATTACACTTAGAAACTTCTTGTTCATAATTGAAA
>ERZ827043.3178-NODE-3178-length-12401-cov-3.254657_pt1 | contig 12401 bp, 9 predicted proteins | sample MGYA00519923_ERZ827043 | MGnify/ENA primary metagenome ERZ827043 (study PRJEB31778, sample SAMEA3449251) | human gut metagenome | biome: human gut; feature: human-associated habitat; material: faeces | place: United Kingdom | collected 2010/2012 ...
GAGATGTAGGTCCGTTGGCTTATTATGTGGCCGGTATCAGAGACAATTATTTCTGGTGCAATGCCCAGGCACAGATTTTTTACAAGCAGTAGGAATTTTGGTTAGTTATGATAAATAATAAAAAAAATATACTAAAGGAATAGTTTTTACAAAAAAGCAAATACTAAAATAAAAAAATGGAGGTATATTTTGAAAAAATATCAAAAAATAGCTTATATTTTCTTAGTAATATTTGTACTAAGTATAGCTTTTATATTATTTAAATCATATGCAGATATCAATAAAAATGAAGATGAAAAAGAAAAAACAGAAACAGAAATTCAAAGAATAGAATTAAGTTTTGTAAATATGTTTAATGAATTAAATAACATTAAATTTGAAAACTATAGAATAAATACAAGTCAAATAAATAAAGAAGATTTAAAAGACAATTCATCAAGCAGTGCATCAGAAACTACTCCATCCTCAGGAAGCTCTTCTTCCTCAGAAAGTTCTTCATCTGGAGATCAGGGAGAAAGCCAAAAAGAAAATGGAAGTAGCCAAAGTTCAGAAAAATCAAAAGAAAATCAAAATTATGAAATGAAATTATCAGGAGTTTTAACAAATAATAGTGACATAAATTGGGAGAATTTAAAAAATGAAGTTGAAATATTATATTCAGCAATTCCATCACTTACAATTGATTTATATAAAATAAATATAAACAAAGAAAAAATAACAAACTTTAATCAAGAATATGATAATTTAATGAAGGCAATAAAAGAAGAAAACAAGCAAAATGCACTAGATGCTTTAGCAAATTTATATAATTACTTACCAGATTTTATAGAAAATTCAACAGATGATACAAACGAAAAAATATTAATAAGAACCAAAAATAATATATTTAAAGCTTATAGCTTGTTAGATAAAAACGATTGGAATCCAATTACAGAAAATGTGAATTTAGCAAATCAAGAATTTACTAAAATACTTACGAATTCTCAAAGTAGCAATAAAAATCAATATATAATAAATAAGGCATATGTTCAAATAAATGAACTTCAAAATTCAACCAAAACTAAAGAAAAAGAAATTTTTTTAATAAAATATAAAAATTTGCTAGAAGAATTAGAAAATATATGATATAATACAAAACAGAGTAAATTGAATAGTCGCTGGTAAATTCCGAAAGGAACTACAAGAGGAAAGTCCGGGCTCCATAGAGCAAAGATGCTAGATAACGTCTAGTAGGGGCAACCCTAAGGAAAGTGCAACAGAAAATAACCGCCTTGATTTCAAGGTAAGGATGAAAAGGTGAGGTAAGAGCTCACCGCCCTTATGGTGACATAGGGGGACAGTGTAAACCCCATCTGGAGCAACACCTAAGAAGAAGATAAAGTCTGCTCGACGCCTTCTGAATTGCGTGGCTTGAGATATATAGCAATATATATCCTAGATAAATGACTATTTTTAACGACAGAACCCGGCTTACAGATTTACTCTTTTATTTTTTTGTCAATTTTTTAAAATCATCAGGCAAATCGCAAACAAAATCCAAATCATTCTTAAAAATTGGATGAGAAAAACAAATATGATAACAATGTAAAGCTTGCCTTTCAATCAAATTAGAATCAGTACCATACAAAGAATCACCAATAAGAGGATGCCCAACATTACTCATATGAACACGAATTTGATGAGTTCTACCAGTTTCTAAAGAACACTTAACTAAACTAAAATTATCAAATTCTTTTAAAACTTCATAATGAGTAATAGAAATTTGCCCATCTTCAGAAATACATCTTTCAATAATACTATTTTCTTTCCTAGCAATAGGTAAATTGATAACACCAACTTTATCTGCAAAAATACCATCACAAATAGCCAAATAATCTTTTTTAAATACATTAGACTTCATTTGAGAAATTAAACATTCTTGAATATACTCACATTTAGCAAAAATTACTAAACCAGAAGTATTTAAATCTAATCTATTAACAGGTCTAACTTTTTTCTTTAAACCAATAGAGTCAAAATAAAATCTAACACCATTACATAAAGAATCAGAAAAGTGTAAAACAGATGGATGAGTTGCAATACCAGCAGGTTTATTAACTATTAAAAGCCAATCATCTTCAAAAACAATATTTAAATCCATTTCAGTAGGCACAATATTAGAATTATCTTCAGAATAATCAAAATTAATAGTTATAATATCATTAGGAGAGGCTATATTTCTAGTATCACATTCTTTTCCATTAAGAAAAATACAATTATTTTTTACAAGTTTATAAAGCAATCTAGAAGATACTTTAAGATTGTTTTGCAATATTTGATTTATTGTTAAATTCTCATTTTCAACTTTATATTTTAATTCCATAAACATACTCCATTTAATTTGATATTAGTATTTTATCATATATCTTTAGCAAAATAAAGAAGCAAGTACTCGATATTAAAAATGTGTTATACTAAAAGATGAAAATTTACTAAAATATTGCAAAATAAAAAAACAAAGAATAATCAAGCCCTAATATTAAAAATAAAAGGTTAATATTAGGGCTAATTTTATATTATAGAATATTTTGAAAAACACCTTTACAATTAAAAAAATTATGTGTATAATTCAAATAGCAAAAACAATAAAATAAGGAGCAAAAAAGCATGAGGATAAGATACAAAAAATGGGCAAGACCAGAACTAGAAGCAAGTAAATTCTATATAGACGAACCAGAAAAAATGAAAGGAAAATGGAAAACATTTTTCAAAAATCCAAACAACCCACTACACATAGAACTAGGATGTGGAAAAGGACAATTTATCTCAAACCTAGCATCAGAAAACTTAGACAAAAATTATATAGCAATAGACTTAATAGATGCAATGTTAGGACTTGCAAAAAGAAATGTAGAACAAGTATATGCAGAAAAAAACATAAAACCAGAAAACATAGTATTAACAAGATATGACATAGAGCGAATACTACAAATACTAGACAAAGAAGATAAAATAGAAAGAATATATATCAACTTCTGTAATCCATGGCCAAAAGGAAAACATAGAAAGAAGAGACTAACACATACAAGACAACTAGAAAAATACAAACAATTTTTAACACCAAATGGAGAAATATACTTTAAAACAGATGATGATGATTTATTCAATTCAACATTACTATATTTAGAAGAAACAGGATTTGAAGTTAAAGCAAAAACATATGACTTACACCAAGAACCAATTTTTGAACATAATATAGAAACAGAACATGAAAAAATGTTTACAGAACAAGGAATAAAAATAAAAGCATTAATAGCGCAAAATACAAGTAAAAATGAAAAGCAGGTGAGTAATACATAATGGAAGCAAAAGATGTTACAGAAATGAAACAAAATAGAAATTCAAGAGAATATGTATTAGAAGCGGTTAGAAAAAAAGGAAAACTTTTAGAATTTGCTGCCCCTGAATTTCAAGATGATGAAGAAGTAGTAAAAACAGCATTAACACAAGATGGCGAAGCAATGGAATTTGTAAGTAAAAGATTAAGAAATAATAAAGAGCTGGTTTTATTAGCAATAAATGGAGCACCATGGACTGCTTGTTATGCATCAGAAGCATTAAAAGCAGATAAAGAAGTAATAATGGAAAGTGTTAAAACATATGGGCAAACTTTATATTATGCAAGTGAAAGACTAAGAGATGATAGAGAAGTAGTAAAAACAGCGATAGAAAATAAGGGATTAATAATAAAATATGCAAGTTTAAGATTAAGAAGTGATAAAGAATTAGCAGAAATAGCAATAAAACAAGATAAAAGAGCATATTTATTCTTAAGCAAAGAATTAAAACAAGACGAAGATATAAAAAAATTAATAAGCTAAAGAGAACAAGGGAGGATTTAAAATGATAAAAAAAGTAGCTATATTAGCAAATGGAGGAGATGTAGCAGGATTTAATGCTGTTATTAGAGGAATTGTAAAAACAGCAGAAAATAGTGATGTAGAATGTTACGGATTTATTGATGGTTATAATGGACTATTAAAAAATGAGTATGTAAAACTAAGTACAGCAGAAGAAGGAAATGCAAAAGGAATTTTACCAAAGGGTGGTTCAATTATAGGTTCATCAACAAATGCAAATGTATTTAATTATAAAGTAGTAAAAGAAGATGGAACTGTAGAATATCAAGATTTGTCAGATAAATGTGTTCAAAATATTAAAAATGATGGATTTGATTGTGTATTCACATTAGGTGGAGATGGTACTCAAAAATCAGCAAGAGATTTTTCATTAAAAGGAGTAAATGTAATTGGTGTACCAAAAACAATAGATAATGATGTTGCATGTACAGAAATAACATTTGGGTATAATACAGCTGTATCTGTTGCAATGGAAGCACTTGATAGACTTCATACAACAGGAGAAACACATCATAGAATAATGGTTCTAGAAGTAATGGGAAGATATGCTGGATGGATTGCATTAGAATCAGCAATAGCAGGTGGTGCAGATGTTGCATTAATTCCAGAAATTCCATATGATATAAATAAAGTTGCAGAAAAAATAAAAAATAGACAAAAAAGAGGTAAAAACTTCAGTGTTGTAGTTGTTGCAGAAGGTGCAAAACCAATAGGTGGAGATATAACAGTAGAAAATGAAAGAGATAACGGAAAAGGTGTAGACAACACAAAGCTTGGAGGAGTAGGTCCAATAGTTGCAAAACAATTACAAGAATTAACAGGATTAGAAGCAAGAAACACAACTTTAGGATATATGCAAAGGGGAGGAACACCAACAGCATTTGATAGAGTTTTATCAACAAAATATGGTGCAAAAGCAATGCAATTAGCATTAGAAGAAAAATTTGGAGTATTAACAGTTATAAAAAATAACAAATTAGATTATGTATCATTAGAAGATGTTGTTGGAGAAAACAAAGAAATAGGAGCTGTTTCAGGAAATACAGCAGTAAGTAACCAAAGAAAAGTAACAATGGATGATGATTTAGTAAAAACAGCAAGAAGTATAGGAATTAACTTAGGAGACTAATTAAAAATAAAATTTAGGAGGTACAAAAGAACATGAAAGATAATAAACTTAAAAAACCAATGATAATTATTGGAATAATTATATTAGTAGTTGTAATTATTGGAGTAATAATATTTGCTCTATCTAGTAAAAATAAAACAAACAAAACAGAACAAACAGAATCTGTGGAGATACAAAAAAATTATGAAAAAATAGCAAATTCAAAAGAAATGACATTTACAACAACATTAGATGAGAACAATAAAGAAACAATAGTAATAAAAGATGACCAAGCATATAAAGAAACAACAAGAAATGGAGTAACTTACAAATATATAGTAAAAGGAAATGACACATATTTTGTAGATGATAGTAATAAAACATATTACACATACAAAAATAATACAGAAATATCAACAGAAATCCAACAAAAATTATCAAAGTTAAAAGAAATGTCAAGTAACACTGGAAAAGAAAAAGTAAATGGTAAAAATTATCAATATGAAGAATTTGAAAAATACCAAGACTTTTTAATAAATAACAAAATAGCAGTGACAGATTTAACAAAAGCAAAAACAAGGATATACTATGATAACGATAAAATCGTTTATATAAAAACAATTGCAGGAGATGAAGAAGAATTATTAAAAGTAGACATCTCATATGGCACTGTGAAAAATGATTACTTTAATATTCCTAGCGAATATAAAGATGGGAATATGTAATAATAAATATTTATATAAAGGAGGAATGTAAAATGGCAATAAAATTTGTCTTAAATGAAACATCTTATTTTGGAAAGGAAGCAAGAGGAGCTTTAGCAGAAGAAATAACAAAAAGAAAATTTAAAAAAGTATTTTTAGTAAGTGATAAATCACTAGTTAACGCAGGTGTAACTGCAAAAGTTGAGGAAATATTCAAAAATGCAAACATAGATTATACATTATATGATGAAATAAAACCAAACCCAACTATAAAAAATGTAACAGATGGTGTAGAGGCTTGTAAAGCATCAGGAGCTGATGTTATTGTAACAGTTGGTGGTGGTTCAAGTATGGACACAGCAAAAGGTATATCAATAGTAATGACAAACCCAGATAGAGCTGATATAAAATCTTTAAATGGAGCATCAAATACAGTTAATAGAGGAATGCCAGTAATAGCACTTCCAACAACAGCAGGAACAGCATCTGAAGTTACAATAAACTATGTAATAACAGATGAAGATAGAAAAATAAAAATGGTATGTGTAGATCCAAATGATATTCCAATAGTAGCAATAGTAGATTCAGAATTAATGGCATCAATGCCAAAAACACTTGCTGCTGCAACAGGAATGGATGCATTAACACATGCAGTAGAAGGGTATATAACAAAAGCTCATAATGAAATATCAGATATGTTCCATATGCAAGCTATAAAAATGATATTTAAATATTTACCAGCAGCAGTAAACGACAAGGATGAAAAAGCAATTGAAATGATGGGAATGGCTCAATACATTGCAGGAATGGGATTCTCAAATGTTGGATTAGGAATAGTTCACTCAATGGCTCACCAATTAGGAGCAGTATATGACACACCACACGGAATTGCAAATGCAATGTTATTACCAACAGTTATGAGATTTAATGGTGCAAATCCAGAAACAGCACAAAGATTTAGAGAAATCTTATGCCAAATCGGAAGACCAGATGCAGAACATTTAAACGACCAAGATGTTATAAATACTTTTGTATGGATGATAAGTGAATTATCAAAAGCAGTAGGAATTACACAAACAATAAAAGATTATGGAGCAAAAGAAGAAGATTTCGAAATGCTAGCAGATAAAGCTATGGAAGACCCATGTAAACCAGGAAATCCAAGAGAAGTTAGTAAAGAAGATTTTATAAATTTATATAGACAAGCTATGTAATAATAAAAGGTATGAAAAGAATATTAATCTTTTTATACCTTTTTTATATTGTAAAGTAATAAAAATGCAGTAGTTTCTAAATATACGTCACTAAATAGACATAAAGTGTTGCGATAATTACTAAAACATGGTATAATTAGAAATAGGTGATGTAAATGGAAAATAATGAATATATGGATATGAAAAAAATATTAAATATTATTTCATCCAAAAAGATATTTATAGCTCTTATAATATTATTAAGTTTAGTAATGAGCTACTTCTATTCATATTATTACAAAAAGCCTCAATACAATTCATCTGTAACAGTCTTATTAACAGGAGACGAGGCACAGGGGGAAAAACAAGTAACACAAACAGACTTGAATTTAAACTCTGGTTTAATTTCTACATATGGAAGTATTGCTAAAAGTGCAAACGTTCTAAGTAAAGTAATAGAAAACTTAGGGCTTGATATTTCTGTTCAAAAATTACAAAAAAATTTAACAGTAGCAGAAATAAAAAATACACAATTCTTAAAAATAACAGTAGAAAACTCAAATCCAGAAACAGCAATGAAAATAGCTAATGAAATATCAACAGTTTTCGTAGAACAAATAAAAACAATTTATAATATTCAAAACATTAATATCATAGATACAGCAGAAATATCAAATACACCATGTAATATAAATCATATTAAAGATATGGCAATAGCTTTAATGGCAGGAATATTTGCATCAGGAGTATTGATATTAATACTTTATATTCTTGACGACACAATAAAATCTGAAAAAGACATCCCAGTAAATTTAAAGCTTGAAACAATAGGGACAATACCAAATACAAATAAAACAAACAACGAATTAATAATAGAAACAGACCCAAAATCATATATAGTAGAATGTTTAAAAACAACAAGAACAAATATATTGTATGCTTCAAATATCAATAAAAAGAAAGCTATTTTATTTACTAGTGCAAGAGAAAAAGAAGGAAAAAGCTTTATAGTAAATAATATAGCAGTAGCTTTTGCTCAAGCAAACAAAAAAGTTCTTATAGTAGATACAAACTTAAGAACTCCAAAAGGAAGAAGTCAAATATTTGAAAACCAAACAGGAGAAGGATTATCAGACTTTATAAAAGAAATAACAGAAAATAAATTAGAAAATTTAGAAAAAGCAAAAAAATACATAAAAGAAACTAAAATACCAAATTTACATATTTTAGAAAGTGGAACAATTCCACCAAATCCATCAGAATTATTATCATCAACAAACATGAGAAACTTATTAGAACTTTTAAAATCAATGTATGACCTTGTATTATTAGATGGAACACCAAGTATGATAGTTTCAGATAGTATAGCATTATCAACAATGGTAGACAGCACAATATTAATTGCTGAAAATAAAGTGTCAAAAATAAATGAATTAAAGAAAACAAAAAGACAAATTCAAGATGTCGGTGGCAAAATAATGGGTGTTATACTAAACAAGAGTGATGTACAACATAATAAATACTATGGAAAAGGTTATGGCTATTATTATGGAGATGGAAAACAAGAAAAAACAGAAAAAGAAATACAAATAAAACAACAAATAATTACAGTTTCAGAAATAATAGAAAATGCCAGATCAGTAATAGAACAAGAATTATTAAATAAAGAAGTAGAACAAGAATTAGAAACGGTTCAAGTAGTAGAACAACAACAAGAAAAAACAGTAGAACCAAAAGAAAATGGATTTAAAAATGTAATTAAGAAAATATTTAGCAGAATATCAAATATAGAAAAAAGATTAGACAATGATAATTCAAAAGAACAAATAAATAATATTTATACAGAAATAGATAATATAAAAAATAAACAATCATTAGACAAACAAGAAATCATAAATAATATAAATGACTCAAAAACAGAGATATTTGAAAGTATTAATAATTTTAAAGAAGAAACAAAAGCAATGCAAAATGATATAAAAAATTTACAAACAAGCAATAGCGATCTTCTAGAAAATATTGAAAAATTAGATTCAGAAAAAGTAAATATCTTAGAACAAATAAACATATTAAAAGATAATAACAACAATATGTTTGAAAATATTGATGAATTAATCAGTAGCAGAGAATTAATAAATGATAAAATAAATGGATTTGAAGAGAAAGTAGAACAATTAAAAAATGAACAATTAAAAGCTAAATCTGATATAGAAAATACAGTAAAAGAACTTCAAACACTAGAAATGTTAAAACAAAAAACACAAAATATGGAAGAAGAATTTAATCAACTAGAAGTATTAAAAGCAAAAATAGAATCAGCAAATAAAGAAATAGAATTATTAAAACAATTACAAAATGAACAAATAATAAATGTAAATAACAGAATTTCTAAATTAAAAGAAATACAAGTAAATAATAATAATGAATTATTAGAAAAAATAGAAGCAATAAATTATGATGATAAATTAATTGAAATAAATCAAAATATATTAAAGAGCCAAGAAGAATATACAAAAATGATAGAAGAGATAAATAACAAAAATAATCAAGAAGAAAAACCAAGCAATATTATTAGTTTTGAGTCATTAAAGAAAAAGAGAAAAGCAAACAAAAAAGTATTTTCTATTAACGAAACTATTATGTCAGATGAATTAGAAACTTCTTCATCTTATGTAATAGACCTAAATAGTGAATCATTTGGAATTATGGCAAATTAAAATAAATACATAACAAAAAGTTCTTGAATTTAAAAGATTCAGGAACTTTTATTAAATAAGTAGACATTTATTACAAAATAATGTAGAATATAAATCATAGGAGGAGGGTAAAAATGTTTAAACTACACTCACCATATAAGCCAACAGGAGACCAACCACAAGCAATAGAATATTTATCAAAAGGAATAGATCAGGGCAAAAAATTTCAAACATTACTTGGAGTTACAGGCTCAGGAAAAACCTTCACAATGGCAAACATAATAAACAAAGTTCAAAAACCAACCTTAGTATTAGCACATAACAAAACACTAGCAGGGCAATTATACTCAGAATTTAAAGAATTTTTCCCAGAAAATAATGTAGAATACTTTGTATCTTATTACGACTACTATCAACCAGAAAGTTATATAGCAAGTTCAGACACATATATAGAAAAAGATGCATCAATAAATGACGAAATAGACAAACTAAGACATTCAGCAACACTATCATTATTTGAAACAAGAGATGTAATAATAGTAGCATCAGTATCATGCATTTATGGCTTAGGAGACCCAGTAGACTATCAAGAAATGATGTTGTCTCTACGACCAGGAATGAACAAATCTAGAGACGAAGTATTAAAAAAACTAGTAATAATGCAATATACAAGAAATGAAATAGACTTCAAAAGAGGAACATTTAGAGCAAAGGGAGATATAGTAGAAATCTATCCATCATCACAAAGTGAAAGTGCAGTTAGAGTAGAATTTTGGGGAGATGAAATAGAAAAAATCTCAGAAATAAATCCATTAACAGGAAAAGCAATAGGAGAAAGAAAACACATATTAATACCACCAGCTTCTCAATATGTTACAAGCAAAGACAAGTTAGATAAGGCAATAGGAACAATAGAAGAAGAATTACAAGAAAGAATAAAATATTTTAAAGATAATAATAAACTAATCGAAGCTCAAAGAATAGAAGAAAGAACAAACTTTGATATAGAAATGATGAAAGAAACAGGTTTCTGTCAAGGAATAGAAAACTATTCAAGACATTTAAGTCAAAGACCTGCAGGAAGCCCACCATATACATTATTTGACTATTTTCCAAAAGACTTCTTACTTTTAATAGATGAATCACATGCTACAATACCACAAGTAAGAGCAATGTACAATGGAGACAGAGCAAGAAAAGAATCACTAGTAAACTATGGATTTAGACTTCCATCAGCATTTGACAATAGACCATTAACATTTGACGAATTTGAGAAAAGAATAAATCAAGTGATATTTGTAAGTGCAACACCAGCTGATTACGAAAAAGAACACAGTAAAGAAAATGTAGTTGAACAAATAATAAGACCAACAGGATTACTAGATCCTAAAATAGAAGTAAAACCAGTAACAAATCAAATAGATGATTTAATAGAACAAATACGAAAAAGAGTAGAGAAACACGAAAGAGTATTAGTCACAACACTAACTAAAAAAATGGCAGAAGATCTAACAGCATATTTAAAAAGCTTAGACATAAAAGTAAATTATATGCATTCAGACATAAAAGCACTAGAAAGAATGGAAATTATTAGAAATCTACGTTTAGGAGAATTTGACGTTTTAGTAGGAATAAACTTACTAAGAGAAGGACTTGACATACCAGAAGTATCACTAGTTGCAATACTAGATGCAGACAAAGAAGGCTTCTTACGTTCAGAACGTTCGCTAATACAAACAATAGGACGTGCTGCAAGAAATACAGATGGAACAGTTATAATGTATGCAGATGAATTAACAGAATCTATGGAAAAAGCAATAACAGAAACCAATAGAAGAAGAAAAATACAAGAAGAATACAACAAAGCACATGGAATAACACCAAAAACAATAACAAAATCAATAAGAGAAGCAATAAGTGCAGTAAAACAAGAAGACATTGGCGTAGAATTCAAAATGGAAAAAGAAGAAGATGTTAAAAAGGCAATAGAAAAATTAACAGACCAAATGCTAGAATACGCTGCAAACATGGAATTCGAAAAAGCAGCTGAAACAAGAGATAAAATAAAAGAATTAGAAAAATTGTGTCAATAGGGACGCCCTTTTTTGACACGAAATCATACCAAAAGTGGTAAAAAAAGAGCGTCCCAAATAACCAATGAGGAGGAAAAAATGGAAGAAGAAGTAATTAAAAAAGAAAAAACAGGAAGCTACCTAACTGGAATAATAGGAGCAATAATAGGAGGAATAATAGCAACAATACCATGGATTTTAGTGTATGTCTATGGAAATATGATGTTATCAATTTTAGCAGCAATTATTGCTGGAGGAGAATTTTTAGGTTATAAAATTTGTAAAGGTAAAATTGACAAAAAATTACCAATTATAATAATGGTTATAGCTGTTATAGTAGTATTGGTTACAACACTTGCAATAATACCAGCATTATTAATACACAAACAAGGATTACCTGTAAGTATAGCTAATGTCCAAAAATTATATGGAAGCAGTGAATTTTCAACAGCAATAACAAGAGATTGCATAATTTCAATAATATTTACAATATTAGGAGCAAGCATTATAACATCAAACATAAAAAAACAATTAGAAAATAACGATGGAAAAGAAGTAAAAATTCAATTTAGTAACAATGAAAACATAAATAAAATGATAAAAGAGTCAATTGAAGAATTAAAGCCAATTTTTGAAAAATATGAAGCAACAACACCTGATAAAGCAATGATGAAAGAGGAAGTATTGGCTGAAACATCAGAAGATAAAGGGGCAAAAATTAGATTTAAT
>ERZ827043.3179-NODE-3179-length-12399-cov-2.486390_pt1 | contig 12399 bp, 7 predicted proteins | sample MGYA00519923_ERZ827043 | MGnify/ENA primary metagenome ERZ827043 (study PRJEB31778, sample SAMEA3449251) | human gut metagenome | biome: human gut; feature: human-associated habitat; material: faeces | place: United Kingdom | collected 2010/2012 ...
AATATAAAACGGAATTCCTGTACACTTATATTCTGATATTTTTTTAAGGTTGCATCCTGGTATGGCAGTATTTTCATGGCCTTTTTTGACTATCCACGTATCAGCTCGTATTGTGAAAACTTTCATGAGCCAGTCCCTTTTTCCCTTGACTACCCACGTGCCTTGTGGTAATATCATAAATGTAAAGTCTCTCTCTTGCTGCTTTTGCAGTTCGTTTCTTTTTGCCTTATTATAGGTATCGTTTCTATATTTTGATTAAAGTCGTCTTTATACCCATGTGGGTGTGAGGGCGATTTTTTACATATAAGCCAAGAAATTGGCGAGCAGGAGGATGTTGATGTCCCCCTGTATTTTTTATGAAAGGGGTGATAGGTATGGCTCATCAGGCAAAGAACCTTATTGGGAAATCTAAGATTTTTCGAGTTGGAGTGCTTACGGATACTCCCACTCAAGAGGCAATCCTTAAGGAATACCTCGATTCCGGGGAAATCCGAAAGACGCCTTTTCTCTGTTTTGAGATAGAATCTGAAATTCCAATTGGGGACACTGTGCCATGGAAGGAAAAAACAAATGTCATTTTATACGGCGAAGAACCGGTCAAGATGTGGAAAGCACTTGAACCTGTGCCTGGTGACAATATCATCCTGGAGCATCCTGTGGCGTATGTAAAAAACGGCGTTCTTTGCTGCCGCGTTACATCACCAGATGAGTTCCAGGTCATTCACCATGCAGAATGGTCTGCGGGGGCAGACACAAAAGACTTTATTGAAATGGCTGATGACTTCTTCAAGAGGTTGTTCGCTGAAAATTTATCAAATGAAGGAGAGTAATTATGGCTACTAAACCGAAATACTACACAAGCGCTGTTCAATGGTTAATGGGATTAACCACGAGCAAAGAAAGATACCCCGAGCCGTGGCGGTCCATGCCCAATGATGTGTTCAATGATTCCCGCAAGATTGGAGCAACTGGTGATTTCCTTGGCGTATCTTTGCCCAGAATCTTCAATTATCTGACGTCTGGCGAAAATTCTTTCGGATTTATCCCTCCTGCAACGGTAATGGTAGAATATCATTCCGAGTCAAAGGGAGACGTCCGGGTATACCGCTATGATGCAGAAGGGCGTTCTCTGCAAGGAGCGCAGCTGGCAATCGACAAGGGAATTCCTACAGGAACACACGTCATCGACTATTCAACAGGTAGAGATAGTGGGTCCGGTGCTTCCCCTTTAATGGCCATCGTGCTCGGTGAGCTCATTGCAGCAGCAAAAGCCGTTGACCATGATGTCTGGGAAGATATTTGGGAAAACTTGGCTCTTGCATTTTCCCGCCCTGTAGAGGATGACACGCTTGAACCTTGGGGACAGGCTGCTGAGGCTATTTACAAGAAAATCAATGAGGTGAACTACATCCAGGGCTTTTCTTCGGACTATCTTATCGGCCGGCTTTCCATCGATGATATCCTCAGCGATGCCCGTCGGTGCATGCCACTGACCTATGAGAACGCTGGCTTTGATGCCGCTGTTCGAGCAGGGACGGCAACATCTGAAACTGCGACTGCAGCAAGAGCTATTCTTTCCATTATCAATTCCGGAACGAAAGAGCCCCCGTACGCTTTGAAAGGTGTTGCAGGAGTAAAAGCAGAGGCAGAAGTTGAGTCTGACCCTTCGGGGGATGAAGATGCCAGCGATGCCATGCGCATGAAAATTCTGGAAAGCTATCGTGAAGAGTTGCAGTTGGATATCCACGAACTCACACACGCTGAAAAGGATATGATTCCGAAGGTGGACCCGCACTATGTGGTTCCTGCCGATTTGCTTTCAGCTGCTCGCGCTATTAAGCGTGATTGGAAGTATCCCGGCCTTGGATTGGCGCCGAACTTCATTCTGGAAGGCGATGCTGGTTCCGGTAAGACCACCGCTTCTATCTTCTGGGCATATGTCTTCGGCATTCCTCGTACCAAAATGACGATGAACCCCACGTTTGAAAGTGCCAACTTGATTGGCGCCTTCTACCCGGTGTTCCGCGACATTGAGGATTGGAACATTTCTGCCGCTGACATGACTGTCATCAAGAAGGTCAAGGAGTTGGTCGAGAAAGAGGAGTATACCGGGCACTATACGCCCGGCGCAAAAGACTTGCTCACGTCTATTCGGCGCGGGCTGGCCGCTCCTGAGGTCCGCAGTCTTATCTGTGAAGCCTATGACATCCCATCTCAGGCAGACGTTGCATTCGACCCTGATAGCGCATGGGAGCGTCTTGGGCACAAGACGGAATGCCCTGATGATGAAGAGGTCGCGGCGGCAGTTAATTCCGCCATCGAGGACAAGGTGTATCGGCTGACCGGTATCATGAACGAACAGGCAGATAAGGGCTCTGTCTCTTATCAGTTTGTCATGTCCGAGTTGCTGAAGGCCTTCCAGAATGGCTGGCTCGTAGAAATTCAGGAAGCTGCTTCTGTTCTGCGTCCCGGCGTACTTACGGAACTGAACTCCTTGCTGGAGCCTGATGGACGTATTGAGCTCCCGAACGGGACCTGCATCCATCGTCATCCTGACACCATCGTGGTTATTACCACGAACAGAGGATATGCCGGTAACGTGGAACTCAACGAGTCCCTGCGTGACCGCTGCATGTTCGGTATCAAGATGGACTCCCCTTCGGCTGAAGACATGGCGAAGAGAGCGATGGCGCGTACCGGTATGACGGACTACACCATTGCTCTGGAAGCTGCCAGAGTTATCAAAGCCATTGAGAGCGAGGCAAAGTCCAGATGCATCAAGGGTTCCTTTGGTATGCGTAGCCTGTTGGCTTGGATGATGGATTTGAAGCGTGGCGACTACAGCGAAGATACGTTCATGTGGAGAGTCGTTTACAAGATGACGACCGACGACGATGACGTGGAAACGCTTCGCGCCTGCTACCGTGCAAATTCAAAATTCGCTGCCAGAACTTCCCGCGATAAGGCAGCGAAAGCGGCGAAGATTTAATTAAAACAGGCGGACAGATTGGTTTTCCATATCTGTCCGCCTCCATTCTAATCTAACGTAAAGGAGAGTAATTATGAACTCTGCTCGTAGAGTAAGACAGCTTATGGCGGATATGACAGTCCCCGATAAGAAGATTTTTGGCAGTATCTCATTTGGCAACTATCTTCGTACGTTGCTGTCTATCCCCTGCCGTACTATTGGCAGGAAGGTTCCTTCTGTCCTCATGCATTTCCCTGCATCCGCTACATCCCTAAAGGGTAAAGCACTTGCCTTCTGGGATGGGACACGCATTTGTATCGACTCGGAGAATTCCATTGTTACGAAACTTCCAACGAGAGAATATAAGGCTGCGGCTCTGATTGGATGTCTTGTCCATGAGTACGGTCATTACCGCTTCACCGATATGGCTGGCAGACAAACCGCCCTAACAAAACTCTCGATTGGAAAGTGGTATCCGAAACTCCCTGAAGAACTTCCTGATACTCAGGAAGGCTACAGACAGGAAGTTGAGGAATTCATCGAGGCAAACAAGGAGGAACATCCGGAGCGGGTCAACAAGCTCATCCACGTCTGGCATGATATTTACAATATCATGGAAGATGGCTACATAGAGGAATGCCTGTACCACTGCATGAGCGGCATCCTCGTTGATGGGCTTAATTCACTTCGCTTTTTTCAGAAGGAATCCGCAATGGCTCTGAAAGACATGCTCCCTGGTATCGGTGAGGATTTCGATATGTACGATGTCGTGTCGTCCTTGCTTCTTATGTATTGCAAATTCGGCACGCTTAAATGCAATTGGGATAATCCCGAAGAAAGCGAAAGCGAGCCGGTCCAGTGGATTGCAGAAGCCAGAGCCTACGTAGACCAAGTCCTGTATGTTTCTTCGACGACGCGGCGTCTGAAGGGTGTCCATATGACGTTCCTCTCTCTATGGCCCATTATCAAAGAACATATTGAACACATGCCTGACCCCTCCTCTGATGGAGATGGCGGCTCTGATTCTTCCGTAACGGATGGCAGTAAACGTACCGCAGGTATGATGCGCTCGTCTTCTTATGGGGGGTCTCCGAGCTTAAAGCCTGTCCCTGTGGAGGATGGCGAGGATACCGGTAAATCAGGTTCTCGAACGTCACGCAAGGAAACGGCAAAACACCTTGCTGGAAAGGATAAGACCTCGAAGGATAGCGATGGAGGCTCCGATGAGGATGATTCTGAAACGGGAGCGGATGGAACGTCCGATTCCGCAGATGGTGAGTCTTCTGACAGCAGTGATGCTCCCGGCAAGGATGAAAGCACCTCCGCCGCCGGTGAAGGCGAAGACGGTGACGAATCCGAATCGGATGATAAGGCATCTCCTTCTGAATTCGAGGATAAGGATGGAACCGAGAAGGATAGCGAAGGTGAAGACTCCGCCGGCGGTGACGCAGACGGTAAGGAAGAAAGCGAGAGTCATCCCGATGCAGAAGAGCATTCTTACTCGGAGGAAGACGGTGAGCTCGATATGCCGGACGACCCAGACGAAGGCTCCGATATGACGATGGAAGATATCGAGGAGAGCTTTAGTGCCTCCGAAATTGAAGCCACTATGCGTCGTATCGAAACGGAGATTAAGGAAGAGTCAGCTATCGACACAGTCAACGAAGAATTGACACACGAATTAGAGTCCGAAGCGATGACGCTCGATTATGGTGCAGCCCATCGGGGGATTCGCCCCACTGTTGAGCGAGTAGCTAAGGTCAGTGACTCGGCTCGGGAACTGTACGATTCTACAATGGATTCCATTAAGCAGATTGCTGCGATTGCAGCAAAGCGGGTCAAGCCTCTGCTTAAGAAGGAAGACGACCAGAATCGTATGGCCATGTCCGGGTACTACTCTGGAAGCAAGTTTGATGCTACCCGTCTGGTCATGAATGACTGCCGCGTTTTCAAAAGCGCGACCTCTCCCCTGCCGGACACCAGAGTTGTCTTGTCGGTTGTTGTCGATGAATCTGGTAGTATGGGCGGTGAACGCATTAAGGCAGCCAGAACCGCTGCGATTGCTCTTTATGAGTTCTGTGCTGCATGCAAAATCCCGTGTTCCGTTATCGGGCACACCGCAGAATACCACACAGGGAAACCCTTCTACAACATCTATGCAGACTTCGAAACGCCGGATGCTCTCGATAAGTACCGGCTGCTCAATATCTCCGCCAAATGGGATAACCGCGATGGAGCGGCAATCCTGTTCGCAGGGGAACACCTCCTCAAGCGAGAAGAACCCGTAAAGCTGATGTTTATCATCAGCGACGGGGCCCCTCTTGCCAGAGGATATAGTGGACCTCCCGCAGAACATGATATGTCCAATATCGTGGCAAACCTGCGGCGGAAAGGCATGACCATCTTTGCGGCAGCTATTGGTAGTGATAAGGAAAACATTCACCGTATTTTCGGTGAAGGGTTCCTCGACATTACGGAAATCAAAACGCTGCCTGACCAACTGCTACAGCTGGTCAAAAGATATATTCGATGAAACAACGGGGGTACGCACGTACAGTGCGTACCCCCGTTTGTTTTTTGCTTATTTCGTTCAAATGTACCACATACGGAATGATTTGACCGGGAAAGTTGAATGGAGTATAATAGCATCACTGATTAGAAAATACCCGTGTTTTTTGAGTGAATCGGAGTTGATTTTAACATATGATGCTGATAATTGCTGAGAAGCCTGACTTGGGGAAAGCTATCGCGGCAGGGATTTCCGGACATCAGGAATATGACAAAGAAAATAGCCTGATTCGGGCTACCTGGGAAGGTGAAGAAACGATTATCGTATGGTGTTTCGGACATCTTCTTACTCTTTGGGAGCCTGAGGATTACGACGAAAAATACAAAGCGTGGTCGATGGATACCCTTCCCTTTTATTTTGAGAACTGGAAGCACAAGGTAAAGCCTGACGCAAAGGATATTAAAGGCGGACGTTCTATCGCACAGAGAGTAGAACAAATCGCATGCCTGCTTAAAAAAGCGTCTACAGTAGTAAACGCCGGTGATATCGATGAGGAAGGGCAGCTCCTTGTTGATGAACTGCTGGACTATTGCGGATGGCATGGACGTACGCTGCGTCTCGACACGAACGACCCATCTGAGGTCGCTATGCGTAGAGCGTTGAAGTCGATGACGCCCAATGAAAAGCACCGTGCAGACGGCGTATCTGCTTTCGGTCGGCAGTTATGTGATAAGACGTTTGGGTATAATCTGACTCGTTATTTCAGCCTCATCAACGGTGGGAAGAAGACACTGCCTACAGGCCGCGTTAAAATGCCCACGCTTGGCTTGGTCGTACAGCGCGACAGATTGATAGAAGGGCACAAGAAAACCCTTTATTATACGCTGGCTTGCCTCGTAGCGGTAGCCGGGAATGACATTCCTTGCCGTTATGTTCCTGCCGCTGATAACGCGCATCTGATTGACGGGAAAATACTCGACAAAAACTATATTTCTGATGTAGAGCGCCGTATCAAAGGAGCTCACCTCTCTCCCGTCACCATTACGAAGGAGCAGAAGAAAGAAGCTCCTCCTCTCCCCTTCAACCAAACAAAACTGTATGACTATTGCTCCAAGGCCTGGGATTTACAGCCTACGGACGTCGCAAAAATTACGCAGGCATTGCGTGAAAAACATAAGGCGATTACCTATAACCGTTCTGACTGTCAGTATCTCGGCGAAGCAACTTTCGGCGAGGCTCCGACAACTTTGCCTTTGGTCTGCCAGAACCTCGGAATAGAGGTCGGTCAATTTGATACGTCCATTAAGAGCCGCTGCTTCAATGATGCAAACCTTACGGCGCATACGGCTATCATCCCGACGCAAACCAAGCAGGACCTCTCCACGTTTACTGCGAATGAGCGGAAAGTCTACGAGGCCATCGCAAAATACTACCTTGTGCAGTTTATGCCGCCGGCAATTAAGGAAGTCACTAAGCTGACAGCCCCCTCTGTCGATAACGGCACAATTCAGTCTGTTAGTACGAAGATTCTTTCCCCTGGCTATTTGACCTTCTTAAAGGGCATTTCTGAGTTTTCTGAGGACAGTGAAAAGAATGAGGGTGATGATACTACTACCGTGCTGAGTGGGCTTGACGCAGGCTCTTATGATGGTTCTATCACAAAGACTGCTATTAAGGAGCAGGAAACGAAGCCGCCTGCAAGATACACGCAGGCATCTTTGGTAGAAGACATGAGCAGCATTGCGAAATATGTCGAAAACAAAGAGGTCAAGAAGCTGCTCCTGTCGAAAGATAAAGACAAAAAAGGTGAAAACGGCTCAATCGGCACATCTGCGACCCGTCACATCATCATTGCGGAATTGATTAAGGCTGGGTATATCAAAGAGGAGCGCAAGGGTAAAAGAACTTGCCTTATCTCTACCCCGCTTGGGCGTGAGTTCTACGACGTGCTCCCCGATTCTGTGCGCAAGGTAGATGTATCCGCAAAATGGTGGTATGAGCAGGAACAGATTAAAGCTGGAGAACTCACCCCTGATGCCATGGCAAAAGATGTTCTCCGCACTGTTTCCAAAATTATCTCATCCGGCTGTGGACGGATGGAAAACGCCGAAACCTATTCTGCCGGCGCTATTGGCGGCGAACCTATCGGTAAGTGTCCAAAATGCGGCGGAAATGTCGTAGAAACGGCAAAGGGCTATAAATGCGTCAGTTCTGAATGCAAGTTCTACATCAGCAAGGGCGACAAGTTCTTCACGTCTGTCCTCGGAAAATCCTTGCCGGCAAAAGCGGTGTCTATCATGCTTTCTTCTGGGCGAATTAAGGTCAAGAACTGCAAGTCGAAAGAGGGCAAACTCTATGATGCCCTCATTCTCTGCGATTTTAGCGGAGACTTCCCTGCTTATAAGTTTGCGGATGACAGTCAGCTTGAATCTATTGGAAAATGCCCGAAATGCGGCGGGAATGTTGTGGAGAAAAACAAAGGCTTCTTCTGTACGAACCCCGATTGCCATTTCGCTCTTTGGAAAGAAGATGCTTTCCTTAAATCATTCGGTAAGAAGTACACTGCAGCCATGGTTAAAAATGTGTTATCAAAGGGTCGAACCCCACTCAAAGGGTGCAAGTCTAAGAAGAATCCGGGTAAGACATTTGACGCAACGCTTTGCGTTCAGTTCGATGAAAACGGCAAGCCTAAATACCAACTGGATTTCGACGCAAAGAACAACGGAAAAAAGAGCACTTCGGGAGGTTCCGACCGAGCCAAGCCGTCTTTGGAGAAGACGGATATGGACAAGCTCTACGCAGATTTAGGGCTTTGAGTGTTCTCCGTGTGATTTTTTACGTGCATCCCCTTACAACGCAATGGCGCAGGAAGAAAGGAGTGTGCCAGAGCGGAAATCTTATTTGCTGCTCTTATTTTGATATTGCTCATTTTCATTTTTGCAAAAGTTCTAAAAGCTAACGCAGCTGATGCCTACGTTCACGTGAAGAGTCGGCGGGCCGTCGAAAACTACAGCGCGATTACTTTTTTCAAGGAGGATAGAGGAAGGTTATACGAAGCTGACCGCGTTATGAAGGAGAAGGAACTTCTCAATCAGGAGAAAAAGAAATCGGCAGAAGCCGTTTACAAAATTAAGGTTTGCTATCGGTCCCCGGCTGGAAAAAGTACGGCGTCAAAGAATATTTTTGTGAATCGGCAAGATATAAACATGCTCATGTCCAATCCGTCGATACTTATGGGAAAAGCAGAATATAATCGCTTCATTGCTACGCAGCAAAAAGAAGCATTAAATCAGAAACAACATGGATTCTATACACAGGTGAACAGCATCATCGACTTTGCAAACGCAAATAGAAACCTCTTGGTTAATAATGATAGTCAGAAGCTCTTGGATGATTGGATTAGTTATCTGTTTGATAGAACTGTTAATAGCATTAAGAAGATTAAATCCGTAGATAGTGAAGAGTGGAATCTAATCACAAGCCTAATCAATCAGGTGAAAAGCAATGTTGAGCAGATTGTATGGGTGAATCAGCAGATACTCGCATATTACAACTCTCCGAGTTTTTTGCAGATTAAAGAAACTTGTGCATTACTCATGAGTTCACAAAGGGACTTCAACGATTACATCAGTCAGAAAGTAGAAACTATCTCTCGCCTTTTTGGCACAAGAGTGGTTCGCAACGAAACAATAAACGATGATACGTATAACTATATTCGATTGTACAAGAAAGCCATTACACCCTTTACTGCAGAGGTCTCCGCAGCAGTATTTGCAAGCGCAGAGAATAACCCACTTGAATATGTTGTAAAGTATTTCTACCCCAACAAACAATCATATCCAGAGCAAATTCAGAACCTCTACCGCCTTGTAGAAGAACTTGAAACCTTAAAGGATGCAAAGAGAATTATTGAAAACTACAAGGTGGAGTACCGGCAATATCTTGCTGGAGTTCCTGATTTCATTATGAAAAATGATGAATCAGGGTTTTATTCCAGGCTTGGCTTTGCTAACTTGGATGATAGCGTACTCACTGTAGAATATAAGTTTTCCTATACGTCTGGCGGCGGGATGGCACAAAGGTCCTTCACAATACCGATGACGGAAGAAACTATTGCTGAGCTGATTAAAGTGTTGGAAAGTAAACTCACGGCAACCGCCTTCGTTAAAGAGCAGCGGACTCTCATGACCAAGAAGCTGCGTGAAGCCATTAAAAGGCGCGACAACTTCACTTGTTGCAACTGCGGAAACTCCATCTACAATGAGCCGAACCTTCTGCTTGAGATAGACCACATTATCCCGGTATCAAAGGGAGGCCAAACTGTGGCACCTAATCTTCAAACCCTATGCTGGAAATGTAATAGGGCAAAGAGCAACAAAATCCGTTGTCAATGAACTTGCCCACACCTATATGCTGCATTTGATGCAAGTGGCTTCTGAGAATTAGATACTCTACTGAAAAAGAATTGACAAGAATACTCCCGTAGGATATACTAATACTTGTAAATGTCTCTCTTTCATTCCTCATCACGAGGAGTAGTTTCTTTCCTGGTTTCTTGCGTTAGCAAGGGCAGTCGTTTCTAAATCATTTTATATTTTCATGCGTCTATTCGCCCATATTGGTGAGTAGACGCATTTTTATATACACGACCCTAAAAAATAATTTTATAGGAGGAGTAATTATGAATAATCGAATTGTAACTATGTTAGCAGATGAATGGGAGGAGTACGCCGATGAGCATATTCTCCTGATGCGCTGTGTGAATGCATTCAGTCGAACCAAGTTTGAGTTTGTGCATGTCATCAAGGACGAACTTTGCGGCATCCCGCAGCAGGTACGTTTCCGGCACGGGGTCCAGTTTATGGACGACATCGACCTGGAAAACCCTGATAGTGCCAAGTGGTTGGATGAACAACTCAATGGCGTAGGGTATGACGGGTTGGACGATTTCGTCCAGCAGACCAGCCCCGAAAAGGTTGATTTGAGGGTAAAGCCTGACGGAGCACCCGACCGCTACAAAAATCCGACGTACATCGTCGACATGATGCTGTTGGCAAGCCTGCTGATTGAGGTTTCTGATGACCCCGGCATCCCTATGCAGAAGGAAGAAGCCCTGCGACTGGTCAAATCTATCACGGGGAAAGAGTACAAGGAGGTCTAACCCATGCACGACAAGGTTCGCGTTTTCGTCGATATGGACGGAACACTTTGTGGCTGGCGTTCCGGTGCTGATATGGATGAGTTGCTCCGGCCTGGTTTCTTCACGGAAATGAAGTGCCAGGAAAACATCGCGGCAGCCGTACGGTTCATGTTGGACAATCTGTCTGACGTGGTTTCCGTACATATCCTAAGCGCAGTTCTCTCTGAAAGCAAAACGGCCGAACGAGAGAAAAACGAATGGCTTGACACCTTCAATATTGCTGTCCCTCCGGAGCACAGGATTTTTTGCCCGTGTGGAGAACCCAAAGCAGCGTATATTGAAGACGGTATTCGTCCAACAGACATCCTGCTGGATGACTATTCGCGCAACCTGCATGAGTGGGCTGCCTGCAACGCGCATGGAATTAAGGTTTACAATGGCATCAACGGAACGCATGGTACATGGGATGGAGAGTATATCTCCTCTTCTATGAGCCCTGACGCTATCGTGCGCTATATCTGCCAGTCCATCGTTCGTCGCAATATGCTGCTTCCCTCCATGGCAGGCGCATATACTTGCTGACGCGCAGTACGTGGAGAGTGGCGATTCTATATCGCCCTCTCTGCGTGCAGCGGATTTCCCTTGACACAGATACCTGTCCATGCTATTCTATTATCAGAAAGTCTCTCTTCCTGTCTTACGGCAGTCGTATCTTATTTTTGCGCTTTGCAAAAGAGTTTCTTTCTAATATAGTTTTCAAGGACATTATTGCTACAAAGCAGTGATGTCCTTTTTATATATCCATGTAGAACACAGAATGTCCAAGTTGGACATTCAAAAATTTTCAAAAAAGGAGAGTAATTATGGCTATTGACATGACAAAAGATTGGGTTGCGTATTCCTACGATGCTTCCCAGCACGAGCAGTTTCTTTCTGGGCTGGAAGATGTCCAGAAGGATACTACCGTTGAACCGGTAAAAACGAATGAGGTTTTATTTATGCCTCTGAGCAAAGTCCCCGAGGGTGAACTTGCTGAAGAAGCCCGTATGGATTCTGAAGCACCCAAAGTTACAGAGCTCCCGTTTGAGGGACGTCTTCCTATTGCCGTACATCTGGACGATGGCCGGTATTATTGCATCCGTCCATATCTCTGGAAGAACATCAAGCAGCATCACAAAGACAATGCGGCAATTCTTTCTGATATGGTCCATCGGGAGCATTGGGAAGAAGCGTGTGCTCACCTCAACATGAGCAAACCGTATCTGACTAAATCTGTCTTGATGATGGTACGAGGCGGCAAAATCTCCGGCTGGTTCTCTGAATTCAATTTCAATAAGAGCCAGCTGATGCAGGTACAGTTCGTCGAGGAATGTCTCTGTGAGCGGTTCCCTGATATGGTGTTTGACAGCGGCGATATCAGCCATCTGTTCACTACGGCCAACTATCAATTGGGCGGCTCTATGTCTGAAACATACCATCGTCTTGGTATGGATGACTCCGTTGTGGCTGCCTATGCGGAAGCATGGGTGAAGGCTGGCGGCTCTGTTGAGGAACTGGAAACGGCGGTTCCCTATGCTCGTTTCTTGACGGGTGAGTCAGGATTGACCAGCATTACGCTGGCTCCTTATCTCAAACTCAAAGACGGTCGTACGTTTTATCTCGGAGGTTCTCTTTCTGTGAACCACCGTGGTGAGGATAAGATGGTCTGGGGGAAGTTTGAGGAGTTCCCTGACAAGATTGCTGTGCTCTATCAGCGCGGTTTCTCCGGTCTGAAAGAACTGT
>ERZ827043.3180-NODE-3180-length-12398-cov-2.967998_pt1 | contig 12398 bp, 9 predicted proteins | sample MGYA00519923_ERZ827043 | MGnify/ENA primary metagenome ERZ827043 (study PRJEB31778, sample SAMEA3449251) | human gut metagenome | biome: human gut; feature: human-associated habitat; material: faeces | place: United Kingdom | collected 2010/2012 ...
ACGCGCTGCTTGATGCTCAAATCGTCGACGGTGACGCCTTCTTCACGGGCGGCCGCTTCCAGCGCAGCAGGCTCATCCACATGCGAGACGCGAATTGTGGGGCAGATACCCGCCGAATACAGCACGTCACGGCGAGGCTTGGACTTGGAAGCAAGAATTAGTGGAATGGGCATGACTTAAGTCCTTATGCTCCCGCTGGCGGGAGCTGTCGAACGAAGTGAGACTGAGGGTGGTCTCTGCCGGTATGGCGGACCACCCTCAGACCGCCTGCGGCGGCCAGCTCCCGCCAGCGGGAGCCTTCTCCTCGACTTAGCGACGCTCGATTTCGACGCCGGCGGTGTTGATGGGCAGGTGAAGCACACGCCAATGGCCGGAAGCAAGCTGCTCCGATGCGATCTGGTCGATGGCTTCGCGGGCGTTGCCGTAATGCAGCACGAGCACGCAGGGGCCGGCACCGGAGACTGCGGCGGCATAGCCCTTGGAGCGGAAGAGCGCAATGAGCTCGGTGGACGGCGGCATCAGGGCACCGCGATACGGCTGGTGCAGTTTGTCCTGCGTGGCGGTGAACAGCAGCGCGTTGGACTGGGCCTGAGCGGCCGCAAGCTCGTCGGCGAACGCCGATTCACGGGTTCCGCCAGAGCAAGCGCACGTATCGGCATCCTGAGCCGGGGCAGCGGCGACGCCGGACTTGCCCTGCTGGGCGGCCTGAGCCAGCACCACGGGATTCATCGCAGCGGGCAGCAGACCCACGCGAGACACGTTGTAGACGGCGTCCTTGTATGGCAGTTCCCTAGGCAGCGCCTGACGGGCCTTCTCAGTGGACAGCTCATAGTCGGGCACGAACACGGCGGCGGTGATGGACGGGTCCACCGGGTAGTTGACGGCGTGGAATCCGCCGTGCAGCGGTTCACCACCAGGAACGGCGACCGAGCCGACGCCTTCTGCGGTTTCGAAGTCCCAAGAGACGGTCAGGCCACCGAACACAGCCGGGGCCACATTGTCCGGGTGTCCTTCAATCTGGGCGGCCATATCGAAGACGGCCGGACGGTTGAGGTCACCGGTCTGGGCGAAGGCCGCGGCGGCGGCGATGCCGGCCACAATGGCCTCGGCGGAAGAGCCCATGCCACGAGCCTGAGGGATGTTGTTGGTCGCTTCCAGCGTGAAGCCGAGTCGGCCGAGGCCGAACGTGGCACAGGCACGGCGGAAGGTGGAGACCACGAGGTGGGTTTCGTCGCATGGGAGGGCGTCGGCACCCTCGCCGTGGATGATCACGTGGGCAATGCCGTCGTTCGGGTCGTCGTTGAGCGTGAAAGTGAGCTCGTCATGGTAGTCGAGCGCCAGACCCACGGTATCGAAGCCGGAGCCGAGGTTGGCGGACGTGGCGGGCACGCGCACGTGAACGCTATTGCAGATTGGGTTCATGGTTGTTCCTTAAAAAGGAGCTCCCCTTGTCAGGGGAGCTTGGGTATTCAGCTTTCAACTCACGGGCAGCCGTTCGACCGCCTCATCAGAGGGAGCCTAGACGGTGTCAGTCCAGCACGCGCAGGATGGACGGGTCACCGGTGACGAAGTCGAGCGCCTGCACGGCCTTGACGGTGTTGCGCAGGGTTTCCTCGTCGGTCAGGTGGGTCACGATGCGCAGCTGCTGGATCTCGCCGTCGTAGCCGGGGTCGGTCATGGTGGGCTTCAGATCCTGGTTCACACCGTTGATGGAGACACCGTTCTTGGCGAACTCGGCGGCGATGGCGGCCAGCACGCCCGGCTTGTCGTGGATCAGGAAGCGCACGGCGAATGCAGCCTTGGAGGCGGTAATCGGAGCCTTCGGCAGATTCTTGTACAGCGGGATGGACGGGCCGGTGCAGCCAGCAGCAATGTGGCGGGCTTCGGTCACCACGTCGCCCACGACGGCGGAGGCGGTCGGAGCGCCGCCGGCGCCACGGCCGTAGAACATGAGGTCGTCGGCGGCCTCGGCCTTGACGAACACGGCGTTGAAGGAGCCGTGCACGGAGGCCAGCGGGTGGTTCTCGTCAATCAGGGCCGGGTAGACGCGGGCGGAGACGCCGGCCTCGCCGTTCTCGACCACGGCGAGCAGCTTGATGACCTTGTGCTCGGCGGTGGCTGCGGCGATGTCGTCGGCGGTGATCTTGGTGATGCCCTCAACGGACACATCGTCGATGGTCACGGAGGTGTGGAAGCCGAGGGTGGCCATGATGGCGGCCTTGTTGGCAGCATCGTAGCCTTCGATGTCGCCGGTCGGGTCGGCTTCGGCGTAGCCCTTGGCCTGGGCGTCCTTGAGCACGTCGTCAAACTGGAGACCCTTGGTGGTCATCTCGTCGAGAATGTAGTTGGTGGTGCCGTTGACGATGCCGAGCATGCTGGTCACCTTGTCGCCGACCAAGGACTCGCGCAGCGGGCGCAGGAACGGAATCGCGCCACCCACAGCGGCCTCGAAGTAGATGTCGACGCCCTTGGCCTCGGCGGCGGAGTAGATCTCCGGGCCGTACTTGGCCAGCAGCGCCTTGTTGGCGGTGACCACGGAAGCACCGGATTCGATGGCGGCAAGCACGAACTTGCGGGCCACGGTGGTGCCGCCGATGAGCTCGATGACGATGTCCGAGTTGGTGGCCACGCTCAAAGTATCGGTGGTGACGATGGACTGGTCGATCCACGGGAACTTCTCGGTTTCCTTCGGGTCGAGGCAGGCGACGCCGGTCAGTTCGATCGGGCGGCCGATACGAGCGGACAGTTCGTCCTTCTGCTCGACAATCAGGCGGGCGGTCTGGGAGCCGACGGTGCCGGCACCAAGCAGGCCTACGCGAATCGGGGTTTCGTTGTTGCGAGCCAATTCAGGGTCCTTCCAAAAAGTTTTCTATATCCCACCGCTATTTTACGGATTATTTCCGACAGCAGACCGAAAGTACTCATCAAAGCTGACGGTCCTTTTCGTATTATGACGGATTTGGCCGCACATTACAGACTGTCAGGCGCTCGCCTCTGCACGTGGATCACTCGCTGACGTCGAGGTTGAGTAGGTCGTCTACGGTCTGGCGGCGGAGCATGACGTGCGCACCGGACTCGCTGACAGCAACCACCGCCGGAATCAGCGCTTGGTTGTAGTTGCTGGCCATGGTGCGGCCGTATGCGCCGGTAACCGGCACGGCGAGAATGTCACCGCGCTTCAAATCGGCGGGCAACTGCACCTCGTGAACCACGATGTCGCCGGATTCGCAGTGCATACCGCACACACGGGCAAGCATCGTTTCAGCGGAACCGGTGCGATTCGCCAGACGCGCGGTGTAGTCGGCACCGTAGAGTGCCGGGCGAATGTTGTCGGACATGCCGCCATCCACAGACACATACACGCGCTCGGCAATCGGGTTGCCGTCACTGTCTTTGGCATCGGACAAGTGCACGTGCTTGATGGTGCCCACGCGGTACAGGGTTACGCCGGCGGGCGCCACGATGTAGCGGCCGGGCTCGAAGCTGATGGCCGGGGCGGGCATGCCGAGCGCACGGTTGGTGCTGTTGACCGCATCCGCCAAGCGAGTGAGTTCCACGTCAATGTCCATTGAATCTTCGCCATCGGTGTAGGCCACGGAGCAGCCGCCGCCGAGGTCGATTTCGGGCAGGATGTAGGCGTCGGTGGCCCACAGGGTCTTGCGCAGCAGCATCATGCGCTTGGCCGCGTGAATGAAGGCGTCCGCATCGTGGATGTTGGAGCCGATGTGCGAGTGGGCTCCGACCAGTTCGAGTACGTCCTGGTTGGCGAGGATGGTCTTGAGCACGGCGATGGACGGACCGTCCGCAATGGCTTCCATCGCGGCGGCCAGCGCCTTGTCTGTGTCGGAGACTTCCTCGTGGCTCAGGTCGTACGGGTACTTGACGTCGTAGTGCAGCTCGCGCTCTGATTTCTCGGTCTTTTCCGCGCCATTTTCCGGGGAATGCGTCGCAGAGATACGCGCGTTGGTAGCGGCAGGCGTCACGTCTTTGAGGTCGTTCAGCACGTCGAGCACGGCGGCGTCGGCCCCGGCGGCCAGCAGCGGCACGCCGAACTTCTGGTCCTCGTGAGCAGTGGAGATGTACTCGTGGCCGCCGGCGTGGACACCGACGGTGACGCGCAGCATCACACGGGCGCGTTTGCCGAGCTTGCGGGCGATGGCAGCAACGCGCTCCGGCTCGTCGGGCTCGTCGATCACGATTTTGGCGAAGCCCTGTTCGATGGCCAGCGCGATTTCCTCATCGGACTTGTTGTTGCCGTGCAGCACCAGACGACGTCCGGGAACGCCAGCGGCGAGGGCGATTTTCATCTCGCCCATCGTGCAAGTGTCCACAAACATGCCGGCCTCGGTGACCAATCGCACGACTTCTTTGGACAAGAACGCCTTGCCGGCAAAGCTCACGTGCGTAGTGGAGGTGTTGAATGCTTCGGCGGCAGCGCCCACGAAGTGCCTAGCACATGCGACTACTTCATCAGTGTCGATGAGATAGAGCGGCGAGCCGAACTCGTCAAGCAGCGATTCGGCGGTACGACCATGAAATTCGATGGAGCCTTCGGCATTCACAGCCGTAGCGGCCGGCCAAATTGGAGAAATAGGCATAATCACATCTTTTCGGGGGCGGTGACGCCGAGGAGGTCGAGGCCGTTGGCGATGACCTGCTGGACGGCGTCATTGAGCTTCAGGCGGGCGGCGGCACGGGCCGGCTCCGGGTTCTTGGCAATCTCCAAGGCCTTGCGAGCCTCGTCGTCGCCACGGGTTTCCGGATCGGTCAGGGCCATCGGCACCACGCGCTCTACGTTGTACCACTTGTGATAGGTGGCGGCCAGTTCTTCGAGGTAACGGGCCACCTTGTGCGGCTGGCGGTCGTCGGCCGCAGTGGCGAGCACGCTCGGGAATTGGGCGAGGGCGGCGAGCACTTCGCCGTCGGCCTCGGTGTCGAGCAGGGCCAGGTCGGCACCCTCGTAGCTGATGCCGGCAGCGGCTGCGTTGCGGTCCACGTTCTTGGAGCGGGCGTGCGCGTACTGCACGTAGTACACCGGGTTGTCGTTGGTGTGCGAGGCGAGCAGGGCCAAGTCGATGTCGAAGTTCTGGTTGTAATCGGAGCGGGCCAGCGAGTAGCGGGCGGCGTCCACGCCGACCACGGAGACCAGGTCGTCGATGGTCACGACGTTGCCGGCGCGCTTGGACATGCGCACGGGCTTGCCGTCCTTCATCACGTTGACCAGCTGGCCGATGAGAATCTGCATGTTCTTGCCGGGCTCATCGCCGAAGGCCGCACACATGGCCATCATGCGGCCGATGTAGCCGTGGTGGTCCGCGCCAAGCATGTAGATGGCCACGTCGGCCGAGTTTTCGGCGCGATGGCGCTTGTCCCAGTAGTAGGCGATGTCGGCGGCGAAGTAGGCGAACTCACCATTGGACTTGATGATCACACGGTCCTTGTCGTCGCCGTGCTTGGTGGATTCAAACCAAGTGGCGCCGTCCTTGTCGAAGATGTCGCCGCGGGACTTGAGCTCTTCGATGGCGGCGTCGACCTTGCCGTCGGCGTACAGGCTGTTTTCATGGAACCAGACGTCGAAGTTCACGCGGAAGTCCTTCATGGACTTCTGAATCTCGTCGAACATCATCGGTACGGCGCGCTTGCGGAATTCCTCGCGCACTTCGGTATCGGCCTCGCCGAGCGGTTCACCGTCATCGTTCAGGCCCTGATCCTGGTGGGCCAGTGCGGTCAGGTCCACGCCGTCGGACTCGGCTTCGGCCTGAACACGGGCGGCGATCTCGTTGATGTAGGCACCCTTGTAGCCGTCGCACGGGGTTTCGGTCTGGTAGCCGGCCTCACCCAAGTTATTGGCCTCGGCCCAAGCGGCGACCAGCGACTTGGCGAAGCGGTTGATCTGCTCGCCGTGGTCGTTGAAGTAGTATTCGCGCACCACCTTGGCGCCGTTGGCCTCGAGCACGCGGGCCATGGCATCGCCGACGGCAGCCCAACGGGTGCCGCCGATGTGAATCGGACCGGTGGGGTTGGCGGAGACGAACTCGAGATTCAGGGTCTGGCCGCCCAGATGGTCGTTGCGGCCGTATTCGTTGACCTTGTTGAGATGCTTGTCGGCGTCGGTCACGGCACCGGCGGCGAGTACGGTGTCCACCACGGCGGCGGCCGAGGCGGAGTCAAGCGTGATGTTGATGAAGCCGGGGCCTGCCACCTCGACCTTGGCAATGCCGTCGGCTTCAGCGAGCGCGGCGGCGAACGGCTCGGCCAGATCGCGCGGCTTCATGCCGGCCTTCTTGGCCAGCTGCATGGCGATGTTGGAGGCCCAGTCGCCATGCGCACGGTCCTTCGGGCGCATCACGGCGAGCTTGTCGACGAGCGGAATCAGCTCGTCGGTCAACGCGCCGGCCTGGCCGGCGGCGACGAGGTTGTGGGCAATGCTGGAAATCAGTTCACTTAAGGCTTCAGGACTCATTCTTCTAAGGATACTGAGAACGGCGACACTTGCGCCCTGGTATGCCTATATGCTGCCCCTGCTGGCGGGGGCAAGCACACAGCCGAAAGATACCAAGCGAAAAAGGGTAGGCGACAATCGCCGGAATCGTTGGAGGCTCGCCGAAACCGCTATACATACCGTCGGTCGGTATCTATAGTGATCTGCAACATCAAGCACAGTAGGGAGGCCACCATGGCACGTAACGCTCACCCCGAGGTGACGCGCACCCGCATCCTCGACGCCGCACAACGGCTGTTCATGGCCCAGGGCTATGAGCACACCTCCATCCAGAACATCGTGGACGAGCTCGGCGACCTCTCCAAAGGCGCGATCTACCATCACTTCAAATCCAAGGAAGCCATCCTCGAAGAGCTCACCAACCGAGACAACAATATGCAGGACGACTTCAACGAATCCGTCATGAATCGCACTGACCTTACCGCCCTCGAAAAGTTCCGCGTGCTATGGCGGCATTCGATGACCAAGCAAGACCACGTGCAGATCATGCGAGCCGCCATGCCGATGCTGAGCGATCCGGTTTCGTTCGCCGCGAATATGCAGGTATGGAGCAAGCATCTGCCCGAACGCTTCCTGCCGCTGATCGAGGCGGGCGTCAAGGATGGCTCCATCCCCACCGAGTATCCGCGCGAGGCCGCAGAGCTGCTTTCGTTGCTGCCGAATTATTGGCTGATGCCGTATTTCTACCCGGTGACCCTGCCCGAAATGGAGCATCGCATCCGCTGCTTGGCCACCATGCTCGACGCGATCGGCGTGCCGATTTTCGATGACGAGCTCATCACGGTCGCCGCGAAGGGCATGATGACGTTCGCAGGGGAGCCGGAGAAAGGCTCAGAATGAATAGCACAGTGAAACCCGAGAATGACATCGCCGGCACCGCCACCCAACGCCCGCTGCTGTCCCGCGACTTCGTGCTGCTGGTCGCCGGACAAGGCATCTCGCTGTTCGGCAATGTGATGCTGCGATTCGCGATGTCGATGTGGGTGCTGGACGAAACCGGCTCAGCCACCATCTTCGCCTCGGTGCTGGCCATCTCCATCGTGCCGACCATCCTGCTCTCCCCGTTCGGAGGCGTGCTGGCCGATCGCGTCAACCGCCGCACCATCATGGTGGCGCTCGACGCCATCTCCGCCGTGCTCGTGCTGGCGAGCGCCATCGTCTTCGCCACCACGGGCTTCCATATCGTAGCCATCGCCACCATGCAGGTGCTGCTCGCCGTGCTCGGCGCCTTCGAAACCCCGACCGTGCAGGCCGCACTCCCCCAGATGTTCCGGCAGTACGGCCCGGCCACCATGCGCCAAGGCATGGCCGTGATCAATCAGGTCCAACAACTAAGCAGTCTGCTGCCGAGCTTCCTCGGCGGCGTGCTGTATGCGATGTTCGGCATCCGTCTCATGATGATCATCGCCATCGCAAGCTTCGCCGGCGCAGCCGCGCTCGAATGCTTCATCCGCCTCAGTGCCCCGGATCGCGGCGACGAGGAGCTGCCCACCCCACTTGAAGACCTCAAGGCAGGCGTGCGATTCCTCATCAAGGACCGGCCGAACGTGTTCAGACTGCTGTTGTTCGCGGCGGCGCTCAACTTTGTGCTTATCGGCTATTCCGGCGTCGGCTTCCCGTACACGATTCGTACAGTGCTCGGCTTCGACGCCACTGTCTACGGCATCGCCGACGGCCTGATCGGTGTTTCCGGCGTGGCGGGCGCATTCATCGCCGGCCTGTTCGCCGCCAAGCTCACGATGCGCTGGCTGCCGGGGCTGATGGCGACGCTTACGCTGGCCATGGTCCCACAGGGTATTGTGTTCCTGCTGCCGGTCGACGCATGGACCAAACTCGTGGTGCTGATCGTATTCACCTGCGGCACGATGGTCGCCAGTTGCTTCACGAATCTCATCGCCGTGCCCGCCATCCAGCTCAGTACGCCCGAGGCAATGGCCGGCAAAGTGATGTCCATGGCCGCGGCCGTGAGCATGTGTGCCCAGCCGCTCGGCCAGATGGTGTACGGCTGGGCCTACGACCAAATGCCGGTCGCCATCGTGCTGTTCATCACCACCGCCCTGTTCGCCGTGCTCACCGTGCTGATGGTTCCGCTCGCCAAGCAGTTCGAGGACTGACGATCGGCGCGCACGCCACATCCTGCCGCCCGGCCATAATTGAATCACCGCACGAAAAGGCACGAAAAGGCACGAAAGAGGTACCTATGGCCACGCTCAACCCCCAATCATTGGTCACGTTGTGGCAGATCGAACAGTATGGTTCGTTCTCCGCCACGGCCAAGGCCACGGGTTGGTCGCAGCCGGCCATCAGCCAGCAGATCAAAAAGCTGGAGGCACAGTGCGGTTCGACTCTGGTGCAACGCACCTCGCATGGTGTGGAACTCACCGCCACCGGTTCGATGCTCGCCCGCCACGGCGAGGCCATCGCCGAGCGGCTGGAGCGGGCGGCCCGTGAGGTCGAGGATTATCGGCATCATCGGTTTGCTCACCTGCATTTGGTGGCTCCACCATCAATCTGCTCTACTATCGCGGCCCGTACCGTGGTCAAGCTCAGTATGTTCACGGACATCGAGCTGAGCCTGATTCAGATGGAGCCACCGGAGGCGATCGGTCTGATTTCCCAAGGCAAGGCCGATGCCGCCGCCGTGTTCCGCTACAGCAGCATCCCGAACTTCCTGCACATCGGCGACGACCTGACCTTCCATTCGCTGGGGTACGATCCGATGCGACTGCTGGTGCACCGCTCCAGCGGCATCGCCAAACGATTCGAGGAGACCGGCGAACCTGTGTCGCTGTCCGCCGCCAAAGACGAACATTGGATCGCCGGTTGCCCCACCTGCCGCGCAAATTTGGTGAAACTGGCCGCCCGTGCCGGATTCAAGCCGGATATCCGCCACTGCACGGATGATTACTGGGCCACGCAGAACCTGGTCGAGGTTGGTATGGGCGTCTCGCTGGTGCCGGCGCTCGATACGCATATCAACTTGCAGGGCGATCTGGTGGCCTGTCCCATTGCCGACGATTTTGCGGCGCGCGAGGTCGGCATCGTGACTCGTGCCGGCGACCATCGCCCAGCGCTTGGTTCATTGCTCGAGGAGCTCGAGCGCACGGCACTCAAATATTTGAGTGCCAAGTAGTCGCACAGCGATAAGCAAGCTTGCGAGCGCCATCACGATTTCGGGGAGCCAGACCGTTGAGCGGCCCTTCTGCACCGGGAACAATGGCATGTTATGAGCATGAACAACATTCCCCAGTCAACGACTGTGAGCAACGCAACCGCCGGCGCCTCTTGCTTTGATGCCAATCACATCGACGTGACGACCATCGAGGATCTGGAGCAGGTCGGTTCGGATAAATGGACCCGTTACCCCGGCTGCATCGGCGCATTCATCGCCGAGATGGATTACGGTCTGGCACCATGCGTGGCCGAAGCCATCGAAGAGGCCACTGAACGTGGCGCGCTCGGCTACATTCCCGACCCATGGAAGAAGGAGGTCGCCCGCTCGTGCGCCGCATGGCAGCGCCGCTACGGCTGGGAGGTGGATCCAACGTGCATCCGCCCGGTGCCGGACGTGCTGGAGGCGTTCGAAGTGTTCCTGCGCGAGATCGTGCGCGCCGGCAACTCCATCGTGGTACCGACTCCGGCCTATATGCCGTTCCTGAGCGTGCCGCGTCTGTATGGCGTGGAGGTCCTTGAGATTCCGATGCTGTGCGCGGGCGCCGGCGAGAGCAGCGGGCGCAATGATGAATGGCTGTTCGATTTCGACGCCATTGAGCAGGCGTTCGCGAACGGCTGCCATGCCTTCGTGCTGTGCAACCCGCACAACCCGATTGGCAAGGTATTGACGCGCGAAGAAATGCTGCGATTGTCCGATCTGGCCGCCAAGTACGACGTGCGTATATTCTCCGATGAGATTCACGCGCCGTTCGTCTACCAAGGCCACACGCATGTGCCATTCGCCTCAATCAACCGGCAGACGGCCATGCAGGCTTTCACCTCCACTTCAGCCTCGAAGTCGTTCAACATTCCCGGCACCAAGTGCGCGCAGGTGATTCTCACCAATCCGGACGATCTGGAACTATGGATGAGGAACGCGGAATGGTCCGAGCACCAGACGGCCACCATCGGTGCCATAGCCACCACTGCGGCCTATGACGGCGGCGCGGCATGGTTCGAGGGCGTGATGGCATATATCGAGCGCAATATCGCGCTGGTCAACGAGCAGATGCGCACGAGATTCGCCAAGGTGCGCTATGTGGAGCCGCAGGGCACGTATATCGCGTGGCTGGATTTCTCGCCACTGGGCATCGATGACCCGGCCAACTATTTCTTCAAGAAGGCCAACGTGGCGTTGACGGACGGCCGTGAATGCGGCGAGGTCGGGCGCGGATGCGTACGCATGAACTTCGCCATGCCCTACCCGCTACTGGAGGAATGCTTCGACCGCATGGCCGCCGCGCTCGAGGCGGACGGGCTGTTGTAGAAAATTGTGGCTCCCCTCAGAGAGGGGAGCCGAGGAACGGCCGAATTAATCGAAGTCGGCACCCAACGCTTCGAGTTTGCCGCGGAAGTCGGCGTAGCCTCGGTCGATCAGGCTGATGCCGTGCACGTCCGAGGGGCCTGACGCGGCCAAGGCCGCGATCAGATGGCTGAACCCACCACGCAGGTCCGGCACGTCGATGTCGCGTCCGGTCAGCGGGGTCGGTCCGAAGATCACGGCGGAATGCTTGTAGTTGCGCTGCCGGAAACGGCACGGCAGCGAGCCCAGGCACTCGCGGTACAACTGGATGGTGGCACCCATCTCGACCAGCGGCTTGGTGAAGCCGAAACGGTTCTCGTACACGGTCTCGTGCACGATCGACAGGCCGTTGGCCTGGGTCAGGGCCCCCACGAGCGGCTGCTGCCAGTCGGTCATGAACCCGGGATGCACGTCCGTCTCGATCGCCACGGGCTTCAAGTCCCCGCCCGGATGCCAGAAACGAATGCCCTTGTCCGTCACCTCGAATTTGCCGCCCACCTTGCGGAACACGTTGAGGAACGTGATCATCTCCGGCTGGGTGGCACCCTTGACGAAAATGTCACCGTGCGTGGCGAGCGCGGCGGACGCCCAGGACGCCGCCTCGATGCGATCCGTCAGCGACGTGTGCGTGTACCCCTGCAGTTCCTTGACACCCTCGATGCGGAAGGTGCGATCAACGTCCACAGAAATGATTGCACCCATCTTCTGCAGCACGCACACCAGATCCATGATCTCCGGCTCAGTGGCCGCGCCCGACAGTTCGGTCTTGCCCTCGGCCAGCACGGCCGCCAGTAAAGTCTGCTCGGTGGCGCCCACCGACGGGTAGGGCAGGTGGATCTTCGCGCCGTGCAGACCGTTCGGCGCGGTGATGTGGATGCCGTCCTTGTGTTCCTTGTCCACCGTGGCGCCCAGCTTGCGCAGCGTCTCCAGATGGAAGTCAATCGGACGTCCGCCAATCGCGCAGCCGCCCAACGCGGGAATGAACGCTTCACCCAAACGGTGCACGAGCGGGCCGGAAAACAGGATCGGGATGCGCGACGAACCGGACAGTGTATCCACGTCGGCCACATCGGCCAGCTGCACACGCGAGGCGTCGATGGTCACAATGCCGTTCGCACCGTCCACATCCACGTCCACGCCGTGCAGACGTAGCAAATCGGACACCACATGCACGTCACGAATCTCCGGCACGTTCTTCAGCACCGACTTGCCCGGTGCCAGCAACGCGGCGACCATCGCCTTGCTCACGAAGTTCTTCGCGCCACGCACCTTGATCGTGCCATTCAAAGGCTTGCCGCCCTCGACATGCAACACGTCATCCGGATTCTCAGCCACGCCACTCTCCTCAATCAATCAAGATTCAAAAAATGCTACCGTCCA
>ERZ827043.3182-NODE-3182-length-12384-cov-3.749777_pt1 | contig 12384 bp, 10 predicted proteins | sample MGYA00519923_ERZ827043 | MGnify/ENA primary metagenome ERZ827043 (study PRJEB31778, sample SAMEA3449251) | human gut metagenome | biome: human gut; feature: human-associated habitat; material: faeces | place: United Kingdom | collected 2010/2012 ...
ACAACGAAAGCACACTGGAGATCAGATTCCAGGATGGCCGCTGGGTGCGTCTGGTTGGTTACTCGCTGTACAAGACTGCTGCAAAGCGACTGTTGGACGGTCTGTGCGAGATCGCGGCGCGATACCCCGGCGAAGACGATGAGGACGAGGACGAGGAGTAAGCTACACCCCCTTGTGCCATTTTATGGAAATTGTATATATTATGCGACATAACGGTGGATAATTTGGTAAAATCTGCTGACACGGCGCAGATGTTGTGGTATACTGTGGTCGAATAAAAACGTCACTCGTCGAATTGCAGGAACTTGTAGGGCGGCACGTCCAGTGCGGCGGCAATGTCAAACAGCGTGTCCAGCGACACCGCCTTGTTGATGTTGGGCGCTTCCACATGGCCGATGAAGGCCGGACTCAGCTCCAGCCGCTCCGCCAGCTGCTCCTGCGTCAGACCACGCAGCTTGCGGTAGTAGGCGATCTTCAGCCCGATCTGACGGTATTTGTCCGCATAGATAGTCTTCATGCACATCATCTCCCGCTACTATGGTAACGAAAAGGGACAATAATTGACATGAGCCAACGGACATAGTATTATATTTAGCAGATATAAATATGTGTTTGACGGTGCATGAGAAACGGAGGGAATATGGAACAGCGATCCGAGCTGAAATCGGCGCGTCTGTTGGAGATATACACCCGCCTGGAGCAAGGACGCACCCTGAAAAAAGCAGATTTGGCGCAGGAATTTCACGTCACGCAGCGGAGCATTCAGCGTGACGTGGAGGACTTGCGCTGTTTTCTCGCCGAGCGCCACCTGGAGCGGGAGGTCATCTACGACGGCAAGCAGCGGGGCTACCGCATGGTGTCCGGCAACCCGCGGGGGCTGACCAACAGTGAGATACTGGCGGTGTGCAAGATTTTATTGGAGAGCCGCTCTCTGCCCGCCAAGGATATGGGCGGCATACTGGACAAGCTCATCGACTGCGCCGTGCCGCAGGAGAGCCAGAAGGCCGTGCGGGAGCTGGTGGCCAACGAGAAGCTGCACTACATTCCGCCCCACCACGGGCAGAGCGTGCTGGGCAGCCTGTGGGAGCTGGGGCAGGCCATCCGCAGCCAGCAGGTCATCGAGATCGGGTACGAGCGCATGAAGGAGCCGAAGCTGGTGAAACGCCGGGTGCAGCCGGTGGGCATCATGTTCTCTGAATATTACTTCTATCTGACGGCGTTTTTGGAGGACAAGACGGACTTCGACAACCCCGACGACCTGTTCCCGACGATCTACCGCATAGACCGCATCCGGTCGGTGAAGGTGCTGAACGAGCACTTCCGTGTGCCGTATGCCAAGCGGTTCGAGGAGGGCGAGTTCCGCAAGCGCGTCCAGTTTATGTACGGCGGGCGGCTGGAGCACATCCGCTTCCGCTATACTGGCCCATCGCTGGAGGCAGTGCTGGACCGGCTCCCCACGGCGCAGGTGCTCTCCGAGGACGCCGACGGCTGGCTCATCTCCGCCGAGGTGTTCGGCAAGGGCATCGACATGTGGCTGAAGAGTCAAGGAGAGTGGGTGGAGAGAGTGTAAGACAGAAGTTGGCACTTTTAGGAAGGAGTGAAACCGACATGAAAAAATATAACCCAATAAACTTGTATGTTGCGGCCAAAGTAAAGCCGCAGGAAAAGGAAGTTAAAGAGGGGTTAAATCAAGCGAAGAAACTTTTAGAAACAACGACATCCACGCTTGAGCAACAATCGGATATCGTAACTGAAGCGTTACAGCAGTTAGGCCAACTTGAATGGGACGTGTTGAATAAAACAAAGATAATTCTAGATGAAATACGGCATTCAAATAAATTCCCGAACGAGATATTGGCAACTAGTGATTTCGGCAAACTGAATACTGCAATTCAGCGCGTATCCTGTGCTTATGAAAAAATACCGCAACCTTTAGGTGCGCTATTGCCAATTTTTGCGTCGTTAGGCTTTGCCAGGACGGTAATAGAAGCTGCGGCTGCGTTGGACAGTGAACATGATACTTCTAATCCCACCAAGGTGATGTTAGATCGTTTAAACATCAAACTAAATGAAAAAGGTGAAATACCTTCGATTGGCACAGGATGCTTATCCTTTGAAGAAAGCGGCGCATCGTACACCTACAAAGCATTGTGGCCAACAGTATTGCCGATAGTAACGCCAATAACACCGCTTACTCCCACATTTCCTGCCATTGAGAAACTTAATGAGCATCAGAAAAAATGCGTTAGGCTTCACATGAAAATAAACGACGCGCAGATCACACTGCGGAAAATAGCTGCGCTGCACGGCAAGATTTTGGCACACAGCGAATATCTGCGTGACATATCCTCACAATTTGATGGAGCTATGAAGAGTTTTACTGTGTCAGAATCACAAACCGATATGCTGCAGGGCGTCGTATTAGGAACGCTTCTCTACAATCTTTGTGATAAGCCTCTTTTGGTAAAGACCTCATCTGGAGGATATGATGTTTAACACCCCACAAAAAACTTGTTTGCTGGCTGTAAATAAAAATCCTTGCGGTGATTAACGTGGTCAGCGCAGGTAGTCAGAACAAAGAAAAGCTCTGGCTCATCTCTTTCGGCGGGGGAAAGGAGAAATGGCTGAGGAGTTAGGGGGGTGAGGGAGCAGGAAGGCCAATACTGTGCGAACACAAGCAAATCATCAAATAATGAAAGGAATACTGTGTTATGAAGAAATTGACAAAAGTATTGATTGCTATCGGAGCTGGAGCGGCATGTGTGGTGACCGGAGGTTTGGCCGCGCCTGCAATCGGGGCGGCAGTAGGCTTGACTGGCACAACGGCCGCACATGTGGCGGGCACGGTGATCGCTGCGGAAGCAGCTGGCGCAGCAATAAAAAAAGCCAAAGAGACAAAGAAAAAGTAACAGGAGGAAAAGAAGATGGCAAAGGTAAAAGTTGACCCCGATGTTCAGAAACTCATTGACGAATACAACTCTGCATATAACATCCTCTGCAGAAGCGGAGAATTCCTCTACGGCGCTCGCTTAAGTGCAGCAAAAACGATAGCAAATGTAGAAGATTTGGTGAATAGTATTGCAAACCATCCCAAAACATTTGACACCGATATCGAAGCTATTAAGTTTAACAAAGAAAAATTTGCTGGCGCACAAGAATTTGCAAAGCAAGAATATGAGAATGCGAAAAAAGGAGCGGTTGGTGCAGCCGCTGGTGTTGGCGCAGGCGGCGCTATAGCTGCAATGGGGCCAACAGCAGCTATGTGGGTCGCCACTACATTTGGGACAGCTTCCACGGGAACAGCTATTTCGGCTTTGTCCGGAGCTGCCGCAACAAATGCGGCACTTGCTTGGTTGGGCGGTGGAGTAGTCGGTGTTGGTGGTGGTATGGCTGCCGGAAACGCTCTCCTTGCTCTCGCAGGGCCTATCGGATGGGGCATTGCAGGGGCATCACTTGTCGCGACATTCTTCATCACCCGTAATAAGAAAAAGAAGATTGAGGCCGAAAAGCAAGAAACAATTTCGAAAATAAAACGAGCTATTTCTTCCACAAAAGAGTGCAGAGGCAAAATCGCAGACCTCCATGGACGCATAAGTGATCTACGTTACAAGCTTATTCATGCAGAATCCCAGCTTCGTGAAGATGTGTATGGCGCAGATTATATGTCTCTCTCAGAAGACGCAAAGTTGGCCTTAGGCGCATTGGTGAACAACACCCTAAGCTTGTCTGAGCTACTAAATAAGACGATTGATTAAGACAGCTATGAATGTAGAGCGAACTATAAAAAGCGGGCAGGAGCAAGCGGTGGCGGCGTGGATCAACCATCTGAACCAGGTACGCCTTGACGAGCTTTTTGAAGCATGGAGACAACAGGACATTAATCTGGAACAGGCGCAAGATAGCCTTGATGAGGCGCGTAAATTAATCTTTGAGCAAATCATTGCCAGAGACCGTGGTGGCCTAAAAGGGATGCATGGTTTTATCGCAGAGGTGGCAGAAGTTGGTGTGCGAAATGCCAGAAATCTCGTGAATGGAATGCCCGCTGATACAGAATGGATCAATAACAATGGCCCCGCCGACTTGATTCGCAATGGGATTCAAATTCAGCAAAAGTTTGTTCAATCTGGAGGCAAGCTTTCCCTGAATGCAGTAGAAGAACATCTCAAGAAGTATCCCGACTTTTTGAAAGATGGCGGGAAATATCAAATCCCAAAGGATTACTTCGAGAAAATCCAACGCTACCTCGCCATGACACAGGAAGAGGCTAAGCTCATATCTTCTGATAATGCCGATGGACTGTCGTACAAGCAGTGGGCATGGGTGCAGAACTTTTTCAAAAGTGGAGAAATCTCAATCAATGATCTTGAGCCTTCGCAGAACGCCTATGTCTCTGTCCAGTCCGGAAATATTGACAATACGTTGAATGATGTGCAAAATGAAATTGAGGAAACACATCATGATCAACAAGAAGCCGCATATGAACAAAGCAAGCCCAGTTTTGCTGAAGGCGCAAAGGCTACCGCAATTGCGGCTGTTATCGAAGGTGGTACAGCCTTCGTTACAGAAGTTGTCAAAAAGCGCAAAGAAAAAGACTTTCGATCTTTTTCTGAAGATGACTGGATAGAGATACTGGGGAAAACAGGTATCGGTACCCTGCGAGGGGGAGTGCGTGGTAGTAGCATTTACGTTATGAGCAACTACACCGCAACACCTGCCGCTGTTGCAAGCGGACTCGTTACAGCCGCCTTCGGTGTAGCTGAACAAGCGCACCGTCTGCGTACGAAGGAAATCACGGAAACGGAATTTCTTGAAAATGCGCAAATCGTGTGCTTAGATGCGTCAGTTAGCGCAGTGTCCTCTTTGCTTGGCCAAGCCCTAATTCCCATTCCTGTTCTCGGAGCAATCATCGGTAATACCGTGGGAACTATGCTTTACCAAATTGGAAAAAACAATTTAGCGGAACGCGAGCAAAAGCTGTTGGCCGGCTATGCTGAGAACCAGAAAAAGCTCGACGCTGAATTAGCCGCGCATTATCAGCAGCAAATTGATATGCTAAATCAGGAACTCGAAGTATATATGGTACTCCTAAACCAGGCGTTTGCGGCAGATATAAAAAAATCGTTTTACGGCTCTATAAAACTCGCTTGTTATGTAGGTGTCGCAAACGAAGAAATCTTAAAATCTAAGGAAGAAATCGATCATTACTTTATGGACTAATTAGGCAAAGGGAGGGAGCTTCAAGCTCCCTCCCTTTGCCCCCTCTATTCACCTTCCCCCCTCGAACATCATCCTCCCCACGCAATCCCCCTTGCGCGGCAGGTACCGGATGTGCTTCATGCTCTCGATGTAGTGCGCCGGGACACGCAGCTGCTTACGCAGGTAGTTCTCGATCAGCTTCGGCATCCCCTGCGTGGCGTACTTCCCCTTCCGCACGTCCTCTGAGATCGCCCACGGCAGGCCGTTCTCCTGCCGCTGCTTGGGCGGCGTATGCTGCCGCAGCAGGTCGTACACATCCTCCCGGAACGTGAGGACATCCTCAAACGCCATCCGCCCCCGCTCCACAGCGTCCCTCTCTGCGCCCGTCCATGCGTCAGAGGCCAACCGCAGCCCCATGCCCTTGATGCGCCGGTACGCCGTGTGCAGCGGCGGCACATCGGCGGGCAGCGGGTCGAGCCGGTCGGTGGGGTACAGAACGCGCACCTCGAACGTGCCCTGTACGCCCTCCGGCAGCGTGAGCCGCAGCCCCATGACCTCCGCGTCGCTGTACGGCTCGGTATCGGTTTGGCAGTCCCGCTGCGCCCAGTAGTCCCGCAGCCACGCGCACACCGGCGCGAACCGCTCCTGCGGCACTTGCAGGGACACAACGCTTTCGCCGATCAGCGACCGGCTTCGCAGGTTATGACCGTCCGCCGCCATCGGCGCACCGCATTTGGGGCAGACAAGGTCTGGCAAGTCCCAGCCGTCATCCGCGTGGGCATCGAAGATCAGGTGGTGGCAATTGGGGCAGTGGTAGTGGGGCGGCAGCGGGTTCACCGGCGTCGCACCCAGCAGGTGCGCCAGCAGTGAGTCGTTGGTGCAGCCCAGCGCCAGCACGTTTTCCCCGCCGAACGCCCGCCGCAGCGCCGCCGTGCAGTACCACATGGGCAGCAACGGCCCGCCCCGCGTCAGCCGCTGCTCCTCCAACAGCCGCCCGTAGACGGGAAACGCTCCCGCGCCGTAGTGCTCCTCCGTCAGCCGTAACAGAAAATCCTTTGTCATTGTACGCCCTCCTTGTCCGTTGTGGTAAAAACATTATAGCACATGGCGTGGACGGGGAGTGTCATAGCGCAAAGAAGACTGTGCATTTTGCGCTGCTGGAAACAATAAAAGGCAGCGTAAGATTTCCCAAAGCGCATTCTGTTGGAAACGGCTTATTACATCGGAATGGACATGACAGTCAAAAGAATCGCCAGAAATGCAAAGCTGATCCCGGAAAACAGGAGAAGAAAACTCTTTCCACCATTGGGAACACGGCGCGTATATTCCCGAAACGTAATGAGGCTCGCAAGAGAAGCCACCAGTGTCCCTGCACCGCCCACATTGACGCCAACCAGAAGAGCGCGGGCATCCTGCGTGAAGCGACTGAGCAGAATGGCGGCAGGGACATTGCTGATGATCTGGCAGGTGAGCGCGGAGATCAGCATTGTTCCGTGGGACAAAAGGCGGGCGAACAGCGCCCGGACCGATTCCATCCGGGCAAGATTGCCGGAAAAGGTGAAGAAAGCGGCGAAGGTAGCCAGCAGTCCCCAGTCTACGGTTTTCAATGCGTGCCGATCCAGAAACCAGAGTGCCAGAACAATGACAGTCAGGCCAAGAACATAGGGTACCAGCCGCAGCACCATGGCAACGGCTAAACAGAACAGTCCGCCATAGACGGCAGCCTGGCGGGAGTCTACTGTGGCCTGCACTTCCGGCACGGAAAGCCGGTCTTTGGGAAATGCCAGGCAACACAAGAGAATGAGAACGGCAGACAGAATGAAGGGCGGCAGCATTGCCGAAAAGAACATCCTTGCGGAAAGATCGTAATAGCTGAAAAGATAAAGATTCTGCGGATTTCCGAAGGGCGTGATCATTCCGCAGAGATTGGCGGCGCAGTTTTGCAGAATGAACAAGAGCGCGGCGTGCTTTTCCTGACCGGTAGAGGAAAGAACAAACCAGCCAAGCGGCAGAAATGTCAGCAAGGCGGTATCATTGGTCAGAAGCATAGACCCGAACATGGTGATGACCACCAGTGCGGTACATACGCCCCGAACCGTGGAAAAGGTGCGCACCATCCGCTGCGAAAGAGCAGAAAAGATCTGCAGGTCTCGCAGAGCACCTACCACCGCCAAAACACTGAACAGACAGGAAAGCGTTTTGAGGTCGTAATAGCCTAAGTAGTCCCTGTCGGGAGGGACAAAGAACGCCGTTGCAGCCGCAGCCAGCAGTGAAATGGCCAGCATATCATCGCCAAATTCGTCTATCGTTCCGTTTCGTGGAAGGGCCTGTGGGAGATCTTCAAAAAGAGTGCCCTGCAGACGGTGGTCGTTTCCATCATGGTGGTCACGGCACAGCTGTTCGGTTGGATCGTCACCTACTACAATATTCCCAACCTGCTGGCCACGTCCATCCAGTCTATCGCCTCCTCCGCCACCGTTTTCCTGTTCCTTGTGCTGGTGATGCTGTTGATCGCAGGCATGTTTATGGAGGCCCTGTCTGTGGTGATCATCGTAGCGCCCATCCTGCATCCCGTTGCGCTGGCCTATGGTATCGATCCCATCTTCTTCGGCTTCTTTACTGTTTTCGTCATGTGCATCGGTATCGCTACGCCGCCCTTCGGCCCCTGTCTGTTCGTCTCCTGCAGTCTTTCCCAGCGGCCCTTTGTCAAGGTGTCCAAGGAGATACTGCCCTTTATCGCGGTGGAGATACTGGTTGCCATCATCCTGATCTTCCTGCCGCAGATCGTTACATTCCTTCCCAATCTGGTAAAATAAGAGGCTTACTATGAAACTGTTTGATTGTACGCTGCGCGACGGCGCAAATGTTGTCGGCAACGGCTTTTCGCCGGAACTGACGGAAAGCATGGTGAAGAATCTGCTCCGCTGCGGTATTCAGGATATCGAGCTGGGCAACGCCAAGGGCATCGGCTCCTATGAGTCCGGCGCCACGGCCCCGCTGGATGACGAGGGGTATATGCGTCTGGTGGAGCCCTATACGGAGCAGGGACGGCTGGGTATGTTCCTGCTGGCGGCAAAGGCTACGCCGCAGCGTGTGGCGCTGGCTGCCGCGCACAAGCTGTCTTTCCTGCGTGTCGGTATTGCCGCCGGCGACGGCCGGAAGGCGATAGACGCCGTACACATGGTAAAGGATGCCGGCCTGACCTGCCGCTACTCTCTGATGAAAGCCTACATTTCCACGGCGGAAGAGTTGGCGGACGAGGCCGCCATGCTGGCCGCCGAGGGTGTGGACCGCATCACCATCATGGACTCCGCCGGCACGATGTTCCCTGACGAAGTCTCTGCGTATGTCACGGCTATGCGGAAAAAGGTCAGCATTCCCGTGGGCTTCCATGGCCACAGCAACCTGGGACTTTCACAGGCCAATGCGCTGGCGGCTGTGGCGGCCGGCGCCGAGGAGGTCGACTGCGGCCTGCTGGGCATGGCACGCAGCGCTGGAAACTGCTCCACGGAAGTGGCTGCCGCCACCTTCCTGCGGGAGGGACTTCTTGGTGATGTGGACTTCTATGGCCTGCTGTCCTATTTGGACAATGAACTGATTCCCGCCATGCAGCCCTATGGCTACCGCCCCGCCGTACTGCCGGAGGATCTGATCCTCGGCCTTTCCGGCTGCCACTCCTCTTTCCTGAAGCTGTTCCATCAGATTGCACAGGAGGAATCTGTTCCCGTTTACCAGCTGATCGTGGAAGTTTCGAAGACTGACAGAAAAGCCCCCGGTGAAGAATTGATCCGGCGTACAGCACAGGCTTTGAAGCATACGCAGACGGCCTGAAGGGAGTCCAGCCACGCCGTCTGTACAAGTATACGTCAATCGGAAACTGTCCAATGTGCAGAAGCACGGGGCTGCGTCCTGCATCATCCGTGAGATATTTTGTGACAAAAAATAGCAACCGGACACCGACTGTTCGCGGCAAGCGTCCGGTTGCTGTTTGACACCATACACAGTTCCATCGCTGCACAAAAATGATGACACAGTAAACAAAGAAAAAATGGGATCAAGCGGATACAAGCTGTCAGCTTTTGTATGTTCTTGCGATAGTGCGAGCGACTTTCGAAACTGAGAATATTTTAGAGTATATAATATGACAAGTAAAACTTCCGCCGTAGGCCCTTTATAATGGGTAAAAGAGATAAGAGAAGCCAACGTGACAAGGATCCAGACGATGTCTGGATCTTTGTCACGTTCTGTTTTTCTGTAGCTCCTGTTGAGACTCCGGCAGCGCATCCCTGTCAGGCATGGTAAGAAACGCATCGTTCCAGACGCGTACAACACCCTTGTCCAACAAATACTGGATAGACTTCATAACACGGGACGGCGCGTAAATATCCTTTTCGTCCAGAACCTCCTTTGGCACCACTGCCAAGGCATCCTCTTTGACAGTCGGCGCAAGGATGGACACGCCGCCAGCGTCCAGCAGCTTTGTGTAGGCCGACAACAACGGCTTTCCATCACTGCCCAGCGCAGGAAGCGGGGACGACTCCAGCAGTTCCTGTACAGAGCGAAATTCTCTGCGACCTGCCACATCAAAGGCAAAGTATGGCATGAGGTATCCATCAAACGGATCGAGATAGATATGGTTGTAGAAGTCTATATCTACAATACTTCCATGCACATATCCGGAACCGCCAAACCGCTTCACCTCTGCCGCGATCTTATCAAGTGCATTGCGGTACGGCCTGAATGCCATCTGAATCTTTTCAACATACTTTTCCAAGTTGGCAGCGTAGTATTCCAGTCCATGAAATACGTTGAGTTTCTGGCCGCCACGCAGCAAATATAGACCAAGGCCATATTGCAGCATGAACATATAGATGCCCTTTTGCTTCAGTGCGTAAATGTCTCCCTGCTGCCGGAAGTATTCCATTTGGATGCCACGACCGGCATTGAAATCCATATACTGCTGTGGTGTTATCTGATAGATGCCATCCGCCCATGCTTCGAATGGGTCGTAATACTGCTCCAGTGAAAACTGGTTAAGATGCCACTTTTTCGGCTTGTAGCCCACCTGATTGTCGTAGAGTACGGCTACGCCGTCATCTGTCTTTACCAGCCCATTCTGATGCGTATGTCCATTCACATAGACCCAGCCCTTATTGGGGGCATCTGTCGTCCAGTCCTCCATCTGTGTGTGGGTGAGAACGACCACACGTTTATCGTTGGCACAGGAGAGAACTTTGTCGTACACAGCCCTGAATCGCTTGGAGCGTTCGATGTCTTCCTCGCGGGACACTCTATCTCGGAACAGGCCTGTGTCGGCGTTGTAGCGTTGGTTTAGTCCGCAGAACCCAAGTCCGCCGAGAACGATCATGGAGCATTCGTCAAAGAACTCCCGCAGGTCGTTGGTGTCGGCATCCAGAAGCATATCTTCCGTGAGGACACAGAGGCCGCCGTGAGGCATTCCTGCGTTCCTACATCCGATGCCGAACTCCACAGAGTTTTGATACATAGAGTTCTTGTAGCAAACCAGCACCTCGTTTTCGAGACAATACATCTTCAGGTCAAAACCAGATGTGCGCTTGTTAAATTGCTTGTAGGCCGCTGCGACTTCGTCTATTGTTCGCCTCTGATGGATTTCACCATGCGCATAGGTGCAGCCATCCCACAGTTCGTGGTTGCCGAGAACAAAAACAATAGGGCCAGAGAAACGAGAAGAAACCGCGTCATAGAAAATCCTTGAGACCTCCTCGCTGTCCGCTACATCGCCGCCGACGAGCAGGACGCCATCCGCCATATCCTCTTTGCTGAGGCCGCCCAGCATCTCATCTACCTTTTGCGCCACATTACCCTTGATTTCATCAACAGTCATACCGGTCAAGCCAAGTTGTGATTCGAGGTGCAGGTCGGTGATGTAGAAGAACTTTCCGGTGTTCGGAATGCTGTCACCGGCGGTGAGGTCATAGAGAGCGGGAAGCGCCGAGGTGGTCGTCGCCATGGTAGTTCCGGGCACTTCCGGTAGCTCGGTCTCAACGGCGCGGATCCCCAGCAAGGAAGGAGCCGCGTCCTTCGCCTGAGTCACATTCGCAGGGTGTTCAATCCCGAAACGGTCCAAAATCTCATCCGGCAGCCGGTGGAGCAGAGTGCCGTCCTGTTCCAGTGCCCGGTGAAGCCGTCCCTCTGTGAGTTGTTCATCTGCCAGTTCCATCACAGTATCCGGATAGCTGGATATGGCAGCGTCAATCACGTCCTTATCCTTCTTGAAACGTGGAGGTAAGGAAGCAAATCCTTTGCCGGCTCGCTTCATAATCGCCACACAGAGCGTTTTGGTGAGCTTTTTGCGCGGGGAGTAGTAAGAGACATCATAGAGCGAATCCCCAGCAGGGATCGCTTCTGCAGCACCCATAAGCATATACGCTGTGATATATTCCTTTGGAACATATCGAATAGATTCCCAGTTTGCGGCCACAGCGGCCTTACATATTTCGTTTCCTAATGGTCCATGCAATACATTCTCTGGTACACCGGAAAGAATAGCTCGTTCCCCCATGTGCGTATCGGTATCCCTTCTTACTGCATCGAGACACCTTTCAGCAGTTCTGTATTCCGGCGGTGTATAGAGGAAGTTCAGCACATTGGATATTACAGCCTTATCGCATATCTCCTCGGTTTTCAGCGCCGCGGCGGCGCAGCTTAAAACGGGGAAAGCATACGGCTTCTCGGTTTCAAGCGCAAGAAGTACCATCTCCTCTGTCTGAACCGCTTTGGGCATATCTGCGAGCGTTCCTGCGCAGGGATGTTCATAAAAGTTTTTCGTTGGATCAATAGGTATAAGCCCAAAATGTTCTTTGAACTTATTGCTGCTATTTTCCGGCATGGAATCGCCCCTTCTAAAGACAGAATACCATACCCTCTCAGCCACGGCAACAAGGAATACTGCGGTGCCACTTGTGTGACGCGGCCTTTTTCTTGCCCGAAATATTCCGCGTCGTCGATCAATGAAAAGTCCGTAAAAAAACAGTAGCTATTTCGTCAACGTTGTGGTATGTATGTTGGCTAACAAAAAAGCAAGGGAGTTGATTCTATGGCCAAGAAACGCGCCAACGGCGAGGGCAACATCCGCAAGCGGTCAGATGGCCGCTGGGAGGGCCACTACGATGCCGGATTCACACTCCGCACCTACACCCATGCAAC
>ERZ827043.3183-NODE-3183-length-12382-cov-2.492983_pt1 | contig 12382 bp, 9 predicted proteins | sample MGYA00519923_ERZ827043 | MGnify/ENA primary metagenome ERZ827043 (study PRJEB31778, sample SAMEA3449251) | human gut metagenome | biome: human gut; feature: human-associated habitat; material: faeces | place: United Kingdom | collected 2010/2012 ...
CCCAAACGCATGAAGCCTCTGTTCAGGGCCTCGTCACCGGAAAAGCGCGGCCAGCCGTTCTTGTTCTTGAACAGGTAGTCCACCGCTTTGTTCAGGAACTTTCTGTCGATGTTTTCGTCCACTCTTACCGTGATGTTGCAAGCCGAATCCAGCTTATCCGCTCCCTCGAGCACCATATAGCTGAACTCGCTGAGCAGGGGATCGCCGTTTTCGTTTGTCCCTCCGATCTGGTAATAGTGCGGATCGTTGAGCAACAGACAAGCGATGTAGAAGATCGCCTCGTCCCTGGTGATCCTCCCCTCTTTCATGTCGGCATCGTAGTACTGTTTGAGCACGTCATCGAGCTGGAAACCCGCTCCGTCGCGGTTGTAGGTGCGGCTGGCCATGTTGAACCAGCAAACCCACTGACAGGCTTCCCGCATGGTTTTGGGCGCACCGTTGAGGATGTTGCGATTTACCTGCGCCATTTGAAGCAGGTTTTCCCGCAGGACCGGATGGCGCTCCACACGGGCCAGACGCTCGCTCTCCTCAATCGCGTGCGAGATCCAGTTCTGCACACCGTGCACCACAAGTTCCTCCGCGTCGTAAAACTCTGCGTGTTCGGGGTGCTTTTTGCGGTAGAAAGCCAGCTTTTCCAAGATCCCGCCCCAGCCAAGGCTCAACCCGATCCGGTAGTCGCCGCCGAAGTGCGCGTCCGAGCCGATCCCGGAGATAATGCCATACAGTTCCTGTTCCGGCTTGAGATCATCGTAGGGAAAATTCGGGTTCCAGTTCAGCCCCTTGTCCGGGGATTTCTCGTCAAACCAGATCATACTGAACATCCAGCGGCAGGTGAACGCGTCCACCGGATCAATGTAGACCGGGTGCTCAGTCATCAGCTTGTAAAAATTCTTGCTCCACCCGTCATACCCGTACCAGGAACCGTTCTCATGGTTCGGAATGCAATGGAACTGGTACGTCTCCGGAGCCGGGATGCTTCCATAGTCATCCCCGTCCTGATACACCTTCATGGTGGACTTCACCCTGGTTTCCTCAAGCTTTCTTTCCTTTAAAATTTTGATCCTGTCATCGTAGCTCATGGGAGCATCCGGCTGGAATATATTGATTCTGTTGACCATACAACCTCTCCCTTTCTTCGTCAGCCTACCCTCACGGAAAGTCCGGGCGTCTGAGCGGCCACCCATTTCAGGCGTGCTGCGCCTTCCTCTCCAGTGGGGCGGGTCCCGGCAAATGTATTGTCCATCTGCAGGGCGTCATACTTGCTCTCTCCCAGGGGATTGAACAGCAGAAGCTCATAATATTGAGCGCCTCCCAGGGTTCCCACGTAGTTGGCAATGCTGCCGATCTCCTCCTCCGTGTCGTTCACTCCGGGGATCACCGGGGTACGCACCAGATAAGGCTTGCCGGAAGCCGCCACCTTCTTTGCGTTCTCCAGGATTTGACGATTGCTCACGCCGGTCCAGCGTCTGTGCGCTTCCTCATCGAAGATCTTGATGTCGAACATCACCAGATCGAGGAAGGGCAGCATTCTTTCGTAGACGCTCCATGGCGCATGCAGGTTCGTCTCGATCGCCGTGGAAATTCCCTCCTTTTTCAGGGCCTGCAGCAATTCCAGGGCAAATTCTGGCTGCGTGGAAACCTCGCCGCCGGAGAGTGTTACGCCGCCGCCGGAATTCCGGTAGTAAGCCCTGTCCTGCAGGATCTCCTCCATCACTTCCTCAACGGTCATCTCCTTTCCGGACATGACGAGAGCACCGGAGAAGCAGTTCGCGGCGCAGGCTCCGCAGTGCTTGCAGGCGGTGCGATCGTACTGCAGGGCACCGTTTTTGCCGAGGGTTCTGGCTCCCGCCCTGCAGGCCTCCACACAGGCGCCGCAGCCAATGCATTTGTCCGGATAAATCATCAGCTGTGGCCGAACCGACAGCGTTTCCGGGTTATGGCACCATTTGCACGCCATGTTGCACCCCTTGAAAAACACTGTGGTGCGGATCCCCGGTCCGTCTTTCAGCGCAAACCTCTCGATCTCCGTTATGATTCCTTTCATGGATTCCTCCCCTTCCGTTGTCGTCTCGCACACCAGAACAGGGGGCTCTCCCGCCCGGGCAGAGTCCCCCTGTTGCGTTTCGTCCCAAGGCGAAACGGCAAGTTCTTCCGTCACGCCGTGCTCTGTGCAAATATCCCTTGCAGCTTCCGCTTACCGGTCCAGTTCCTGAGCAGTGACTTCCCTGCCCAGCTGTGCAGATTTGTAAAACGCTTCGATGATCGCAACCACATTCATAACCTCGTCCTTCTGGATGGGGTATTCCTCCATGGTCATTTCCCCGTTGAGGACCTTCAGGATGTAGTTCATCTCGTGGATGTGGCCGGTGAAATCTGAGAGCTCCGTATATGGGTCGGGGAAAACTCTCGGCAAAACGTCGGCCTGGTAATTGCCCTGCGTCGTGAGCAGCTTGAGTCCATCGTCCCCAATGGTCAGACCGCCCTTGTCTCCGCAGATGCTGACAGTGTTGCTGTTGGGCAGATTCAGCGCCCAGGAGATCTTGAAAGTGACTGTCATGCCATTTTCCAGACGAATGTAGCCGTTGGCAAATTCCTCAACATCAAACTCTTTCATGTCGAACTTTCTGGGAGTGAACAGACCGGTGGGAGCTCCGCTCTCCGCATTGGAGAACTCAATATTCTTCTCCTTGTTGACGATCCTGGTCACAGCACTTCCACTGACGGAAACCATCTTCGGGTTACCGGAAATTGACATCAGGTAGTCGCACATATGAACGCCCAGGTCGCAGAAGGCGCCGCCCACATTTTCTTTCGCCATGTGGAACATGCCCCATCTCGGAACGCCGCGGCGCCGGACCAGGTTCAGATCCGCGTAGTAAATGTCTCCCAGGCAACCGCTTTTTGCCAGTCCGGCAGCCGCTTTGAAGTTACCCGTGAAACGCAGAGACTGGATGACAAACAGATGTTTCCCCGCCTTCTCCGCCGCGTTGAACATCTCCTCCGCATCCGCGCAGGTTACAGCCACAGGCTTTTCGCAGACTACATGGCAGCCCGCACGGAAACCGGCAAGGGTATACTCCTTGTGGTATGCGTTCGGTGTGCACACGGAGATGATGTCGGGTTTCTCCTCCTCCAGCATTTTATACGGATCCACATAGTACTTGGGGATCCCGTGACGCTCGGCGGTTTCTTTGGCGGCTTCCTCGCGGATATCCGCCACTGCGACAATCTTCACCTTGTCACCCATGGCTTTGTAGGCGGGAATATGTGCCGCGTTGCAAATCATACCGTTGCCGATGATGGCAACCTTATACTGCTTCATTACTCCTACTCCTCTTCCAAAAAAACATAATTTTTATTCGGCGCCGCGCCCGGATCGAGGGGGATACCCCCTGTGTGCCTCCAGACGGCAGCTCAGTATTCACCCGCAAGGCAGAGCTTGAGATGATCCATCGCCTGCTTGTTGTAGCGGCGGGGGGTGTCTGTGAACTCCAGCTCGACAGAAAGGTTCCCGTCATACCCGACATTCTTCAGCGCCTGAATCACAGCGGGATAGTCGGTGATGCCGCAGCCGGCGGGGATGTTGTTTCTGGAGACGGCATCGCTGTCTTTGCAGTGAACATTGAAAATACGTTTGCCTCCCAGCATGTAGATCGTCCATTCCGGATCGATGTGCTGCATGATCAGGTGGTTCGTGTCCAGCTGAATGCCGAAATCCGGGTCATCGACGTCCTTGAGCAGCTGCAGCATGGCGTGCGGTGTGGAGATCATGGAATAGGGGAAGCACTCCACGGACATGCGCAGCCCGTACCGCTTTGCAATGGCCAGACACTTGCGGTAACTGTCCATCAGGGTATCCCAGTCCTTCTGGTAGCAGTAGTCGGCGGGCATATGGTATCCCTGCTTGATCGCCGGTGCGGCGGGGTTGAACTTCCAGGGGGTTGCGCCGCAGGGCATCGGCACCAGCGTGGAGACAATCCGGCATCCGATCCACTTTGCGGCCTGTGCGGCCTTCTCGAAGTGCCTGACGCTGTCCTCCCTTTTTTCGCTGCAGGCGTCGTTCCACGAAGCGTCCTGGAAGACGAACACGTTGGGTTCAAGGCCGATGGAGCGGGAGTGATCCCCCAGCGCCCGGCAGGCTTCCTCCGTGAAGAATTCATCCAGTGCTTCCGGGGTTCCCAGATAGTCCACGCCCTCGAAGCCGAGTTCACGGATCTGATCCGCGATTCGGATCAGAGAGTCCCCATGCGGCATATCCTCCGGGATCGGCGTCCAACCCCAGGAAACGTTTGCAAGTTTCATGTAGCATCCTCCTCTTATATTACCCAATCGTCCAACAAGCGGTTTTTACTTCTTCCATTTTCAACGACCGGCTGGAGCGAATTCCCGCATCCAACATAGCGGCAGACCAAAGATTGTTATTGAGATCCATGGTGTAGTGTACCGGTTCTCCGGTCTCCAGGTGATGGAAGACCTCCTGAGCCAGGTTGGATCTTCCCTCAGGCAGCGGGTAGTCGTCGGAGCAATACACCTTGCTGGGCGTTGTGGAATAACGATCGAGGTAAACACAAACGTTGGCATGAATGCCGTGATCGCCGCCGTTTTCCACAATCAGGGCGCCCTTTTCGCCCCAGACAATGGGCCCGGAGGGATAGCCGCTGCTTATGGTGTTCCAGGTTCCCTCCAGAATGGAAACCGCCTCGGGGTACCGAACCATCAGGGAGGCGTAGTCCTCCGCGTCGCCAAACCGGTGGTTAAAGTTCGCCTTCAAGCCATACACGCCCTGAGGCTTTTCGCCCAGGTACCAGTTGGAAAGGATGGTGCCGTAGCAGCAGTAGTCCAGCAAGCTGCCGCCTCCCGCCGCTTCCTGATGCCACCATTCCTTGCCCAGCTGCCGATCCGTCATGACCTGGCCGTAAGAGAACGGACCCATGGAATCCGGGTTGCGGAACTGGAAACGGTACACCTTTCCCACAACGCCTTCGCTGACAAGCTTCTGGCCCAGGCGGACGCTGGCCTGCCATGTGGTCGGCCAATTGATCATGCAGTCCGCCTTACCGATCCGGGAAGCGCGGGCAATAGCCATGGCGTGTTCAGTGGAATAGGCCAACGGCTTTTCCACCACCACGTGGATCCCGCGCATGAGGATCTCGGGGATAATGATTCCGTGAAACGCGTTCTCGCAGTTCACAAGGACAAGGTCGGGTTTGAGATCGAGAAGATCACGGTAATCCTCAAACACGCGGGTGAACCCACACTGCTCCTGACAGAGCTTCAGGTTCATGGAGCGGCTGGAGCTTTCAAAATATTCAGACTCTACCATCGGCTTGATATCCGAGGCACCGATCCATTCCACGCGCTCCGGCATGGACAGAAACGGCTTGATCTGACCCAAAACGTGCATGTGAGCGAAGCCCACCAGACCAATGCGATATTTCTTCATAACATTCACCTCATCTGTGATCAGTTCCCCTCTGCTCAGAAAGTGGTGTGCAGCGGGACAATGCTCTTTGTCTTGATCGCTTCCGGAATAGTGCACATGATGTCCACCACGTGTCTGGCGTGCTCCGGGGGCAAACCGACGGGACGGTCCTCCTCAATGGCATGGATCAGATCCTGAACCACCTTGCATTGGAAAAAGTTCATCTCAGAAGCCGGAACATCCCACTCCATAGGCTTCAGCCAGCCGCGAATACCGCGCTCCGGCGCATCAAGGTAAACTTCCAGCGAATCGAGCGGGTTCATGTTACCGTTGTTGACGAAAGTGATCGTTCCCTTTGTACCGAAAATCTCCATCTGAGGTGCGCGGCTGTCCTTCTGGCAGAAACCAGACTCCACCACCGCCATGGTTCTCTCGCCGTAATCGAGCGTAATGATGTAGTTATCGTACAGCTGGTCGGCCTGGATCTGCATGCCGTCAAAGGTACCGGTTCTTACCGTGCGGACAGGCTCGGAGATTTTGGCCATGCAGCCCACAGCCTTCGCGGGACCAAGGATGCCCGTGGTCATGGTAAGGCCGTGGACGCCCATGTCGTACAGGGCGCCGCTGCCGGGCCGGTGGAACCAGGTGGGGTCCGCCGTGCGGTACTGGAAATATTCCGGGCCGCCGTGGCAAACGTTGGTGTGCACCTTCATAATCTCCCCGATGCAGCCGTCGGCAATCAGCTTTTTGGCAAAGCGGATGTCGTCACGCAGCATGTGGATCGGTGAAGCAGTGTATTTCACACCGGCTGCCTTGGCAGCCTCGATCTGCTCGGTCACCTCCTCCACCGTCAGGCCGACGGGCTTCTGTGAGTAAAGATGCTTTCCGGCCCGCAGCGCCTTCATGTTGATCTCGTGGTGCGCTGGGATCGATGTCGTGTTCATCAGGATCTCGAAGTCACACTTCTCCAGCAGTTCATCGATGCTGGTGTACCAGGCCGGCACATGAAATTTTTCTGCATAGTTCTTTGCTCTCTCCGGGATGATATCGCAGACTGCAACCAGATCCGCCTCCGGAATCTCGCCGATCCGGGGAAGATACGTATTGTCCGCGATCGATCCGCAGCCAATTAAGGCAACCTTCCATTTTTTCATTTCTGCATTCCTCCATTGTGTCAGTATTGTAATGCCGGGAAACCTGTTCCCGGGCCTGGGTTCAGCTCTTGATGCCGGATGTGGCGATTCCCTGCACGAAGAACTTCTGGGTAAACATGAAGAAGATGATGACAGGGAAGGACAAGAGGAACACGCCGGCCAGAGTTTGTTTTCCCGAATTAGGTTACTTATATTATAGAGAATCTGTTCACTATTTTCCATAAACGCTGTTGAAGAAAACATCAGGATATTGAACAATTTTAGTACACAAAGCTTAAACCCGCGGAGGATCTTGAACTTTATTTATTCATATTGACCTTTCCCTCACTGTGCTTCAGGCCGTTCCTGTACTCTGCCGGAGTGCACCGCATAATCTTTTTAAAGACGATATTAAAATGGGTGGAGCTGTTGAAGCCGGTAAGCTCTGCCACCTCGTAGATTTTCAGCCGGAAGTCGTTCAGGTACTCCTTCGCCTGTTCAATCCGGGTGTGGTAGATGTACTGCTGCACGGAAATCCCCAGGTTTTTTTGGAACAGGCGGCAGAGATAAGACTTACTGATCATCAGGTGGTCGGCGATCTCATCGAGCGAGATGTCGCCGCGGCTCAAATTCTGCCGGATATAATCCGCCGCCTCGCGAATCAGGTAGTTTTTCTGGTCAAGAGCCGGCTCTCCTGTCTTCAACCCCTTTTGGAAGTCCTCAAGGAAACGCTGCGCTTCCTCCACGGTTTCGCAGGCCTGAAGCTTTTCCACCGTTTCTTCCGGCGCCTTTCCCTCCTGCAGGAGAAGGAAGCGCACCATATTGGAGAAAAAGTTCTGCACCCCCATAACGTCCAGGTTCTCCCTGTGGTGCTGCTGCAGCCACTGGATGAAAGCATAAAATCGGGAAAAGATTTGCGTGTATTGCTTCTGCGACACACAGATATTGATATTGCCAAGGCATTCCTTGACTTCCGGGCGGCTCATCGTCCGATCCGGCTTGCGCATCTCCTTGATAAGGAACCTGTCCGGCTGAAAATAGTGAAGCTGCAGAGAGTAGCGCGCGTGCTCGAACGCCTCCGGCAGTGCAGAGAATTTCGAGACGGCGCTGCTGACACCGTAGCAGGTGTCAGCATTCAGATAATTCTGGAACACGGTGTGGAGTTCGTGGACCAGGCTGCAGGCTTTCTCCTCCCACTGGGTGCTGCTGACACTGTTCTGACTGCTCAGCAGGATAACATACCGGTTTTCCTGCAGAAGAAAAACTTCCAGTTCCTGCGTCCACTGGTGCAGCACTTCCACTGTGAGGTTGATAACGCTTTGTTCCAGTGGGAAGGGGCGTCCCTCTCCGTAACGGGCCTGTACTTTCTGGTAATTCTGCACTGCAAACACAATGCAGCAGAGGTTTCCTTCCCGGATGTGCAATTGACTGACAGGCAACTGCCGTTCAGCAGGTTCGCTGCTGCCGGTGATCAGACGGTGCAGGCAGACATGACGCGCGTAGCTGTCCCAGCCTCCCTGCCCCTCGTCCTGCTTTTTGCACAGTGAGTGCCGTACCTCCTCCAGAACCGTCAGGATGTTCGCGCTGTTGATCTCATTTTTTCTCAGGTAATCGAACGCACCGTTCTTCATTGCCTCTTTTACAAAACAGAAATCATCGTGGCAGCTCAAGATAATAACCTTGCACTGAATCTTCAGCTTTTGCAGGGATTTCAGAACTTCGATCCCGTTCATCACCGGCATACAGACGTCGAGCAGGACGATATCCGGGTGTTTTTCCCTGATCATCTCCAGGCCGGTCTGCCCGTTGTCCGCTTCTCCTACAATCTCATAGCCATACTCTTCCCACGCCACAGAAGATTTGATTCCGAGCCGGACCAGGCTCTCGTCATCAATGATCGCGATCCCGATGTTACGCATTTGCCATCTCCTCCTTATAGATACGGGCTGGAATTTCCACAATCACCCTCGTGTACTTGCCGGGTTCGCTGTCGATTTGAATACCGTACTCCTCTCCAAAAATATACTGGATTCTCTTATTCACATTATAAAGACCGATCTTGTTAAACGAATGGGAGTTGAGGGGATGATCTTCCTCCAGAGCCTGTCGGATCTTCTCCTTGCTCATCCCTTTGCCATTGTCGATCACCTCATACAGAATACGGTCTTCTTTTCGGGTAATGTTGATCTGCACCGTGCATTGCCGGACCATACTGCTGAAACCGTGGTAGATGGAATTCTCTACGATCGGTTGCAGAAGGAATTTCAGCGTTTCGCAGCTTTCCAAGCCCGGCTCCACATGGACATCAACAAAGATCCTGTCGAAATATTTGAGGTTGATCAGGTTGATGTAGTCCCGGATCAGATCGATCTCGTCCTGAATCCGGATGACCTCCCGGCTGTTTTTGGAGGAAAACTGCATGAGCTTGATCATGGAATCCAACGCCGTTACCATACGCTTGGATCCTTGCATATCCGCCATCCACTTGATGGAATTGAGCGTGTTGTAGATAAAATGGGGATTGAAGCGCCATGAGTTCTGCCCTGCGCAATTGGATCTGCGTCTCGTAGTTTTTGATGGTGAGGGCGTTGATCTCGTTGATCATGTGCTGGTAGCTGCGGGAAAGGCCTTTGATCTCCACCTGATTTTCAGGGAGCGGAATCCCGCTTTTTTCCTCTTCAAAGCGCTGGAGCTTCACATAAAGCTCCTGAAGCGGACGTGTAAAGATTTTGGAAATAAAGATTGAAACCAGAACTGCCAGAACCGTAAGGATCAGCATGAGGAGGAGCGTCATATAAGAAACAACGGCGATCTCTTGATCCAACTGGCTGCGTGGAATCATTTTGACGCTTTTCCATCCCAGGCTTTTGGAGCCCGAGACGATCGTATCGTACAATTTCCCGTCGATTCGGCAGGAAGAAATGCCGTCTTCCAGGCCGCCCTGAAAGAATTTACCGCCAATCTCCTCCGTCAGATTGCTGAACACAACGTTGTTTTCGTCATCCAGCAGGTAAAACCGCTCCTGCGAATCTTCCTTGAAAGCCGGCCAGCAGGTCTGGAGATCGTGTACGTTAATGTTGATTAGCATAGTGCCAAGCAGTTGGGAATCATATGGGGAGTAAATTGATCTTCCGACAGTTACGCAATAGGGGCTGGCTGCGTCGGAGAATGCGTACACCAGACGGTTTTGGTGCACTCCCACCAATACTTTCGCCCCCTCTTTACTGGCAATCTTTTCGTACCACTCTTCCGCATGGATATCATAGGACGGATTGACGTTTCCCTCTGTGCAGTAGTAAAACATGCTGTTGTTCCTCGGAAATATGGCGATAGTCTCTATTCTGCCATCCAGGTAATAGCCGTCCTTGTAAAGCAGCTTGTCCACCTGTGCCTTGTCGCGGTATCCTTCGAGAGGTGAACTCTGTTCCTCATAGCTTTTCTGCAGAATGTCTATGAGCTCTTCATTCATTAGCAGGGAATCGGAAATCTTGAAGATTGAATTGAAAAAGTTATCAACGCTGTAAATAATCTGGCTGTTATTCTGCAGCTCCTGCTGCTGCACGTTGCTCAAAAGGACCCCGCTGAAATACTGATAATAAAAGCCTCCCAGTACCACCGCGGGGATCACCGCAATCATGAGCATAGACAATGTCAGCTTTTTTCTCAACGACATATCGTTTTCCTTTCTCGAAAGACTATCGTCCTATGGCAGCACCGCACAATTGCTGAGGCAAGCGCTGTCGAATCACCCATCAGGCAGGAAACCATAGGCTTCCCGGCGCATTTCTTCGCGAGAGCGCACAACTTCAAGCCGCCAGGCAGGGCCTGTCAGCCAGAAGCAGATTCGCCAATGCGAACATGATATTGAATTTGGCTCGCTGCTTTTCGAGCCCTCGGTATCGCGTTTTTCGAAATTGCAGCTGTTTCTTGACGACACCGAATACGTGCTCTACTTTTGCCCGAACAGAAGACTTTGCGTGTTCTACTTTCTTTGCGGCATACTGGCCGCTCTTGCTCAGCTTTTTTAATTGAGATGGACGTCGGTTAATTTTGTATTTGATCTTGCGTCCGGATTTGTTCCGAACGATCGCGTCCTCACGGTTCCCGGCTCCAAGATAGCCACTGTCGCCGTAAACGACATCTTCCTCACCGGTCAGCAGGGATGAAGTCTGCGTCACATCATGGACATTGGCTGGTGTCGCCTCCACTGTGTGTACCAGTCCGCTGTCCTTATCCACCCCAACATGGGCTTTATAGCCAAAGTGCCATGTGTTGCCCTTCTTGACCTGATGTGCATCCGGATCCCGCTTTTTCTCCTTGTTCTTGGTGGAAGACGGCGCGGAAATAATGGTGGAATCTACGATCGTTCCCTTTTTCAGGATAAGGCCCTGTTCAGTGAGCGCGGTAACAACTTGTGCAAACAGTTTCTCCTGCAGTCCATTCTTCACCAGCAGGTTCCGAAAGCGGCCAATGGTATCTCCGTTCGGCACCTGATTGCTGGAATCAACGCCGCAGAACTCTGAAAATGCCCGGCTGTCGATTGCCTCCGCCGCTGTTGCTTCATCACTCAGGTCATACAGATTTTGCAGCAGATACAACCGCAGCATGGTCTCCAGTGGATAGGGTTTATTGCCGCGCTCTCCTTTGTAATAGCACGGCTGGATCAGCGTAAGCCATTCCTTCCACGGGACGATCCGCTCGATCTGGGCTAGAAATTCTTTCTTCTTTGTCCGTACCTGCGCCAGCTCATCACTCAGCGCAGTCATTGTCATCTGTTTATCCATGGTCTTATTATATCACTTCTGGCAGTATCGCGCCTACTTTTCTGTGCGGTATTGCCCTATATTTTCCTCGTTTTTTCATTCTTACAGCATAGGCGAAAAGCCGCCTGATGATAATTTCATTAGGCGGCTCTCATTTGAGTTTACAAATTTAATTTTTGAGAGAAACAAGTTCTCCTGTTTCCGCGGAGCGGAATGCAGCTTCGATAGTTTTCAGCACTTTCCGCACCTGCCAGGGCTGTACGATCAACTCTGCTTTTCCGTCGATCGCATCCCGCACATTTTTGTAGTATTCCGACCAATCGGCTTCCACGTCCGGAAGCTCACTCTCAAGCTTCACGTTATCCGGCCTGGGCGCAAACGTCCTGGTTGGACCGGCCGAGGTCATAATAATCTCAGACTTTGTCTCCACTGTGCTGTCCAGCCGGATGATCCCGCCGCTTCTGGAAAAATCGTTCACATAGGCAGTTGCCTCATCGCCAAGCAGAAGCCATCTTGGAAGCTCTTTGAGTACAAATGTCCCTATCTCCACTTGAACGTGACTGCCATCCTCCAAATCAAACACGAGGAAGAAATAGTCCTCCACCTCCGTAGTTTTTACATTGCTGGTCTTGCAGAATACGCTCCTGAAATTGTCATATCCCAGCATCCACATCAACTGATCGATAAAGTGAACGCCCCAGTCGTACAACATGCCGCCGCCGTGCTTCTTTTCACCGCGCCAACCGAACATTACTCCACCGGATCCATGCAGTCTGGACTGGATGGAATACACCTTTCCCAGTTCCCCGGAATCAAGGATATCCTTAACGATCCGGAAGTCCTTGTCCCAACGGCGGTTCTGATGTACGGTGAAGAGTTTCCCGTTGCGACCAGCCGCGGCAATCATCTGATCCAGCTCGTCCACGTTCAAAGCGGCAGGCTTCTCGCAGATGACATGCTTGCCGGCATTCGACGCGGCAATGCAGATCTCCATGTGACAGTCGTTCGGCACGGCAACCAGAACAGTGTTGATGTCCTCACACGCAAGCAAATCCTTTAGGATG